>Ga0256839_1002296_pt1 | contig 21494 bp, 15 predicted proteins | sample 354166metaG_FD_185968 | JGI IMG/M metagenome (GOLD analysis project Ga0256839, IMG submission 185968) | Hydrothermal vent microbial communities from Mid Atlantic Ridge, Atlantic Ocean - 354-166 | ecosystem: Environmental > Aquatic > Marine > Hydrothermal vents | place: Atlantic Ocean: Mid... | reverse complement strand
CCCAGCGCCTGCACGTAGAGGGGGAGGAAGGGGAAGATGATCGAGAAGCCCATCGCCGAGACGAGCTGGGCAGTGAACATGATGAAGAGAGTGCGCTGCCAACGGGCCATCTCTCACCCCGTGTGCTGCCCGCGCCGAGAGTGTCACGGGGCCGGCGCAGGAATGGCTTCCTGCTCCCGGTAGAAGTCACACACGTCTTGCACCACACAACGGGCACACTGGGGCCGGCGGGCCTTGCAGATCTGGCGCCCGTGGCGGATGAGGTTGAGGTGAAGGGGATAGTACCACTCTGCGGGCACCAGGTGTTCCCACACGGCGCGAATCTGGCGGGTGGAGGCCCGCTCGGGCACGATGCCCAGGCGCCGGCTTACCCGGCTCACGTGGGTGTCCACCGGAAATGTGGGACGGTTGAAGCAGAAGAGCAGCACGATGGAGGCGGTCTTGTGACCTATGCCCTTGATGCTCGTCAGCCACGCCTCGGCCTCTTCTGTGGAGAGTTCGCCGAGGAAGCTCAGGTCGAAGGCGCCCTGCTCTTGCCACACTTTGCGAAGGATGGCTTGGATGCGCGGCCCCTTTTGGTTGGTCAGCCCGGCCGGCCGCACGGCGTCGATCACGGCCTCCACGGGCGCGTTCATGACGGCTTCCCAGGAGGGAAAGCGCTCGCGCAGCCGGCGATAGGCCATGAGGGCGTTGTGGTCGGTGCTGTTCTGGGCCAGCGTGGTGATGATGAGCTCCTCCAGTGGCGGGTACCGGGGGCGCCAATCGGGCTCACCGTAGGCATCCAGCAGACGGCGGTAGATCTCGGCCGCTTTCTGGCGAAGGGCCGGCAAACGCTCCCACACTTCGGCCGGAACGTGCTGGGGAGGCCGGGCGGATTGATGGGGCGGAGTTGCTTCATCGCTCATGGGACAACCTCTTTCTCCACGCCTGTTCTTCGTGTGCGAGAAAACGGGTCCAGTATACCCCAAACCGGCCACGCGTACAAGGTCGAGCGCGGGCCCGCTTCAAGGGGAGAGCGTGCGTTCGTTCCGAGGCGGGCTGAACGCGCTGTCATGCCTCCCGAGAAGGCCGTTCATGGCGCGTTCATGTACGGCTGCTACCATCGCCGTAGACGACAACCTCACGGAGCCCTTGGGCCTTCATTTCCCCACACCTTTGGACGAGCAAATGGGGCGAGTGCGCCAGTTTGGAGAGTTGTGGCATCAGATCGAAACGTGGCTGGGCGAGCAATGGAAGCGACCGGCGCGGATGAGGCCGCCCCAACACGTGCTCGTGACCGGCGCCACCGGCCCCATTGGCCACGCCCTCGTCTCCTCCCTCACGGCCCAAGGAACGCGCGTGCGCGTGCTCGTTCAAGCCGCCCCCCGGCCTCGCTCCTTGCCTTGGCCCAACGTGGAGCTCATCTACACAGACTTGGCCACGCCCAACGTGGAGCTCATACTCCGGGCCGTGTCCGGGTGTAGTGTGATCTTCCACTTGGCAGCCGTCACAGGCGAGACAAACCCACAACGGCTCTACGTCGTCAACGTGCGGGGCACTAAGATCCTCGTCGAGGCGGCCCGCTTGGCCGGCGTTGCCCGCTTCGTGATGGTGAGCACCTTGGCCACAGTAGGCCGGCCGTGGAACGCCCTCACCGAGTCCGAATCCTGGCTCCGACAGGCCACACACTACGTGCGCAGCCGCTTTTTGGCCGAGGAAGTCGCCCTCTTGGCCAGTCACAAGGGGTTGTGGGTCAACGTCCTCAACCTCCCCGCCGTGGTTGCCCCGCGAATGCCTGTCGCCCATCCTCTGGTCACGTGGCTCGTGGACGAGAGCCCCGCTTGGCAAGCGCTCCCCGAGGCCGCCCCGGTTCACTTGGTGGCATTGAAGGATGTGGTGACCCTCCTGATGGCCGCAGCCGCCGGCCGCGAACGCTTTTTCGGCCGGCTCGTCCCCCTCTCGCCGGACGGCGATCTCACCCCCCATGAGCTTGCCCGCATGTGGGACGACCTGGGAATTTCGCCAACACGCTTGAGACCGGTACAATTCGCTTGGCGCGACCACCCGCCTGTCTATTACCGGCTGGTGGCGAGTGAACCCGGCGTGCGCCACCGCCATCTCTCCGTGCCGGCCAAGCCGTTGGTGCGCTCCCTGCTCAAGCACGTGGCCGGAGCAGACAGGTGGGTGCCCTCGTATGCCGTGAGGTGATCGGAGCAGCACTGAACAACTCGTGTTAGGAGGCCCGTCAATGACGACACCGCTGATCTTCGTGACCAACGACGACGGCATCGCGTCGCCGGGGTTGCGCGCCGCCATCGAGGCAGTCCACGACTTGGGCTCGCTCGTGGTGGTGGCTCCCCGGACTCAGCAGACCGCGGCCAGCCGCAGTTTTCCGCCCCGCAAGGGCACCGTTCACGAGCAGGCCATCCGGCTGAAAGACGGCCAGACGGTTCAGGCGTGGGCTGTGGAGGGCACGCCTGCCCAAGCGGTGAGGTGGGGGTTGCTCGTCCAAGTGCCACGGCTGCCCGATTTGCTCATCTCGGGCATCAACTACGGCGAGAACGTGGGGGTGAACATCACCGTCAGTGGAACCATTGGGGCGGCCATTGAGGGGGCCACGTTTGGTGTGCCGGGCTTGGCCGTCTCGTTGGAAGTGGACCCCAAGTACCACTTGAGCCACAGCGAGGAGGTAGACTTCTCCGTGGCCGGCGACTTCCTGCGCCGGTTTGCCCGCCTCATGTTACGAGCTCGCCTGCCCCACGACGTGGACATCCTCAAGCTCGACGTTCCGGCCGGCGCCACGCCGACAACACCGTGGCGCCTGACACGCCTCTCGCGCCAGCGCACCATTCACTCCGCCGTGCGCGTCAAAGAAGATGGGCGCAAGTACTTGGACGGCTACTACCGCGCCTTCGACACCGACGCCCTGGAACCCGACAGCGACGTGTACGCCTTGGCCGTGGAGCGGGTGGTCTCCATCACGCCGCTCAGCATTGATCTCACGTCCCGGGTGGCGCCGGAACACCTGTTGGCTTCCCTGAACGGGGAAGGACAAGAGCTCGATCCGCGCGTAGACGGCCCAGGACACTCATTCTGACGGCTTCGCCCGCCTTGCCCAAGACGCGATGCCAGCCGAACTCTGATGGTGCCCCATTGCCCAAGGGCCCGCCAGAGGTGTTCAGGGCTTTGAACTTCGCATCAGGTTGTCACCGCGCTCGCCTCATCCGGCCGAGAGCTGCACCAACCACTGCACAGTCTCGGGGAAGAGAATCACGAGAATCAGGGCCACGCCCTGCAAGACCATGAAGGGAATAGCGCCCTTGTGAATGTCAATCGTCTCCACCTCCTTTGGTGCCACGCTCTGGAGGTAGAAGAGGGAGAAGCCCACGGGCGGGGAAATGAAGGCCATGTTCAAGTTGATGGCCATCATCACGCCAAACCACACCAAGTCAATGCCCAGGGCACGGGCAGCCGGCACGAAGAGGGGCATCACGATGAAACTGATCTCCAGGAACTCCAGGTTGATGCCCAGCAGGAAGACCGCGATGTTGGCCACGATGATGAACCCCCAGTAGCCGCCCGGCAGGTTGGTCAAGAGCTCGGTGACGTACCGCTGGCCGCCCAGACCGTCGAAGACCAGGCCGAAAAAGGTGGAGCAGAAGAGAATCATGATCACCAGGGCAGTGATGTTGGCCGTGGAGCGCGCTGCTTCCTTGATGAGCTTCCAGTTGAGGCGCCGGTTGGCCGCCGCCAGCACGCAGGCGCCAATGGAACCGACCGCGCCGGCCTCGGTGGGCGTGGCGATGCCGAAGAAGATGCTGCCCAGCACGGCGAAGATGAGGAGCACCGGGGGCACCAGGGCCACCATCACGCGGCGCAGGAGCGCCGTGCCCCGGAGCGTGCGCGCCTCAGGGGGCAAAGCGGGTGCGGCCTCGGGGTTTGTAATGGCCACGTAGATCACGTAGAGCATGTACAGCCCGGCGAGCATAACGCCCGGCACCAGCGCGCCCAAGAAGAGGTCGCCGACGGAGACGCCAATCTGGTCGGCGAGCACCACCAACACCAAGCTGGGCGGCAGGAGCTGGGCCATCGTGCCCGAGGCCGCGATCACGCCGGTGGCCAGTTTGTGGTCGTAGCCGTAGCGGACCATCACCGGCAGGGAGAGCAGGCCCATCACAATCACCGTGGCGGCCACCACGCCCGTGGCCGCGGCCAACAGCGTCCCCACCACGATGACAGCCAGGGCCAGGCCACCGCGCACGGGGCCCAAGAGAAGGCCGATGGTCTCCAATAACATCTCGGCTAATCCCGATTTTTCAAAAACAGCCCCCATGAAGACAAAATAAATGATGGCCAAGAGAGTGAAGTTGGACATCGTGCCAAACCAGCGGTTCGGCAACAGCCTCAACAAGTTCATGTCGAACGAGCCCAAGAGGAGTCCAATGATGACGAACATCGAGGCTGTGCCGGCAAAACAGAAGGCCACCGGGTAGCCGTAGACCAGCAGAATGGTGAAGGGAATGAACATCGCCAGCGCAAGCCATCCGTATTCCATGACTTAGCTCCTTCTCCTGGCAGGAATGGGGTTTGACCTGACTGGGCAGACCATGTCCACTGGAGGTGGTCACTCGATGCGCAGTGGCTCCTCGCGCTCGATCTCCTCGATGATGTAGGGCCGCACCTGCTCCAAGATGTCTCGTCGGTCGGCGATCACCGCGTACATCTTGATGAGCTCAGCCACCGTCTGGAGCAGGAGCGTGGCGAAGGCCACCAGGATCATGCTCTTGATGGGCGCGCGGGGCAAGCCGCTGGGGTCGGGGGACATCTCCCAAGGTCCCCACGTTCCATTGGGCAGACGTCCCCAAGAGCGGAGGACAGGATCGACAGTCACGTAGAGGGCGAGGATGAGGAAGGGGATGAGGAGGAAAATGTGGCCCCAGAAGTCCAACATAGCCTTGCGCTTGTTGCTCCACCGGCCGTAGAAGAAGTCCACCCGCACGTTGATGCCGTGTTTCATGATGTAAGCGAACCCGAAGAAGAACACCAAGGTGTACAGGTACCATTGGAGCTCGATGAAGAAGTTGGAGGAGAGCTTCACCTCAATAAAGCGGCCGAGATAGCGGGCCACCACGTTGTAGAAGCCAATGATGATGGTGAAGATGGTAATGTACATGGCCACTTGGCCCATTCGCTCGGAGAGGGCATCAACGGTACGTGCAAACGCAATGAGATAGCGCATGACCGCAGACCTCCATCGGCTGTCGATTGTGTTGCCGCCAAGAACGGAAACGAGGAAAAGCCGGCGCATAGCAGATGGGGAGCCGGCCGGACGAGATGCCTCCTGTTGAAACGCTTTTCCAATAATACCGGGTTTTGTCCGCTTTGGCAAAATGCCCCAAAAGTGTCCTGTCCGCCACACGCAGCTCGGCGGACCATTTGCTCACCTCTTGGCTCCGTGTTACTATTCGCCTTCAGTGTGAGGTGACGTGAAACCCGCTATTGCCGAGACGAAACGTGAGCATGGACCGGAAACGACTGGCGGCGTGGACAGGACTCCTTCTGCTCGGGGCTGTTGTCGTCCTCGTGGCCCCTTTTCCCTTGGTGCTCCAGTCGCTGGCCGTCCTCGTCATCACGGCCTACGTGCCCGGCCTTCTCCTGGTGGAGTGGCTTGTGGGTTCACGCCAACACCGCCCTGAGCCGTGGGAACACCTCCTCTACAGCATCTCGGCCGGTTACGGCGTGGCCGTGATCGTCTCGTTGCTCCTCAGCTACCTCCCCGGCGGCTTGACTGCTTTCCAGATGGGCGTGGCCTATGGCCTGGTGATCCTTCTGCTGCTTGGGCTGGTGTGGCGGCGAGATGGGCCCCAGGGGAAGGAGGAGATAGTCTCACAGGCGTGGCCCCCTCCCTGGCAGGGCGTCGAACGCCGCCTGTTCCTCGCCAGCGTTATCTCGCTTCTCGTTGTGGGCATTTTCTTCCGGCTGCCCAACTTGGGCTACTCGGAGTTCCAGGGGGATGAAGCCCGCGCGGTGCTGCGGGCGGCCGGCGTGCTCCAAGGGCGTGAGGAGGTGCTCCTTATCCACAAGAAGGGTCCCACGGAGATTCTGCTGCCCACCAACCTCTACGCCCTCACCGGCCGGATCAACGAGTCATCGGCCCGGCTGCCCTTCGCCCTCGCCAACGTGGCCGGCCTCTTTGCCACCTTCCTGCTCGGCTGGCGGCTCTTTGGCCCCGTGGCCGGGTGGGCCGCGGCCATGCTGTTGGCCTTGGACGGGTACTTGATCGGTTTCTCCCGCATCGTCCAGTACCAGAGCCTCGTCTTCCTCACCAACGTGGTGACCGTGCTCATCATGTACCGCACCGCGCAGTGGCCGGGCGGGCGGGCACGTTACTGGGTGTTGGCCGCCCTCGTCTTGGCCACCGGCCTCTTCTCCCACTACGAGGCCATTGTCGTGGCCCTGCCGGCCTTTCTCTTCCTGGTGTGGGGCATCCGGCAGAAGCGTGAGCCGCTGGCTCCCGTGCTCCGCGACCTCGTGCCCGGCCTATTGGTGGGCGGGGGGGTTCTGGCCCTCTTCTACGTCCCCTTCGTGCTCCACCCCAACTTCGCGGCCACCTATGCTTACCTGACCCAACGCCGCATCGGGGGGCAGTTCCCTTACAACAACCTGACCGACTTCTTCCTCCGCACCACCGTCTACAGCTCCACCTATTACCTGGTCTTCATGATTGTGCTGGCCGCCGTGGGCCTGATCGTGGCCTACCGCCGGAGCTTCGGCAGGTGGTGGCGCCTCCCCGCGCTGGCCCTCGTGGCCGGTCTGAGCATCACAGCCGTGGAGCCCACGTGGCTCTCCGTGGGGTCACGCGATTCCACCGTGCTCTTCTTCGCCGCGGCATTCGGTCTGGCGTGGCTTGCGCCGCGCATGGCCCACGAGGAGCGCACGATGTGGGCCTGGTTCGGGAGCACGGCGCTCCTCGCCCTCTTTCTCACCGAAAAGCCCCGCTCCCACGTCTACATCTTCTTCATGCCGTGGGCCCTGCTGAACGGCCTCGTCATCGCCCACGCCTTCCGCGCGCTGGACAGCCATCTGGGCTCGAGGCGGGCCCTTATCTTGGGCGTGGCGGGCGCCCTGCTGGGCGTAGCCATCTTCGGCACATACGCCTATTTCTACTTCGTCTACAACCGCGTGGAAATCCTGCGCACTTGGCAGGAGAACCGCCTGCCCGGCTACTGGGTCGTCTACGACGAGCCGGAGGACCGGGCCATCTTCGGCTTTCCGCTGCGCAACGGCTGGAAGGTGGTCGGCGCACTCTACGCCCAAGGGGTGTTGGACGACATCTACGAGACGAACGAGAAGGAGGCGTGGGTGCCCGACTGGTACACCCGGGGCCAGGAGCGCTGCCTGCGGGACCACACGGTCTTCTTCTTCATCGACAACTTGGAACCCGAAGGCGAGGAAGAACGCCGCCTGCTCCAGGAGAGGCTTCGGCGCGAGTACCAGCTCTTCGGCACTGTGATCATCAACGGCCAGCGGCGCATGGAGATCTACCGCAAGAGCGATCAGCCCATCGAGCCGCGCACTTTCTACGTGGAAGAGTACGAGGCGTGGTTCGACGAGGAGCTCTCGCCCCCCGACCTCCCGCTCGACTATCCCACTGTCCTGCCCACCATCCAACACCCTCTCAACGTGCGGCTGGGGGAGAGCATCTGGCTCAAAGGCTATACGATTGACCGCACCACGGTGAAGCCCGGCGACACAATTCTGCTCACCCTCTATTGGACCACGACGGCCAACATCTTCGAGCGGTACAGCGTCTTCAACCAGATACTCGAGCCCGGCGTGGCCATGTACGGCCAGCGGGACGGCGAGCCCGGCTGTGACCGCTATCCCACCTCGAAGTGGAAGGTGAACGAGCTCGTGGTGGACCCGTACCGCATTCCCATCTTCCCCGACGCGAAGGCAGGCACGTACCCGCTCATCACGGGCATGTACCAGCGGGAGCAGGGCTATCGACTCGACATCTTCTCGGCCGACGGCCAGCCCTTGGGCAACCAGATCGAGCTGACCACGATTACTATCGAGGCGCCATGAGTTCCCCCCGCCTCCGTCTGGCAGCCCTCACACTGGGACTCCTGCTCCTGATCCTGGCCCCACGCCTGCCCCGCCTGGGCCAATTCGTCACCCCCGACGAGCGCAAGTGGCTGGCCCGCTCGGCCAACTTCGCCTACGCCCTGGCCCACGCCGACTTCGCGCGCACCTTCCAGCGCGAACACCCCGGCGTGACGGTCATGTGGGCCGGCGCGTTGGGCCTGTTGACCCGCTACCCGGACTATCCCCGCGAGGCACCCGGCTACTTCGGCTGGAAGGAGGAGGAAATCGAGCCCTTCTTGCGCCAAAAGGGCTTCGATCCCCTCGACGTGCTCGTGGCCGGCCGCCTGTTCACGGTGCTCTTCGTGGCGGGGGCGCTGTTGGGCGCCTTCGCCTTCGCCCGGCGCACCCTCGGGGATGGGCCGGCCGCGCTGGGTTTCGCCCTGATCGCCCTCTCCCCCTTCCACGTGGGGCTCTCCCGCCTGCTCCACTTGGACGCGCTCCTCTCCGCCCTTGTGCTCCTCTCGTTGGCCGCGTTGCTGGCCTACGCGCTCGACGGCCACAGGCGGCGTGACTTGCTCGTCTCGGGCGCGGCGGCCGGCCTGGCCTGGCTGACCAAATCGCCCGGCCTCTTCTTGATCCCGTTGGCGGGCATGATCCTCCTCTGGGACGCCTGGCGGCGCGAGGGTTGGTCACGGGCATGGCCGTTGGCGCTCCGGCGCGGAGTCCTCTGGGGCGTCGCCGGGATGGGCGTCTCCGTGCTTCTCTGGCCGGCCATGTGGGTGGCTCCCCTGGACAGCGTCGTCCGGGTTATGGCCGCGGCGACGACCTATGCCGGCATAGGCCACTTGAACCCCACGTTCTTCATGGGACGAGTGTACGAAAACGACCCGGGGTGGCTCTTCTACCCGGTGAACTACCTTTGGCGGGAGACGCCGGTGGTGTTGGTCGGCCTGCTGGGGGCAGCCACGGCGTGGGCTCGTCGCCACCCTCCTTTCGGTACTCCTCGCGCGCGGGCCGTGGCAGGTTGGCTTCTCACGGGCGCCTTCGCCTTCGGCGTGGTGATGAGCGCCGGGGCCAAGAAATTCGACCGCTACTTGCTGCCCGCTTTCCCCTTGTTGGCGCTCGTCTCAGCACTGGGGTGGTGGGCTCTGGCAACGGCCGCGCGCACGTGGCGACTGCGCGCCGCGTGGCTCCTGGTGGCGACGGCTGTCGCCGGCCAAGGGGCCGGTGTCTTGGCCACATTTCCCTATTATTTGAGCTACTACAACCCCCTGTTGGGCGGCGCGCGGCGAGCACCACAGGTAATGCTGATAGGCTGGGGGGAGGGCTTGGATGCAGCAGCCCGCTACCTCAACGAGAAGCCGGAGGCCGAAACCCTGCGCGTGACGGCCTGGTACATGGACGGCCCCTTCTCCTATTATTTCGTGGGCGAACCCATGCCCATCCGCTTCCGGGCCACGATCACCAACGTTCTCCAATGGCTGAGCACCGATTACGTGGTAACATATGTCAACCAATGGCAGCGCGGACTGCCCTCGCGAGAGCTCCTGGACTACTTCGAGCAACACCCCCCTGAGAAGGTCATCGTCATAGACGGGCTGGAGTACGCCCGCATCTACGACGTGCGCGATGCTCCTCCTCCCGATTACCTGGCCGTGGGCCGCCCCCGCTTCACCGACTGGGGCGAGCGCATTCGCCTGGTGGCCTACCGCCTGCCATCCCGCGTGATGCCCGGCGACACTTTCGTGGCCACCTTCTACCTCCAGAGCATCGCGCCCATCGAGCGGAACCTGAACGTGCTGGTGCGCGTGGTGGGGCCGGGCGGCCGCGAGCTGCTCCGTGACGAGGGCTGGCCTTGGGGCTCCCCGACCTCCACGTGGCGCCTGCGCGACGTGTGGCCCGACGGCCACACGTTTACCGTGCCCGAGGATGCCCCCCCGGGCGTCTACCGGGTGGAACTCACCTTCTACGATCCCGAGACCCTCGAGCGCCTGCCGGCCGTGGACGTGAAGACGGGAACGCCCGTGGGGGACACGCTGATCGTGGATCTCCTCGAAATCGGCACGCTGCCGGCGCCGCTCCAGAGGCTGGCGCCCCCGCCACGCCTCGGCGACGTGGCCGCGCTGGCGGGGTGGGACCTGCTCTCGGATGGCGGCGAGCCCCTTCGCGCCCTCCGCCCGGGGCAGACGGTGCGCGTGCGCCTCCACTGGCAGGCGCTGAGGGGCAGCGACGTGGCCTACAAGGGCTTTGTCCACCTCCTGGCGCCCGACGGCACCCTGGTGGCCCAAGACGACCAGCAGCCCCAAGAGGGGTTCCTGCCCACTCCCCTCTGGCGGGAGGGCCTCTCTGTGGTGGACGAGTACACCCTCACCGTGCCCCGGGGCGCGGCCGCCGGCGAGTACACCCTGCTGGCCGGCCTCTACGACGAGAGCAGCCTGCAACGCCTGCCCGTCACCCTGAACGGCGATCCGGCAGGCGATGCCGTCCGCCTGGGCACTGTGCGGGTGGAGCCGGCGCCGTAGGCTCCTCTCACAGCGGCTCCCCGAAGAAGAACCGCCGGCTCTCGTAGACCACCGGCGCGCCGCGCACCAGCGTGATGATCACCGTGAGCACCACCAGACTCCCGACCCCTAAGTTGATGGGGGCCAACCACGGGGCTTGGGGAGCCCACGCTTCCAAGGCCATCAGCAGCGCGAGGGCAGCGAAGACAAAAGCCTTCAGGAGGCCGTAGAAGGCCCGCATGGGCCGGCCGCTCACCAGCCACCGGGCCCACGGCGTGCGCATCATGGCAAAGGCCGTCTCCCCCTTGGCCAGGGCGTAGGCGCGGATGGCGTCGGTCACGATGCCCCGGCTGATGACAATGAGGGGAACGGCCACGTGGACCAGGCCCAGGTCGGCGTAGACAATCCAGAAGACGTTCTCCACCACACGGTCGATGGCAATGTCCATGACTGCCCCGAGGTCGCTCACCTCGCCCCGCCGGCGGGCGACCCAGCCGTCCACCCCGTCGAGCCCGATGAGCAGGAGAATGAGCGCGAAAGCAGCCACCTTGGGAACGACGCCGGGCATGTAGAGCAGGAGCACGCAGATGCCCAACAGCCCCAACCGGCTCAACGTGATCGCATTGGCCCACATGTGCTATGGCTCCTCCGGCACCAAGTTCGCCACCAGGCGTGGCGCCGACGGCGTGCTCACGTCAACGACGGCCAGCCCCCCATCTTGCAGGGCCACGTACACGTATCCCCGCGCGTCCAGCGCCACATCGCGGGCGTATCCTCCCGGAAACTCCAGCGTGGCGCGCGGAGCCAGCGCGCCAGTGGGTCTGCTCTCCACCACTTGCAGGCCGGCCAACCCGTTGGCCACGTAGACCGTGTTGCCTTCCACAGCCAGGCCGAAGCCCAGGTCGGGCAGCTCCTGTGTCCCCACCACCCGCGGCCTGCTGGGCAGGCGAACGTCCACCATCACGACACCCAGGGCGTGCTCAGTGGCATAAAGCATCTCCCCACGGGCGGCCACCCCTTCGACGAACGCCTCCCATTGGCCGGCGACAACGGGGCGCCGGGGCGCGGAGACATCCACGGCCGTGAGCCCCAAGGATGGGTCCGCCAGGAAGAGATAGGGTCCGCCCTTGGCCATGTGGCGGGGTGCATCCAACACCTCGGGCGCCTCTAGGGCGCCCAGGAGGTGGGGCACCTCGCCTGAAGCCAAGTCGAGGATGTAGAGCGCCCCCTCAGTGGCCACGTAGAGCCGTTCGTCTTCCGCCAGGAGCCCCAAAACGGCCAACTCGTCCTCGTATCCGAAGCGCCCCAGCAGGCGCGGAGCATCGGGCACGCTCACGTCCACCACCCACAGGCCGGAACCGTCGGTGCCCACGAAAGCGCGCCCACCGGCAACGGCCACGGCGATGGCCGGTTCCATTTCGTCGTCCTCGTCGCCGACAAAGGTGGCAACAGGCTGGGGCGCCTCCGGGCGGCTCACGTCCACCACGAGCAGGCCGTCCACGCCGGCTGCCAGAAAAAGGTACGGCTCACTGATGGCCGCGTCCCACACGCCGCGCATCCACTCCCCCTCCGCGCGGCCACAGGCCGGCGGCGAGAGGCTCTCGGGGTTGGGGCGCTGGGGACCTAGGCGGAGCACGCGGAAGCGGTCCGGGGGGATGTCCAGCCGCGCCCACTCCCGTGCGCCCGGCGTCGCCCCGAACCACGCCCCGGGCGGGATGAGCCGGTCGTAGGGATCCTGGTCGAAGCTCTGGGGGTGGACGGCGAAGAGGCTCACGTCACCCCCGGTAGTGTCCAGCAAGTACATGCCATATTCCTGAAGGGCCCGCGCAATGGGTCGCTGCCATTCCGGCAAGGTCGAAACGTCGAAGGCCGGGTCGAGTTGCAGGCGGGCTCCTTGCGGCAGAGCGCGGGGATCGTCGGACCAGCCGTCGGACGCCGTGGCCGGGGGCACCGGGCCGCCGGCCTTCGTGAGCCCGTAGGCGAAGGCCAGGGCGTGCTCAATGCGGCCGGCCTCGAGCTCGGCCGGCCAGATGAGCCCCGCCAACAGGGAACTGCCGCCGGCGCGGGCACCGCCGCCGGAGGGGTAAAAGCCATCGCCCTCCAGCGAGATGGCGTTGGCCCAACTGGCGGCCCACTGTTTTCCCACCCGACGAGCCTGCCAGAACTCATACGCACAGCCCGCCTCACGGTCCACGATCACCATGTGTCCGTCGTCTTGGGGATCAGGGCGTGCCCCCTGCGGGATGCGCACAGGCCCGAATTGTTGCCACGGGGCCCAGTCGGCCGTGAGGCGCACTTGGTAGGCCGGCGAACGCGCGTCGGCGAAGTAGACGGGCACGGCGTAGCTCCGCACGGCCACGTTGAACCCCTCGTGGACGGCCACGTCGGCAAAGGCGAGCACCAGCTCGTCCGAGCGGGGATCCAAGGGCGGGTTGGGGCCGATGGGCTGGTTGAAGGGGCTCGATGGGGCGAAGAAACGCCCTGCACTCGACGGCGTGCCCGGAACGGGCACGCGCCCGGACGTGGGCGACGGAGAGGGCAGAGCAGGGGCGGGCTCCTCCGGTGCGGGTGGCAGGGGCCGGCAGGCGAGCAGGAAGAGCACGACAAGACCCCACAGGTACCGTTGGCCAAAAGCGCTCACATGACACCTCGCACGCACCGGTCCCATGCCCGAGAGTGGGTCCGCCAACGCCGGGTGTGACCACGCAGTGACCGACCTTACCCCCGGGCGGGGAGTTTGTCAAAGTTCGTGGAAGAGAGGGCGATTTGGGGGCTTGACAAGTGATGCAAACGTGTGTATTATGCTTTACAAAGACCAACCGGCCCCTTCCCCGCCTTGTCAAGCGAGGCCCACACCGGTCAGCGAAAGCCGTCCCCGTTGGCCGTGAAGGCGTTCGACCGGATCAACCCAAAGATCCCAAAGGAGGAGGAAGTATGTGGCGATCACGACCCCTTTGGCTGTTCGTCGGTCTCCTGACGCTCCTGTGGTTTGTCTCCGCGTGTGCCCAGCAGCAGCAAGAACCCCAAGTTGTCGAACGGACTGTCGTGGTTCGGGAGACGGTTCCCGTTGAACAGACGGTCGTCGTCGAGCGGACGGTCGAGGTGCCCGCCGGCGGCGAGCTGGTCACCCTGGTGGCGCGGTGCAAGGCCGGCTCGGTCGAGCAGGGGCGCTGCAACAACCTGATCTCGGCCGTGGGCGCTGCCAACGCTTGGCTCGAAGAGCAGGGGGACGACCGGCGCATTCAGGTCAAGACCATTCAGGACAACAAGGACTGGGGCGAGTACAAGACCGAGTTCGAGCTGGCCTTCCAGGCCGGTGAGGCGCCTGACATCATTGTCTCCGGCCACGAGCACATCGGCGACTGGGCGCCGGCCGGCATGATCGTGGACATCACCGACATGCTCGGCCAGCACCCCGAGTTCGAGGACGTGATCGATTCCCTCTGGGAGTCCACCACGTGGAACGGCCGCATCTGGGGCGTGCCCCAGGACGCCGAGGCCCGCCCCATGTTCTTCAGCAAGCCCCTCTTGAGGGAGCTGGGCTGGTCCGACGAGGAGATCGAGTCCCTGCGGGACCGCATCTTCGCCTGTGAGTTCTCCTGGGAGGACATGATGGAGGTGGCCACCCAAGCCGTTCAGCAGGGCGTTGTCGAGGAGGGGAACGGCTGGTGGCACCGCCCCAAGAACGGCCCCGACTTCCTCTACTACTACTACGCGGCTGGCGGCGTGATCCAGGACGAGCAGTCGGGCGACAAGCTCGTCATGGAGAAGGACGCGCTGCTGAAAGTCTACCAGATTCTCTACGACGCCTCCCAAGAGCGCAAGATCCTCTCCCCCAACCTCTTGGGCACGGAGTGGCCTGACTGGCACACGGCCGTCTCCTCGGCCGAAAACGTGCTCTTCTGGTTCGGCGGCTCCTGGAACTGGCCTGAGTGGGCGGCCAACTACGTGGCCGACCGGGGCGGCGAGGACTACCTGTGGGAGAACGTGGGCTTCTCGGCCATCCCCTGCTTGAAGAGCGGCACGGGCAAGCCGATCACGCTCACCCACCCGCTGGTCTACATGATCAGCACCCAGTCCGAGTACCCCGACTTGGCCCTGTTGCTCATCGCCAAGGCGACCACCAAGGAGCTCAACACCACCTACGCGGTGGAGAGCGGCCACTTGGGCATCCTCAAGTCCCAGGCCGACTACCCGCCTTACAAGGCGGCCAAGTTCCTCTCGGAGGTGTTACCGCTGCTCGAGTACACCACCTTCCTGCCCAACAGCCCCTACTGGAGCCAGTGGTCCGAGGCGTACTTCCTGGGCATCCAGTCGGTGGAGTCGGGCGATTTGACACCTGAAGAGGCCGTCGAGGTGGTCATCGACCAGCTTCAGAACGAGCTGGGTGACAACGTGGTTATCCGCTAAGTGTCGTGGAGGGACGGGCACCGTGTGGGGGGCACACAGCCCCGTCACACGGTGCCCGACAGTTACACTGCAAGGGAGGCCCTCATGGAGGCTGTTGTGCAAGAGCAGGCGGTGGAGGCCGTCGCCCGGCGCCGGCCCGCGCGCGTGTCCTTGGAGGCGTTCACCTTCATGTCCCCCACCATGCTCTTGGTGACCCTCTTCTTCTTCGTGCCGGTCCTCCTGTTGTTGTGGATCAGCCTGACGAACCTGTCCAGCAACACTTTCGGCAACCCGCTCTGCGTGGGCGGTGCCCGAGAGGTGTGCGAGGCCCTCGGCATTCGCGCGGGCGGCGTGGAGTTCGTGGGACTGAGCAACTACAGGCGCCTCTTCGCGGATCGGTTCTTCCCCAAGATTCTGCGCAACACGCTCTTCTACGTCTTCAGCACGCTGGCGCTCTTCAACGTGGGCTTGGCCCTGGTGCTGGCCCTCCTGACCACGCACATCGAGCGGCGCGTGGGCTTCCTCTTCCGGGCCATCTGGCTGTTGCCGCGCATCACGCCCTCGGTGATCTACATCATGATGTGGAAGCGCATCGCCGCCGACGCCCCCTTCGGCATTCTCAACCAGTTCCTCATGCCCGTGGGCGTCGAGCCCCGGTTTTGGCTGAAGGAGGCCCCCTGGCTCTTCGTCATCGTCACCAACGGGTTCGTGGGCGCCTCGTTCGGCATGTTGATCTTCAGCTCGGCCATCGAGTCCATTCCCCGGGACTACATCATGGCGGCCAAGGTGGACGGCGCTACTACTCTGCAAATCATTCGCACCATCATTATTCCGCTGATCAAATGGCCCCTGCTCTTCGTGACCACGTATCAGACCCTTTCGCTGCTGGCCTCGTTCGAGTACATCCTGCTGCTCACCAACGGCGGGCCGGGCCTCTACCGCACCGAGGTGTGGTCTCTCACGGCCTATCACCGCGCCCTGCAGACCTACTTCGGCAACAACCAGTGGGGCTACGGAGCCGCGTGGGGGTTCGTCTTGGTGGTCATCGGCATCATCTTCTCGGTCATTTACTTGCGAGTCTTCCGTTTCAACGAGCTGGTGCAGGAGCCCAAGATCGACGCCCTGTAGGCACGGGCGGAGGAGGCATCTCATGGCCGTCTGGGTTGAGACCGAACGCGCGAGCGGGCTGAGCAGGCGGGTGCGCAGTTCGCTGGCCTACGTGCTGCTCGTCATCAGCGTTGTGCCCATCCTGGTGGGCTACGCCTGGCTGCTGATTGCCACTTTCTCCTACCGCACCGAGGGGCTGTTGCCCAAGGACGCCGAAGGAAATGTTGGCGGGTGGACCCTGGCCAACTGGGCGTTCGTCACCGACCCCCTGATCTGGCGGGTGACGCTCAACTCGCTGCTCATCGCGCTGGCCATGGTGGTGGGTGTGGGCCTGGCCTCCTCACTGGCCGGATACGCCCTTTCGCGCATGAACTTCGCCGGCCGGCGGGGGGTTCTCTCCATGACCTTGATCCTCCACGCCTTCCCCAGCGTGACGCTGCTCATCTCCATCTTCTTCGTGTTGCAGGCCATCTCGGCCCTTCCGGGAATTGGTGACATCTTCGGGTACAACACGGTGGGAGGCGTGGCCCTGGTCATGGTGAGCCTCGACCTCCCCTTGGGCATCTGGCTCATGAAGGGGTTCTTCGACAACATCTCGTGGGACATGGAACGCGCCGCCCTGATCGACGGTGCCTCCCGGTTTCGGGTCTGGTGGGAGATCATCATGCCCCAGATTCGCCCCGGCCTGGCAGCCTTGGCCGTCTTCACCTTCCTGACCGGGTGGTCTGCCTACCTGATTCCGGCCACCTTCACCATCGGCACCAAAGTTTCCAATTTGCCCGTCTACATCAACTACCTGATGAGTGAAACGTCGCCCACCAACTGGAACCAGATTGCAGCCGTGGGTCTCTTCCAGATGATCCCCATCTTAGTCTTCTTCTTCTTCACCCAGGAGAAGCTCCTCAACATCTACAGCGGTGGCACCAAGGGCGGCGTCTGAGCGATTGACTTTACGGGGGAACCAAACATGCGCGTGGAGCTGAGACATCTCTCGAAGCGCTGGGGCAACGTGGTGGGCGTGGACAACATCTCCCTGGAGGTCAAGGACGGGGAGTTCGTGGCGCTGTTGGGCCCCTCCGGGTGTGGCAAGACGACCACGTTGCTGATGATTGCCGGCATCTACAAGCCCACGTCGGGCGAAATCCTCTTCGACGGCCGGGTGGTCAACCACATTCCGCCCAAGGACCGCAACATCGGCATGGTCTTCCAGAGCTATGCCCTCTACCCCCACATGACCGTCTTCGAGAACATTGCCTATCCCCTCAAGCTCCAGAAAGTGCCCAAGGAAGAGCAGCGCCGGCGCGTTCAACACGTGGCCGACATGATGGGCATCGGCCACCTGCTGGACCGCAAGCCCGGCCAGCTCTCCGGCGGGCAGCAGCAGCGCGTGGCGCTGGGCCGGGCTCTGGTGAAGGACCCCAAGCTCCTGCTCTTCGATGAGCCGTTGAGCAACTTGGACGCCCGCCTGCGCCTCACCATGCGCGGGGAGATCAAACGGCGCCAGATGGAGCTGGGCATCACCTCCATCTACGTGACCCACGACCAAGTCGAGGCCATGACGATGGCCGACCGCATCGCCGTCATCAAGGACGGCAAGCTCCAGGCCTACGACACGCCCGATGAGCTCTACGAGCGCCCCAGGACGCTCTTCATCGCCGGGTTCATCGGCAATCCCCCCATGAACTTGATCAAGAACGTGGAAGTGGTGGTGGAAGGAGAACGCTACATCGCCCGCAACGAGGCGTTCTGCTTGGAGGTGCCGGCCGAACGGGGCAAAAAAGTCGTGGGCCAGGGCAAGGTGATCCTCGGCATCCGGCCCGAGGACATCTCGCTGGCCGACGACGGAGAGGGGGTGCGCGGCGAAGTGTACGTGGTGGAGCCGTTGGGACGCGACGATTTGGTGAACGTGCAGCTTCCCGGCGACACCTTCGTCCACTTCCTAGCAGACCCGGCCTTGAGGCTGAAGCCAGGAATGCCGGTGACCCTGCGCTTCAACACCGAAAAGGCACAGTTCTTCGACCCACACACAGAGCGCTCGCTGCTCTGGCAGTGATCGCTCCCGACCCTTCAAGCCCTCGGGCGCCTCGGGCGCCTTTTTTTCTTGCCCGTTCGCCTTTCGCCGTTCGCCTTTCGCCGGTGAGGAAGGTATGGTACACGGGCCCAGGACGGACAGCAGGAGGAGAAAGATCACAAGACTGAATTTCGAGGAGGTGATCATCCATGCACGCCCGCAGGACACGCCGCCGGAACTGGATGGCCGAGCTGGCCGACCACTACGAGCGGGTCCGGTCGCTCTACCCCGACGACAACTTGATGATCGTCTTCGACTTGGACGGCACCATCTTCGACATGCGCCACATGGTGCTCTACGTCCTCCACCAGTACGACCGCCTCCACCACACCAACTATTTCCAGCACCTCAACGCCGAGGCCATTGACGTTCACGAGAACCACATCGAGCCCCTCATCAAGCGCCTCTTCATTCCCCCCGAGGAGCAGGAGGCCATCCTCACGTGGTACTACGCCCACCGCCGCACGCCGGCCGCCATTCTCGAGGCCCACCGCCCCTTCCGGGGCGTGATGGAGGTAATCCGCTGGTTCCAAATCCAGCCCCGAACTTTCGTGGGCGTGAACACCGGGCGCCCGGAACATGTCCGTCAGGACACCCTCTACTGCCTGAACGAACTGGGCAAGGCGTACCGGGTTCACTTCGACGAAGCTCTCGTCTACATGAACCCTAACGACTGGGAGGAGCACGTGCTCGAGTCCAAGGTGGCCGGCATTCGTCACTTCCAGTCACAGGGGTTCCGGGTTTTCGCCGTGGTGGACAACGAGCCGGCCGTGCTCCAGGCCATCTCGGCCATTGACCCCGAGAGGGAGATCTTGTTGCTCCACGCGGCCACCATCTTCGAGTCCAAGCGAGTGAGCTTGCCCGCCCAAGTGGTGCGCGGCCACGAGTACGACATCACGGAGCTCATCCCCGAGCGGGCCCTGCCCCAGAACATCCAGCTCGTCTGGCACGGCATCAACGACAGGGCCAATTTGCGCCAGTTCCTGGCCACCTCCCGGGTTCATTGGGGCGAGTGTGACGTGATCTTCGACCCGGCCCGCCGGGAACTCATCCTGCGCCACGACACCTTCGAGGAGACGCCCCCGCGGGAGGACGAGGAGTGGCTCACGCTCGACGAAGCGCTGGCCGCCTACCGACAGTGGGGCAAGGCTGCCAAGTTGGACCTCAAGGAGAACAGCGGGCTCATCGAGCAGGTGCTGGCCCTCGTGGAGAAGCACGGCTTCGCGGACGAGGAGCTCTGGTTCAACGGCGAGGTTCACGTCTTCCAGGAGCAGGACTTCCGCCGGCTGGCCGAGGCTCACCCCGGGGCCATTGTCCAGTGTTCCATCGACTTCTTGGCCCCACTTGTGGTCAGCGCCCCCAACAAGGCCAAAGAGGTGCTCGACATGTTTCGCGAATGGGGCATCAACCGCTTCTCCATTAACTGGCTGGTGCCCAAGGCACGGGAGTTCTTCAACCAGATGGACGCTTGGGGTTTTGAGGTGAACATTTACAACGTGCCCGACTTGGAGGGCTTTCTCCAGGCCGTGTTGCTCATGCCCCGCTCGATCACCACGGACTTCAACTTCCCCAAGTGGCACTACTTCGGCCGGGGGGCCGGCCAGCGGGGGCGATACATCGAGTACCAGATGCGCAAATCCCGCCGGTGAGCCGGCAGAAAACACCAGGGTGTTCCGCAAGGCGCTGCCGCGAGGTGGCGCCCTGCTCTTTTCCACGTGTGCCCGCCGGTGGGGGTTACATGGCCGCCTTGATCATCTCGTGGAATTCGCGAATGTGTTCCTGGAGCAACCGCTCCGCCAGGTCACCGTCGCCATCCTTGATGGCCCGACAGATCTCCCGGTGTTTGCCGAGGGCCGGCACCACATCGCCCATGCGGTTGAGGAACTGGTACCAAATGCGCTGGCTCAGGGCATAGAGGGTCGTCAGCGTGTCCTGGAGGAACACGTTGTCACTGGCCTCGTAGATGAGGCTGTGAAAGGCGCGGTCGAGCCGCACGAGCTTCTCGTACTCGTAGGGCGGCTCCGCCTCACGGGGCAACTCGGCCAGGGTGGCCTCCATCCGGCGCACCTGATCGTCCGTGGCGCGCTCGGCGGCCAAGCGGGCTGCGAACCCCTCGAGGACGACGCGCAGCTCGAAGAGGCGTTGCAGGTCGGTGATGCTGGTTTGGCTGACGAAGATGCCCCGCCTGGGCACGATCTCGATGAGCCGCTCTCGTGCCAGCCTGTGGAGCGCCTCCCGGATGGGCGTGCGCCCCATGCTGAGCTCGTCCATGAGCTCGCCCTCCCGCACCACAGCGCCGGGGGGAAGTTCCAAGGTGATAATTTTGTGGCGGATTTTTCGGTACGCCTGCTCGCTGAGCGGCGTGTACGGCTTACGGGCCATAGTCGCTCTTCCCCCTCAACGTACAGGGGGCACCGCCTTACGCTGCCACGAGGGGTACCACCTCCGGGAGAGAGGCGAGGAGCAAGCGGCAAACCGGCGTGTGCGCCCAAATATACGGGTGATATACCGGCAAGAGTGTATCACGACCCGGTTGGCCCTGTCAAGGTCGTACGCCGTTGTGCTAACCGTGAGGGAGCGAGCCCTACCGGGGCGCCCGGCCATAGGTCTCCGTGATCAGGGCCAGCTTCTCGATGGCCGGACGGCCCAGCATCTCGGGGGAGAGGCGCCATTGCCAGTTGCCCTCGACGCGGCCGGGCACGTTCATGCGCGCCTCGGAGCCGAGGCCGAGCACATCCTGGACGGGGACAATAGTCAGCCAGGCCACGGAGGAGGCGGCCAGGCGAATGAGGGCCCAAGCGATGTTCTCCGGTGTGTATCCCAGGTAGCGCAGGCAGAAGTCGCGTTCGGCCTGGGAGGCGTTCTGGAACCAGCCCACGGTCGTATCGTTGTCGTGCGTGCCCGTGTAGACCACGCAATCGGGCTCGTAGTTGTGGGGCAAGTACGGGTTGGCAGCGTCCCCGCCGAAGGCGAACTGGAGCACCTTCATGCCGGGAAAGCCCAAGCGCCGGCGCAGGTGCTCCACTTCTTGGGTGATGATGCCCAAGTCCTCGGCCACGATGGGGAATGTGCCCAGCTCCTGAAAGACGGCCCGGAAGAGGGCCTCGCCAGGGCCTGGGACCCACCGCCCCTGGGCCGCCGTCCGGGCACCCGCGGGAATTTCGTAATACGCCTCGAAGCCGCGAAAGTGATCCAGGCGCACAATGTCCACGAGTTGGCGCACGGCGCGGAAACGCTCCACCCACCAGCGATAGCCCTCGTCTGCCATGCGGTCCCAGCGGTAGAGGGGGTTCCCCCACAGTTGGCCCGTGGCGCTGAAGTAATCGGGGGGCACGCCGGCCACGACCGTCGGGTGCCCC
>Ga0256839_1002295_pt1 | contig 21505 bp, 14 predicted proteins | sample 354166metaG_FD_185968 | JGI IMG/M metagenome (GOLD analysis project Ga0256839, IMG submission 185968) | Hydrothermal vent microbial communities from Mid Atlantic Ridge, Atlantic Ocean - 354-166 | ecosystem: Environmental > Aquatic > Marine > Hydrothermal vents | place: Atlantic Ocean: Mid... | reverse complement strand
TTGATTTGGTAGTAAAAATGCAAATGCTATAAGTTCACCCGAAAAACTGAATCAACACAAATTATATGAATGATTCGACTAGTCAAATAATCCTAAATAATATCCATATTATCATTTTAATAATTTAAGCCACCTCTTTTCGTACAGGCACTAGGTACTGTAGCCGAAAAATACAGGAACAGGTGGCATGGCGTTAGCCGGCAGGGGTTAACCAGTAACGACCCCAATTTTCAGTATTTATCTGTTGCAGAGGGGGTTTCTGCTTCTTACGGGGGCGAATCTAACAGTGCATTAAATTCATATTTTGGCAGAGCAATACTAAACTATGACGACCGGTATATGCTCTCTACCAGTGTACGATCCGATGGCTCATCCAAATTTGCCGAAGGCAATAAATGGGGCGTTTTTCCAGCCGTATCAGTAGGATGGAACTTAACCAACGAAGCTTTTATGGAGGGGGTGGCCGATACTTGGCTGTCTTCGCTTAAAATGAGAGTGGGCTGGGGAAAAATAGGAAATGCCTCCATCCCCGATGGGTCCACATTATCAACCGTGGGCCCGTATGCCGGGTTTTGGGGAGGCAATAATTACAGCTTTGGCACCACACCCCAACTGGCCATTGGTATCTCTCCACTCTCTCCAGGCAATGTAGCACTTACTTGGGAAACATCCGTTCAAACAAATTTTGGGTTAGATGTATATCTGTTCGAAAACAAATTAAGCCTAACGGCCGATTATTTTATAAAAACAACCACCGACCTGCTTTTGGTTGAACCACTACCTACTATTGGTGGCTACCAAAATGCCCCTTGGTCTAATGCAGGAGAAATTAGAAACAGAGGGTTTGAGCTATTAGCCACTTACAAAGATCAGGTGGGCGATTTTGGCTATAACTTTACCGCTACATTTGCCACCTTGCAAAACGAAATTATTAGCATAGGGCGAGGCGATTTTATTTCAAGCGGTTCATTTAATGGCCTCGATGACGTAACCCGATCGCAGGTAGGTTCCTCTATTGGGCAATTTTTTGGCTATCAGGTAGAAGGAATTTTTCAAAACAACGAGGAAATTAATGCACACAGTGTAGATGGCAACCTAATTCAGCCACTGGCCGAGCCGGGCGATGTAAGGTTTGCCGATTTAGACGGCAACGGTGTTATTGATAATGACGATAAAACATTTATAGGAAGCCCAATCCCCGATTTTTCGTATTCATTAAATGTTGGTTTAACCTATAAAAAATTCGACCTCAATGCTTTTTTTCAAGGAGTGTATGGCAACGAAATAGTGAATGGGGTAAAAGTATTTACCAATTATGGAGATGGCGTAAAAAATCTGCAAGATGGAGTGCTGGATAAAGCCTGGAACGGAGAAGGAACATCAAACACACACCCTCGACTGGTGGCCAACGACCTTAACCAAAATAGCAGAGTTTCTAGCCTGTATGTAGAAGATGGCTCGTACCTAAGATTGCAAAATGTGCAACTGGGCTATAATTTCTCTAAATCACTCATTAAAAAAATTGGAGCAACTAACCTTAGGGTTTATGCCTCTGTTCAAAACCTGTTTACACTAACAAACTATACAGGTATAGACCCCGAGCTGGCAAGCTATTCGCCATTAAGTACCGGTATTGACTACACGGTATATCCAAAAGCTAGAACCTACGCATTGGGAGTAAACCTTACATTTTAAAGAAATTAACTATGAAGACTATAATTAAATACAATTTGTTAGTAGTTCTGATGATTATTTCCGGGGCTTGCAGCGATCGTTTTTTGGACGAAGAAATATTGGGTGTTGAAACATTAGATAGTTTTTACTCATCCGAAGAAAATGCAACAAAAGGCGTAACTGCCTTATATGCACGATTAAAAATACACGGCAATAGAATGCTGTTTGGCGATATAATGTCGGACGATGCTTGGAAAGGCGGAGAAAACAATGCCGATTTTCAAAGTTGGTATGATTTACTAATTTTTAATATAGACCCCTTTAACGGTACTTCTACGGGTATGTGGATAGACAGCTACAATTTAATATACGAGGCCAATGTAGCCATTCTTAGAATCCCTGCTATTGATATGAATGACGATACAAAAAACAGACTTGTGGCCGAAGCTAGAGCACTACGCGCATTTAGTTACCTAGAGTTGGTAAGGTTGTATGGAGGAGTGCCCTTAATTACCGAACCACTTACACCCGATAAGTTAAACATCCCCAGAAATTCAGCCGAAGAAGTGTTTGCCTTTGTTGAGAGCGAGTTTTTGGCAGTTTCCGAAATATTGCCTTCTGTTTATCCTTCCAACGAACATGGCAGAATTACCAAAGATGCAGCTTTAGGTCTTTTGGCACGAATACACCTGTTTCAGGGCGAGTTTGCCGAGGTAGAAAAATACACTAAAATGATTATTGACAGAGGGGTTTATGGTTTTCATGCCGAAGGGTTTAATGGAAACTGGGGAATGGAGAACTATATGGGTAATAATGAATTTATATTTGAAGTTAAATCGTATGGATTTGAAGGGTTCGATATTCAAACCACCCGTTCGTTATTGGCAGTACAAACCGGTATTAGGGGCAGCGACACAGGCTGGTCGTTTGATATACCTACGCAAGACCTTTACGATGCCTACGAAGATGGCGACCCCAGAAGGGAATTTACCATAGGTAAAAATGGGGATATTTATGATAATGAAGATGTTTTGGTAATTGACTCTAGCATTCCTGCCTATGGCACAGATGGCGACCCTTATGCCTGTATAAAATGGTACGAAACAAAATCAAAACGTAAAAATCCTAAAGACATTGATCATTATATGTCTAAAAGCTTTCCTATATTAAGGTATGCCGATGTCGTACTAATGTATGCCGAAGCTCTTAACGAAAATGGCAATAGTGGCGGTGCACTCATAGAGCTAAATAAAATACGAGAGAGAGCTAGAAACTCAGTTTCACCGGCTTCTGGGGTGCCTGCCAATTTAAGCATTGCCGACCAAGGTGGCCTTAGAACAGCCATACTTAATGAAAGAAGGTTGGAGCTTGCGTTTGAGTGGAATAGGTATTTTGATTTACTAAGAACAAAAACAGCAGGTACTGTTTTAAGAAACTTTGCCTCTAAATATAATACTCCCAAAGGAGCAGCATTTGATGAAACCAAGCATTACTTAATGCCAATTCCGGGTATTGATATTACCCGTACAGGGGGAGTAATAGAACAAAATCCGGGGTATTAAATCTGGGTTAATCTTTTATTGCATCTTTGGGATGTTATAAATGCTGTAGATTGTAAATAATTAAATAAAGTTAATGGTAGAGCAGAATCCGACCAGTTGGCGGATTAGCGAAGGAAAATGACAGAAAATACTTTTAAAATGGAGACCCCGCAACAAGTGCGGGGAAACGTTCTTTTTATGTACTTTGCCGGACTTGTTCCGGCATCCCCTCTTTAAAATTCTTTGCTCTGTTAATGGTAGCGCATAGCCTTGAATTAAAAGTTTTAGTACTAAACAATTAGGAGACTCTTCGGGCTGTAGCCGGCTGAGTGACGTGCACTCTTTTTCGAACCGTCATTCAGAGAGCAGAATCCGACCAGTTGGCGGATTAGCGAAGGAAAATGACAGAAAATACTTTTAAAATGGAGACCCCGCAACAAGTGCGGGGAAACGTTCTTTTTATGTACTTTGCCGGACTTGTTCCGGCATCCCCTTTAAAATTCTTTGCTCTGTTAATGGTAGCGCATAGCCTTGAATTAAAAATTTTAGTACTAAACAATTAGGAGACTCTTCGGGCGAAGCCCTCTGAGTGACGTGCACTCTTTTTCGAACCGTCATTCAGAGAGCAGAATCCGACCAGTTGGCGGATTAGCGAAGGAAAATGACGGAAAATACTTTTAAAATGGAGACCCCGCAACAAGTGCGGGGAAACGTTCTTTTTATGTACTTTGCCGGACTTGTTCCGGCATCCCCTTTAAAATTCTTTGCTCTGTTAATGGTAGCGCATAGCCTTGAATTAAAAGTTTTAGTACGAAACAATTAGGAGACTCTTCGGGCTGTAGCCGGCTGAGTGACGTGCACTCTTTTTCGAACCGTCATTCAGAGAGCAGAATCCGACCAGTTGGCGGATTAGCGAAGGAAAATGACAGAAAATACTTTTAAAATGGAGACCCCACAACGGGTGCGGGAAAACGTTCTTTTTATGTACTTTGCCGGTCAGCCAGCTGGCTGATCCGGCATCCCCTTTAAAATTCTTTGCTCTGTTAATGGTAGCGCATAGCCTTGAATTAAAAGTTTTAGTACTAAACAATTAGGAGACTCTTCGGGCGAAGCCCTCTGAGTGACGTGCACTCTTTTTCGAACCGTCATTCAGAAGGAGGAACGACTGAAGAATCTCTTTACAAAACAATTATAATTGCAATAAACTAGTACATTTTAAAATTATTGATAATATTGAATCTGCCATTGAAAGAGAAAAGTATATAAAAGGAAAGAGTAGAAGATATAAACTAGAATTGATTACCAATAAAAATCCTTCTTTCAGAGATTTGTGGGAAGATATAAAGAGGGGGTAATCAATAGGAGACTCTTCGGGCTGAAGCCGGCTGAGTGACGTGCATTCTTTTTCGAACCGTCATTGCGAGAGTAGAATTCGCCAACCTGGCGGATGAAGCAATCTGTTTATTACTTGTACTATTTTCTAAATTCTTTAAATAGTTGATAATCAACACATTGCAAAACACGTCAATGATAGCATTTCGGTACACAAGCACAAAAAAAATGATTATCTGATGGAGGTTTCATCTTAATCGTTGAAACCTAACGTAGGTTTATGAACACCTATAAAATCAGACACAACATGAATAAAAGTCAATTATAAACAGATGAAATACAACCACGGGATACAATTGTTTGCCATTATTGCCATCATAACTGGCTCAACTTTAATAAGCTGTTCAAAAAAAAGCAAGCACGAAATAAACATTATACCAGCACCTTTAAGCATAAAAATTGCAGATGGTTATTTCGCTTTGCAGCAAGCAAATGTAATCCATTTAGATAATTCAAACCATAATGTTGAAAATATAGCTCAGTACTTTGTTGATAAGCTCAGTAAATCTACCGGGCTTAATTTTACTACAGATAATAACCTTGAAGAAGAAGCTGGTTTTGTGTTACAATTGGATGAAACATTAGACTCATTAGGGCAGGAAGGATATATACTGAACGTTGATAAAGATAAAGTGCTGATAACGGCATTTAAAGCCAACGGGCTTTTCTATGGCATCCAATCTTTGCTGCAATTGTTTCCACCCCAAGTGGAGGCAAATACTGTTCGGCAATCCGACTGGAAAATACCGGCAGTATCAATAATGGACAAACCACGTTTTGCTTACAGAGGTATGCACTTGGATGTATCAAGGCATTTCTTTACTAAACAGGAAGTAAAACAATACATTGATTTATTGGCCATAAATAAAATTAATAAATTTCATTGGCACCTAACCGATGACCAAGGATGGAGGATTGAAATAAAGAAGTACCCGAAATTAACAGAAATTGGAGCTTGGCGGGTAGAGCGAACAGAAATATGGCATAATCGCCCCGAGGCCAAAGAAGGTGAAAAAGCTACGTATGGTGGTTTTTATACACAAGAAGACATTAAAGAAATTGTGGCTTATGCAGCTCACAGATTTATAGAAGTAATTCCGGAAATAGATATGCCTGGCCACATGGTAGCTGTTTTTGCAGCTTATCCAGAGTTTTCATGCGATAACGAAACCTACAGGGTAATTCCTGGAGGGTATTGGCCTCCCAGAGATATTTTATGTGTAGGGAATGATAGCTCCCTAATGTTTGTTAAAGATGTTTTATCCGAAGTAATGGAGTTGTTTCCATCGCAATATGTACACATTGGAGGAGACGAAGCCGTTAAAACCAAATGGGAAAAATGCCCCAAATGCCAACAAAGAATAAAGCAGCACAACTTAGCTAATGAAAACGAATTGCAAAGCTGGTTTATTAGCGATGTAGAACAATTTGTTTTGGCGCATGGCAAACGCATGATAGGATGGGATGAAATATTGGAGGGAGGCTTAGCACCTGAAGCAACTGTTATGTCGTGGCGAGGAACCGAAGGAGGAATTGAAGCTGCTAAAATGGGGCATGATGTTATAATGACACCCTATTCGCACTTATACTTGGATTACGCACAGGACAACCCGGCTACAGAGCCTATTGCTATGCACGATAACCTTACCACATTAGAGCGTGTATATTCTTATGAGCCAATGCCTGCTGAATTAACTAAAGAGGAACAAAAATATATTTTGGGTGCTCAGGCCAATGTGTGGACAGAATTTATGCCAAATTATAAACACGTTGAATATATGGCTTCCTCTAGAATGTGTGCATTGGCCGAAATAGTATGGACAATGCCTGAAAAAAAGGATTACGAGAGCTTTAGAAAAAGAATTGAGGAGCGTTGGAAGAGGTTTGATGAAATGGGCGTAAAATACTCCAAAGGTTCTACCATAGTTGATATAAGGTTTGAAAATGCGGAGAGTAAAAAAGGGAAAGTCAGGCTATCAACTGATTATATTAATGCCTCTATTTACTATACCTTAGATGGATCAGAACCAACCCCAAAATCATTAATTTATACGAAATTAATTGACGTAGAAAAACCGATTAAAATCAGAGCGATAATTGTGAAAGATCAACAAATTTTGCCAAACAGTTTAACAACAAAATTATTCGAATAGGAGATAAAAAAAACCTGTTATTATTCAGGACTGAACCTTTTATAATTAATAACCAGTATTAAAATTCGTATTTTGCATCAATTTATTAACTGACATTAAACAACAAGAAAAATAAAATAAAAACCGTCATTCCTGCGCAGGCAGGAATCTGTAGATATGGGAAAGCTATAAACATTATGGATGTTATAAATTTTAAACAGTGAGGTTACTCCGAAAACAGGCAATTTTCACAAAAAGAGACTTTTTTGGTTTTGGGTGTTTTCGGAGTGGACTCAACAGTCTTTATTATTTGTAGCATCCTGCAGAGCGGATTCCTCCCGAGTACTCGGGAGGAATGACGCACGTATCTTTTCTTTACACGCTCTAAATGAGAGTGTATGCCAACTTCATACAAAAAAAGTAATTATTCAGCCGAAAAAACATAGCCACCAAGACACGAAACCTCAAAAGAACCACAAAGTATTAATTTAACACACATAAAATTTTGTGAAACTTGGAGGCTTAGTGCCTTCGCTACGCCTGCCTTGCCAGTTCAGGCAGGCAGTGGCTAAAAAGGTAGCTTTAATGGGTGAATAGTTACCAAAAAATTGATTACATATCAATAGAAACAAATAAAGAGACAAAATGTTATGCACCCGAGATTATTAGCAATTAGGATTGCGATAAGCATTGCGTATATTGCGCTTGCCTAATCGGCAATAAAAGGCTAAATTAAATTACCCAATACAATACCAAAATAATTATATAAAACTCTAAAATTTACAAACAAAGATGATAAAGGAGCCTGTTAATGATTCAAAAATGGACTATCGGTCAATAGAACATGAAATGTGTGGTTTGAATGAAGAAAAAAGATTTGAAAAAATTCATACCATCATTTTTAAAAAATCCACCCTTGCTTCAAAAGTAGTAGCGCATGAAATAGCAGAGTTAATTCGACTAAAAGAAGCCAATAATGAGTTATGTATTTTAGGATTAGCAACGGGCTCCAGCCCTATTGGTGTATATAACGAGTTGGTTCGAATGCATAAAGAAGAAGGGTTAAGTTTTCAGCATGTTGTAACTTTTAATTTGGATGAGTACTATCCAATGCAAACCAACTCTTTACAAAGTTATTGGTATTTTATGCACGAATATTTGTTTGATCATATAGATATTAAACCCGAACATATTAACATTCCGAATGGTACAATTGCTGAAGAAGACGTAAACAGTTATTGCAACGAATATGAAGAAAAAATAACCTCCTATGGTGGCTTGGATTTGCAAATTTTGGGCATTGGGCGTACTGGGCATATTGGCTTTAATGAGCCCGGGTCGCATATAAATTCAATAACCAGAATGGTTACGTTGGATCAGCTAACCCGCGAAGATGCATCAGGCGATTTTTATGGCAGTGCTAATGTGCCTCGCAGAGCCATTACTATGGGCATAGGTACCATTATGAAAGCCCAAAGAGTTATATTAATGGCCTGGGGAGAATCAAAAGCTTCAATTGTAGCCAAAACAGTTGAAGGCAATATAACACATCATGTTCCTGCCACTTACCTTCAAAACCATAATAATGCAACTTTTGTATTAGATGAAGGAGCCTCTGCTGATCTTAAACGCATACATACACCGTGGTTAGTTGGTAGCTGCACTTGGGATGAATATACCACAAAGAGAGCCGTAATATGGCTATGCCAAACCGTTAATAAACCAATATTAAAATTAACCGATAGAGACTATAATGAATATGGTATGAACGACCTGATTTCATCTTATGGCTCATCCTACGATCTTAATATTCAAATGTTTAATACCATACAACGAACTATTACAGGCTGGCCAGGAGGCAAGCCCAATGCCGATGATTCTCAAAGACCCGAACGGGCAAACCCTGCTCAAAAAAGAGCAATAATATTTAGCCCACACCCTGATGATGACGTTATTTCGATGGGAGGTACTTTTATGAGATTGCACGATCAGGGACACGAAGTGCATGTGGCTTACCAAACATCGGGCAATATTGCCGTGTTTGACGAAGAAGTTGTAAAATATGCTAATTTTTACAGTGAGTTAAAAAGCTTTAACCATGCTGAAAATGAGGAGTCGGACAGCTTTTATGAAAACATAAAAAAGGCTGTGCTGGACAAAAAACCAGGCAGTATAGATACAGCCGAAGTTAGAAGAATTAAAGGGTTAATCCGCAGAGGAGAGGCAAGGGCAGCTTGTAGGTTTGTAGGTATTCCGGACAAGAGAGCCTCTTTTTTAGATTTGCCGTTTTATGAAACAGGTAAGGTAAAAAAGAAACCAGTTGGGAAAGAAGATTTGGAGATTACCATCGATATTTTGAGAAGAATTAAACCGCACCAAATTTTTACTGCCGGAGATTTGTCCGATCCTCATGGCACACACAGGGTGTGTTTAGAACTGATTTTTCAGGCCATTGAAGTATTAAAAAACGAAAGCTGGATGAAAGATTGCTATGTATGGCTGTACAGAGGTGCTTGGCACGAATGGGGCGTAGAAGATATTGATATGGTAGTGCCCCTAAGCCCCGATCAGTTGCTTAAAAAACGAAAAGCCATATTTAACCACCAGTCGCAAAAAGATAATGTAGTATTTCAAGGGTCTGATAACAGAGAGTTTTGGCAACGTGTAGAAGATAGAAATAGAAATACAGCAACTCAATATAATCAACTCGGGCTCTCAGAGTACGAAGCTATGGAGGCTTTTAAGCGCTATTATTTTTAAAATAATACAAATTAAGTTAAGAAGACAAAGTCAAAACGAGGAGTTATTTCGTAACAACCCTTTAAGGGTGCATAACATTTTGTCGTTTTACTTTAAACAATTGGTTTTTAAGACATTTAGTTTAAGGGAGCCTCTATTAATTCATTAACTGATAGTAGGAAAATAAAATAAAAACCGTCATTCCTGCGCAGGGAGAAATCCGCCCTGCAGGATGCTACAAATAATAAAGCCTAGGTTAAATTTATAATACTCATAATGTTTATGGCTTCTTCAGTACCTTCTCCATATATACAGATTCCTGCCTGCGCAGGAATGACGAAGGGGCGCATATTTTTTGCAGGGGAGTGTATGCTGGCTTCACACAATGAATTTAGTAATTAATCAGTTTCTCAAAAGACACCCCTTTCATCCCCCCAATATAACAGAAATGCAAGGTGTTGAAAGCCAATTATTTGAATTTTAGTTATAGGGAACCTGAGTTCGGAATCAGAGGTTAAAAAATTATAGTTTGCTTTTTTACTTACTCCTACCATAACGGTAGAAACAAATAGTTAACAACAAAATGTTATGCACCCTCCTTTAATCTCTATATAGCTCAAACTCTACCCGCCTATTTAATTTTTTGGCTGCATCTGAATGATCTTTTAAAATGGGCTGAGAGCTTCCAAACCCTTTCGATTCAATTCTGGTCTCTTCAATATTGCCAAAATAAATAAGGTATTCTTTAATGGCATCGGCTCTTTCTTGCGATAGTTTCAGATTAAAATCTTCTCTACCATCGCTATCTGTATGACCCGAAATTTTTAGTTTAAACTTAGGGTTATCCAATAAAAAGTCAGTAACCTTATCTAAATCATCGTACATGCCGCTGTTTAGTTTGGCTTCGCCATTGGCAAACACAATAGACTCAAACTTAATTTTTGTGGAGATAGGTTCTACTTGAGTAGTAAGCTTGGTATCTTGTTCTAAGTGAATTAATTCTTCAATCCTAAAAAATTTTTCACCCTGCACAATTACGAGGTAATTATTATTATTAATGAGCTTAAATTCAAAACTGCCATCGGGTCTCAAAAATTGGGGAGCTACTTCAATTCCATTATCCAAATCTATGATAGACACAATGCCAGCAATGGGCTTACCTGTTTCGGTATCGTTTATGGTGCCTGCCAACCTGGTATTAGCATTGGGTTGGGCTTCCATAGGTAAAGGGAACGAGTATAGGTCGAGGTTATCCATATTATTTTCGGCCGAACGCGCATAAAACAGGTTTTCCGACTTGCTGTCAATGGTAAAATAAAATTCACTCCCAGGCCCGTTTACCAAGGGACCAATGTTTTTAGCAGAAGCCCAAATGCCATTTGTTCTAAACGTTTTAAAAATATCAAATTCGCCAAAATTGAGCAGATGCCCATTCGAACTAAAATAAAGCACATTGTTTTTGTTATGGTAAAAAGGGCTTACCTCATTTTGCCGAGTATTAATAATAGGGCCTGCATTTTGAGCCTCGCCCCAAATGCCTTCTTCATCCCTAGTGGTAAAATAAATATCGGAAAGCCCGAATCCGCCAATTCTGTCAGAGGCAAAATACAGCGTGTCGTCTGTTTGGTTTAACGTGGGGTGAGAATCCCAGCTTTTACTATTTATATTGGTGCCCAAATTATGTACATTGCCCCAAGTATTATCTTCTCGCCTTTCGGCCACGTATAGGTCGCAATTGCCAAAGCCGTCAGATGCTTCGCAACGGGCAAAAAATAATTCTTTGCCATTATGGCTTAACGTGCCAGAGCCTTCGTTTAATTCGGTATTAATCCCTTCTAAGGGTTGGGCTGTTTCCCAAGTGATGCCATCGCCAATGCTATAGTATAAATTTTCGATATGCTTCCTGTCCAATGGGTCTTCTGATACATCTCTTTTAGTAGTAAAAAGCAAAAAGTTATCGTCATTATTTAACGCAGGAGCATAATCAGCAAAGTCTGAGTTTATCCATTTTCCCATATTTAAAAGCACACCCCTGGGAGGGCGCAGGGTATCCACTTGCTTACGGTATTCTACCAACTCATAATAATAATCGATTGGTACATAATCAATCTCGTTTTGCTGATTTAGCGAGTCGTAGGTAAGCTCAATGGTTTTAATATCTAAATTACTTCGGTAATGGTTGAGCGCCAACTTATAAAGAAATAGCGATTCTTGTTCGTTACCCAACGACTCGGTTAGCTTGGCAAGCCGCCAAATTAAATACGTGTTTTTATAGAAATTTTCTACCCCAAACTTTGATACATATTTTTTTAAAACAGGGTATAAATGCTCCCAATCTTTTTTGCTATTATAATGTTTAATTTTTTTAAAGGCCTTTTTACTGTAATAATAAGGGGTGTGGTTAATATTAGGAAACCTAAAAAGTTCAGAATTACCATAATCATAAGAGGCAACGATAGAATCTTTAATGGTTATATTTTTACGAGCTCTACGTTGGGCATACAAAGTAGAACTTATAAAAAAAAGAAATAAAAGCCAGCTATATTTATGGGGTAAATTTAACATTGGCATAAAATTGCACCAATTCTACTTTGTAAGCAATCTAAAACTTTTATAACTTACAGTTTTGCCTATCAAACACCATTTTCTGTAGGCAGGTAAAGTATGGCATAGGTATTTGCACTCACTCAGTATCCTTTGCGAGCCACATTGAGTATGAGTGTTGCTTGCAGGAGACACTGGTAGAGTGCAGGTATGTTCTTTTGGTTATGCCTGTATTCGGCATAAATGGATGATGAATAATCCTACCTTCCACATTGACTTGCAAGGCCGGGCAACGAAAAACCACCTTCTAAGAGGGTTACTTTATCGCTGTTATAGCCAGAGCTTAGCCTAAATTATAACACCCAGAATTACGCCTGCTATTATTATAAAAGGTGCTTTAATTTTAGTAAATTGTAAAAGCAAAAAGGTAGTTATAATTAATAAAGGGTTAATAAAATTATTTTCAAGTGGCAAAAATAAGATTATTGCTGCTGCAATTACCATACCCGAGCTAGCGGCTGTAATGCCTTCGAGTGAGGCCCTTACAATTCTATATCTTTTTAAATTATCCCAAAATCGAATAACAAAAAATATAAGGAATGTGCCCGGCAAAAAAATGCCTGCGGCAGCCACAAATCCTCCTGTGAGCATTCCCCATATACCCATATCACGAAGTGATAATGCGCCAATATAAGCACTAAAAGAAAACACCGGCCCAGGTACTGCTTGTGCTAAGCCAAAACCAGAAAGAAATTCAGGCGATGATAAATAATCTTTTAAGGTAACAAACTCTGTGTAGAGTAATGGAATTAGTACTTGCCCACCCCCAAAAATCAAAGACCCATTTCTATAAAAATTTTCAAATAGCTTAACAGGCATCCAATGTGTAAATGTGGCCAAGGCACCTCCAATAATTAGAAAAGCACCCCATAAAATAAAATTGGCCCATTTTACTTTCAAAGGTTCATTCTTTTCAATTTTGGGTTGCCTTTTGTATTTAAAGGCTGTTACTAAACCTCCGAGCAATATTAAAAAAGGAAATAAAAAGGGGGAGCTGGCTACTAGCGACAAGATAGTTGAAAGTATTAAAACCAAAATTCCGGATTTAGACTCGATTACTTTAGACGTGATTTTATAAGCAGCAAAGGCGATAAAACCTACAGCCATTGGCTGAATAAAACGGATTATATGTAAAATCTCCTCCTTTTTTTCGAAGGTTGACAATGCAATGGCAGCAAATGTAAGCATAGCTACTGCAGGTAGTGCCCAAAATAAAAGTGTTAAATAAGCTAAACCAGGGCCGCCAATTCTAAACCCAATGGCAGTAATGGTTTGAGTTGAAGTTGGGCCAGGAAGAATTTGACACAGGGCATTTAGTTCTAATAACTCCTTTTCTGTAAGGTAGCCTCTTTTATCAACAAAGCGATCTAAAAAATACGCAATATGTACTTGTGGGCCACCAAAAGCGGTTAGCGACATAAGAATTACGTCCTTTAAAAAAATATAATATCGAACCGTTTTTACTGTCAATGCTACTGTTAAGTATAAACCTTAGCCTGTATAATTCATGAATCTTCGTGATGAGCATTTCAAGTGGCTGTTAATCAGGTACTCACGGAGAATTTTGGAACAGCTTGTCCCGATTTTTTTTCGGGAGAGGCGTCCGCCAGATGGCGGACGTTGAGTAGTAAAATTTGAGTAAGTGCCTGAGTTATAGTTAATTGTAATGCGTAATAGATTATTCATGAATTATACAGGTTAGGTCGAACTCAGGTTATAAGTTGCCATTTTTTTAATTGCAAACTAAAATAGCAATTTAGTTGGAGAAAGCTAATTGATAAGCATATTAATCTTATGAACGTAGCTACTCCGTAGTAGAATTTGCTAACAAAATCAACATATTTGAGAATAACTTTCTCGACAATAATAACTATGCGTAAAAAAACTGTTTTATTCTTAATATTATTCCTCTTATATAAAATACATTGTTTTGCTCAGGTTATTGTAGGGGTTATAATTAATGAAGAAACCCAAGAGGAAATTCCATATGTTAATATAGGGGTTCAAAACCAAAATATTGGTACAGTGTCAAGCCCCAAAGGTGAATTTCAGTTAGATTATCTAACTACTAAAGTTTCAGACAGTATAATTTTCTCATCAATAGGATATCATACCCAAGCCTTTACAGTTGATAGTTTAAAATCACTTTTAGCTGCTCAACACCCAAAGGTACTTATGAAACCCAAAATTAATTTTTTAGAGGAAGTTGTGGTTAACGCTAAGAAAGGCTATTTAAAAAAATATGGAAATGGAGACGGAAACAAAAGAAAAAAAGTTGGCTTTGGACCAAACGATAATTTAGGAAGAGAGATTGGAACAGTTATTTCACCGCAAGAGAAAGATGCGTTAATCAGCAAAGTTTTAATTAATATAGGAGTAAACAATTATGGGAAAATTAAGTTAAGGCTAAATGTGTATAAATGGACAGATAACGAGATAGGAGAAAGGTTAAACAAAAAATCTTTATATTTTGATACTGAATTGAAAGAGGGTATTTGGGAAATGGATATTGAAAAGTATGGGATAGTAGTAGCAAACGATTTTTTTATTTCATTGGAATATATCCAAGATATGGGAGAGTATGGCCTTTATTTTACATTCTCGTTTAATAAAAGCCCTACTTTTATGAGGGCAACTAATAATTCGAAATGGGAGGAAATAACATACAAAAATAAACATGTAAGTATAAGTATTAACACAGTACTTTCTTATTAATGCGGGCGTAATCAGCGTTACTAATACTGCTCTACTGGCTTTATGCTGAGTAGTTTATTTTAACCCTTCGATTAAACCCCTCGAAGAAATTCATGCAAAATCTCAACTGAATTAAATTTACCTATTTCTATATGGCTTTGGTAATATTCTAATAAACTAGCTAACAAGTTATTTCTAACATTGCCTGATAAATGCAGTTTCGACTCATAATTAGCGGCCAATAAATTAGTTAATTGAGAACGACCCTCTTGTTTGGCATAAAATGAAGCATTGGTTATTTGATGAATAAAATCGGAGGTAGAATGAGGTTTAAAGCCTAAAAACAGCGAAAGTTTGATTAAAAATACTAAATGAAAATTCTCAACTTCTTTTTCCTGTTCGTTTAAATGGATAATAGAATTTTGAATAAAATCATAAAAGGGGGGATTTTCTTCTTCTTCTTTCAAACACTTATTTAATACTTCTGTTATAAAAATACTAATACTTGCTTTTATGGGGTCTTGCCTTAAATTGTGCAAGGGGTGGTAGCTGTTTATTTCCGAAACCCTGCTAATATTTTTAGCAGCATTATAATAAATAACGAGTTCAACTAACGATAGAGGTTGGTAAAGTGCAATTTTTCCTTTTGAGTTTTTGCTTCGTACGCTATTAGCAATTACACTAATAAGGCCTTTTTCAAGGGTGTAAACAGTGGCAATTACAGAGGTTTCTTTGTATTTTACAAACCTTAGAACAATACCTTTTGTTTTAACCAACATCTTATTTTACAATGGCAATTTTGCCAAATTGTGTTACAGAACCGTCAGCATTAGAAACAAACACAAAATATACTCCCGTACCAACTTCGCTAGAATACGCATTATACATATCCCAAATGGCGGTATTCCCGTGTGCTTCAATATTGGCAACTAACCTGCCCGAGGCATCGGTAATTTTTAGTTCGGCATTGGTGGGCACTCCTTCTATGGTAATCACACCCGAAAACCCCGGAGTTACAGGGTTAGGAAAAATTTTGGGCGTTTTATAAGTTCCTGTAATGCTTGCTGTGCCACGATATGAAATTAATCCCTTATCTGTATTAAAAAACACTTCGCCTGAAAGGTTGTTTATAGAGATGTCTATGACTATATCTGATAGCAATGGGCTGTTTCCTTCGGTAAAATGCTCTATTAAAACCGAGCCGTCATTATCAAATAACCAAGCACCTTTATTAGTTCCCATCCACATTCTATTTCCGCCATCAACTGCCAAGCAGTTTACATTCTCCCCATTAAATAATAGTTGAGAGTTTATAATAGGCATAATGGCTTCTTGCAAGGGGTTTTCAATAATTAAAAATGGAGACAAGTAATAAACCACCCCTTGAGTGGTGGCTATCCACATTTTACCTTCCTTATCAAGCAATAATTGGTTAATGGTATTACTTGGTATGGTACCTGTGCCTGATGACTTTAAGACAGCCTCCTCTTTAGTTATATTATGTACTATAATGCCTCCACCAACACTAGAACTAATGCCAATCCATTGGTCGCCCCAAGGCGTGCTTACAATTTGGGTGGCATTCGAAACTCCGTTAGATGGCGAGTAAGAAGTCCAATCATTCTCATTGGTTAATTGATGAAGTGATGTTGTTGTGTTGTTATTAAGTACCCATAAGTTTCCATTTTGGCTATCAATATCCTTAATGGCTACATTTCTAGCCGGGGGTAAATAATTTATTAAGGGGCTGTTCAGCTCATCCATAATTTCGAAATTTCCCTCACTCCATAGCAGTAAGCCATAGCCATAAGAGCTAAAAATTAGTTCCCCATTCTTCTTAGAACTTACGCTTGTAATGTCTAAAAACTCTGGAATAAACTCTGTTTTAGGATACCCAGTTGAATTATAATTAGACCAAAAACCATTTTCAAAAACAGAGAAACCTGCATTATTTCTTAGGGGCAACCCATTATTTGTTTGGTGCGGAGGCAGTGCAAAAACTTTATTCTGCACCGTTTTTAATTTAGAAACGCTATTAAAAAATGGACCGTTCGGGTAAAGACTTTCGCTTTTACCATCTATTATATAAACAAGGCCATTTTTATTATCTGCAATCCAAGAATTATCTCCATCTAATAGGCCATCTTCTGCTTTAATTATATTTTCAGATACCAAAGGTGTAAGCACATTACTTTCTAAAATATAGGCAGTATCCGAAGCAGTAATAAGGGTTTTATCACCGGTATATATGCTTGTAAAAGTAGCACCAATTAAGCCTCCAACAGGAAGCCAAATGCCATTATTGTATTGCAAAAGCCCTTGCGATAAATTTGCAGTTAAGGGCTTATCTTCATAAAAACCTAGCACAGATGCCTTTTCTTGGTTTATTCCTGAGGTTCCATCAAACCTTTTCCATTGTGCAAAATCTTTTAAGTTATCAGATAAGCTGCCTGCTATTAATCCTGTTTCTGTTGCTAAAAAGAGTGAATCGTTATAAATAGTACTGGCATATATCTTTAGGTTATCTCCCGTGTTGCTTAGGTTTAAAAACGATTCCTGAATAATTTGTGTTTCTGTATTAATCTTTAAAAGTCCAAAATCAGTACTTAAATAGGTGTAAATGCCATCTTCGTTCATCTGGTAGCTAACCTTAGTATCCAAAATATCTGACAGCTTTATATCGGGTATTGCGCTTATTTTGTTTTCTTTAATTAAGTCTAATTGGCCATTATCATAGGCAATAATAAGTGTGTTGGTGGTGTTATTATAATGAATAACTGAGATGCCAGTTTCTGACAGCCCATTAAGTTTAGTAATACTTTTAATACTTTGATCGGCTTTATTAATAATGTAAAGCCCTGCCTTCGAAGCTGCAAATACTTCTTGTGGGCTTTGTGTAACAGAAATTGTTGTATTAAACGAATAATGCGTTCTCCAAGAACCCGTAGGGATATTGTTTTGGCATATCCCTGATACCGGGACTAGCAATGTAAAAAGTATAATTATTTTTTTCAATCTTGTGTTAACTGGCCTTCTAAAAAACATTTTCTGCACCGGGCTTCATAAGTACTTTGTTCTCCCAGCATTACTTTTTGTTTATTGTCTGTTAAACGATAAGAATACGAGGCTAGTGCCCCACAGTTCATACAAATGGCATGAACTTTAGTAACATACTCGGCTTGTGCTAATAAACTGGGGATGGGACCAAATGGATTTCCTTCAAAATCCATATCTAAACCAGCTATAATAACTCTTTTGCCCGCTGCCGCCAATTGGTTACACACCTCTACAAGCGAATCATCAAAAAACTGCGCTTCATCTATGCCAACCACATCGCTATTGCCCGAAAGCAGTACAATGTCGTTAGCAAATTGTACAGGCGTAGAGCGTATCGTGCTTTCATTATGCGAAACCACGTTGGTTTCATGATAGCGCGTATCAACGGTAGGTTTAAATATTTCTACCCTTTGTTTGGCTATTAACGCCCTGTTTAACCTTCGGATTAACTCTTCTGTTTTACCAGAAAACATAGAACCGCAGATAACCTCCACCCAGCCGGCTCCTTCTTTTTTCCCTTTAGGAATTGGTTGCTCAACAAACATTTAATTGGTATAATTTACGTCTGGCAGCTTATTTTTTTCAGGCACTTCAATCATAATATCTCCTAAAGGAATGGTTTGGCAAGTTAGCCGCTGGGTATCTAAAATTCTACCGGCCTCAAAAAAACTACTTTCTACTTCAGATCTATCACTTAAATTTGATTGCCCACTTGTTACATTGCATTTGCACGAAGTACACCTTCCGTTGCCTCCACAAGCATACATCCATGCGATATTATTTTCTTGCAAAATGGCAAGAATGCTTACAGGTGATTCGTTGTTTAAATTAAATTCAACAACTTTATTAGCTTGGTTGGAAATAGTTATTTTAGGCATAATTTTACATCTAAGATTACAAAGGAACAAAAACTTGTTATGGAGAACAAATTGAATCAGCCAGCTATTGAACAATATGCTGAAAAGTATTCGGAGATACTTCTAAAAAAATTATTTTCTGAGAGGGAAAAAATTTCCGGCAAAGAAATTATGAGTGAAATTCCGGTGCAACAAGTGGCTCTTTTTGTGCTATTTAACCTTTTTAAGCGTTGGAAAGATGAAATGCTACACCTAAAAAGCCCTTATTTTAATTATGAGGCCGAAGAGGTTAAACTAAAACTAGAAGAGTTTATGAATTTACTTTCTAAGCATATTAGTGTTGATAAAGAGCAATTTACTCCTTTAATGAATCAAGCGGTTAAAGATTCCTTGCTATTAATAATTTCGCCTCTTAAATTTTATGAAAATTTAGTTGATTCTTTTAAGGAGACAGCTCCCAATATGGATGAGGTGAAAGACCTTCAGCGATTTATAAAAATAAATACGCATATGAGAGATGCCTTGCTTACTGCGTGGGCTGCTAGCTATTCGAGCGAAGAGTTATTTGATAAAGCATTTGAAGGGTTAACTACTGCTCCGCAAGATGTTAAGCCTTTAATGGAGCCTTTTAATAAATTATTAGCACTGGAGCTAAGCGATTTTATTGAAAAAGACGAAACAATTAATGAAGAAGCATCTCCTGAAATTAGTATAGAAGATGAGATTATTGAGGAGGAAGAGCAGGTACAGTTTCAAACTATTCATACACAATATTCTGAAGAAAGCACAAGTATATTAGCAGATTCGCTTGGGTTTGAGGCTAATCAAGCTTTGCTAAAAACAATGCTTACCATTAATCAGAAATTTATGTTTGTGAACGATTTATTTGATGGCAACACCGAAGATTTTAATAAAGTACTCGACTTTTTAGACTCTTGCGAAACCAAAGAAGTGGTGCTAAAATTTATTAGTAGCAATTATATCCAACGTGGAAACTGGAAGCCGGAAGCACCACAGGTAAAAGAATTTTTGGCACTAATTGATAAGAAATTTGGCTAAGTTCTTAATAATACAACATTCGATAACTATCGGATTCGATAGCTAATCCGATAGTTATTGGATTGTTATCCACAAGCTGAAACCTAGCTGCACATTTTAACACATTTGGTTTTCCGACACACACAAAACCAAAAGAGCTAAAATTTTCCCAACACTACGATTTGGATAGTTCAAATAAAAAGTCTAATTTTGTTACTTATAGTCAACATAAATAAAAATGAATAAAAGCATAATAAATGAACTACTTAATTCTCACGAGATAATTCTCATTGAGAAATACCTCATTTACTCTTTTCTTCAAAACAACCATTTAGAATTAAACAAAAGTCCAATAGTTTCAGAACTGTTAGCCGATTTTAAATCAGAACCAGAAATTTATTTACTTGTTTCAACTCTTGATATTAAAGACTTAAAACTTTTAGAAAAGTATCTTGAGCTTTTAATTCCTACAAATGACAGAAAAATAAATGGAGCATTTTTTACTCCTACTTATGTTGTAGATTTTATTATTAATGAAGTTTCTCCTGAAAAAAATGACAAATGTTTAGACCCGAGTTGTGGTTGCGGAGCATTTTTAATAGGCTTGGTAGAATATTACCAAAATACTTTTAACAAAAGCATAAAGGAAACCATTAAAGAGAATATTTATGGTTCTGATATATTAAATTATAATGTAAAACGCTCGAAAATAATCTTATCGCTTTTTGGGCTTCTAAACGATGAAATTATTGACGAATCCAACTTCAATATTTACAATCAAGATAGTTTGAAAGCTGATTGGAAAAATGAATTTGAAATAATTGTTGGAAATCCTCCTTATGTTAAATTCCAAGATTTAAGTGACGAGAATAGGCTGCATTTAATTAACAATTGGAAAAGTATTGAAAATGGAACTTTCAATTTGTATTTTGCTTTCTTTGAACTAGGCCATAAATTATTATCTACAAACGGAAGATTAGGATACATTACACCAAACAATTACTTCACTTCTTTGGCAGGTTTATCACTTCGTCAATATTTTTTGCAGAATAAATGCGTAACAAGAATTCTAGATTTTAGACACAAAAAAGTTTTTGATGCCCAAACATACACAGCAATTACTTTTGCTAATAAAAAGGCTAATGAATCTATTTTATTCGACAAAATTAAGGACGAGCAATCTTGTTCAGATTTTTTAATTTCAGCAAATGGTTCACCTAATTATTGGGAGAACTTAGATGTTAGTAAATGGCGATTATTAAAAACCAAAGAACAAGAAAACATTAAAATAATTGAGAGAATTGGAACTCCAATAAAGCAACTATTTAATATTGCTGTTGGAGTTGCAACCTTAAAAGATGAAGTGTTTTTTATAGATTCTGCAAACGGAATAAACGGATATTTAACAAAAACGACAGAAAACGGCACATTTTTAATTGAAAAAGAAATAACAAGACCTGTTTATAAAATATCTCAATTTAAAAGCCAAAAAGACATTGAAAACAATACTTTAAGAATTATTACTCCTTATTATTATACAAATTCCAAAACGGCAGTTCCTATTTTGGAAGATGAGTTTAGAGCTAAATACCCTAAATGTTACGAATTTTTGCTTTCGGAGAAAGAAAAATTAGAAGGTCGTGGAAAAGGTGGCTATTTCGGTCAGACCGTGCCAGTGATTTCGGTTCAAACCGTGCCACTTTGAAAGATGCTGCAAAATAGTAAAAATTATTTATTCATTCTTTAAAATTCCTTTTCTTAACGACTCTCCTTTCAA
>Ga0256839_1002294_pt1 | contig 21505 bp, 16 predicted proteins | sample 354166metaG_FD_185968 | JGI IMG/M metagenome (GOLD analysis project Ga0256839, IMG submission 185968) | Hydrothermal vent microbial communities from Mid Atlantic Ridge, Atlantic Ocean - 354-166 | ecosystem: Environmental > Aquatic > Marine > Hydrothermal vents | place: Atlantic Ocean: Mid... | reverse complement strand
TCCGCCCAACCCTTCAAACTCAGTACCTTCGTGATCGCCGCCGTCAGCGTCGTCTTCCCGTGGTCCACATGCCCAATCGTCCCCACGTTCACATGGGGCTTCGTCCGCTGAAACACTTCCTTCGCCACGATGTCGCTCCTTGGTCGCTCGCTGTGCCTCGGGCTGTGCCCGGTTTCGGTTTGCCGTCGTCTCCATTCCGTTGCACAGGCGCACCGCCGAATGGGCTGTCGGCGGTGCGTCGAGTGCCAATGGCGTATGGGGTTGTTGCAGCGTGGGCTGCAAACCTGAATAGTATACCGGTTCCCGTGTGGATTGACAAGTTTCACAGGCTGTGAAAAACCACAGCCGTCCTGTCAGGCGTACTCTCGGCGCCGCACCTGGTCCGACTGGGCCTGGGGCACCGGCGCGTAGCTGTGGAACTGCATGGTGAAGGTGCCTCGGCCGCTGGTCATGGAGCGCAGCCGGGTCGCGTAGCCGAACATCTCCGCCAGGGGCACCAGGGCTCGGACCGCGGTCACGCCGGTATCCCGGGGCTCCATGCCTTCGATGTGGCCCCGCCGGCTGGAGAAGTCGCCCATGATGTCCCCCACGTACTCGTCGGGGACCAGGGTCTCCACCTCCATGATGGGCTCCAGGAGCACGGGGGCGGCCTTCTGCATGGCGTCCTTGAAGGCCAGGGAGCCCGCGATCTTGAAGGCCATCTCGCTGGAGTCCACCTCGTGGTAGCTGCCATCCACCAGGCGCACCTTCACGTCCACCACGGGGTACCCGGCCAGCACCCCGGCCTCCATGGCCTCCCGGATCCCCTTCTCCACCGCGGGGATGAACTCCTTGGGGATCACCCCGCCCACGATCCGGTCCTCGAACTCGAAGCCCTGGCCGGCCTCGTTGGGCTCCACCTCGATGATGGCGTGGCCGTACTGGCCCCGGCCACCGGTCTGGCGCACGAAGCGCCCTTCGCCCCGGGCCGGCCGGGTGATGGTCTCCCGATAGGCCACCTGGGGACGCCCCACGTTGCAGCCCACCCGGAACTCCCGCTTGAGCCGATCCACGATGATGTCCAGGTGGAGCTCCCCCATGCCCGCGATGATGGTCTGGCCGGTCTGCTCGTCGTAGCGCACCCGGAAGGTGGGATCCTCCTCGGCCAGCTTCAACAGGGCGTCTGTGAGCTTGTCCTGGTCGGCCTTGGACTTGGGCTCCACCGCCACCTGGACCACGGGCTCGGGGAAGGTGATGCTCTCCAACAGGATGGGGTGGTTCGGGTCGCTCAGGGTCTCGCCGGTGAAGCTGTTCTTCAGGCCCACCACCGCGGCGATGTCCCCCGCGTCGCAGACCCGGATCTCCTCCCGCTTGTCCGCGTACATCTGCAGCAGACGCCCCACCCGTTCCTTCCGCTGGCGGTTCACGTTGTAGACCGCGCTGCCGGCCTTCAGGGTGCCGGAGTAGACCCGCACGTAGGCCAGGCGCCCCACGAAGGGGTCTGTGACGATCTTGAAGACCAGCGCGCAGAAGGGCTCGTCGGGGTCCGCCCGCCGGGTGATCTCCTGCCCGGTCCGGGGGTCCACCCCCTTCACCGGTGGGATCTCCACCGGGCTGGGCAGGTAGCGGACAATGGCGTCCAACAGGGGCTGGATGCCCTTGTTGCGCAGGGCAGACCCGCACAGCACCGGCACCAGTTCGTTCGCGATGACCGCCCGGCGCAGGGCCCCCCACAGCTCCTCGTTGGCGATCTCCTCGCCCTCGAGCCACTTCAGGGTCAGGTCGTCGTCCGTCTCCGCGATCCGCTCCACCAGGGTGGCCCGGGCCTCCTCCACGGCCTCCTCCATCTCCGGGGGCACGGGCCCGATGGAGGGCTTCGCGCCCAGCTCGTCCGTGTAGATCAGGGCCTGGCGGGTGAAGAGATCCACCACGCCGACGAAACGGTCCTCCACGCCGATGGGAAGCTGGATGGGAATGGGGTTCGCGCCCAGCCGGTCCCGGATCATCTCCACCGTGCGCCAGAAGTTGGCCCCTACCCGGTCCATCTTGTTCACGAAACAGATCCGGGGAACACTGTACTGGTCGGCCTGGCGCCACACGGTCTCGGACTGGGGCTCCACCCCGGCCACCGCGTCGAAGACCACCACGCCGCCGTCCAGGACCCGCAGGCTGCGCTGGACCTCCGCGGTGAAGTCGATGTGGCCGGGCGTGTCGATGATGTTGATCTGGACGTCCTCCCCGGTCAGGGTGTCCTGCCAGGTGGTGGTGATCGCGGCCGCGGTGATGGTGATGCCCCGCTCCCGCTCCTGGACCATCCAGTCGGTGACCGCGGTGCCCTCGTGCACCTCGCCCATGCGGTGGATCCGCCCGGAGTAGAAGAGGATCCGCTCGGTGGTGGTGGTCTTGCCCGCGTCGATGTGGGCGATGATCCCGATGTTGCGCAGCCGGTCGATGGGATACTCAATGCTCATGCTGGGAAATCCATGTCCGTTCGGAAAGGTGCGTTCACAGGGCTCGACCTCCCCAGAGGGGAAGAGCCGGCCAAACAAAAGCGGCACAGACACGTCCCCCAATGGCTTCAGGCAACACACACCGGGTCCGGCCACGCGTCCATGGACCGTGCCGCCTGAACCCGGTGTGCCCCAAGCGCCGAAAGAGCGCGCCGCCTGTCGCTGTGGTCCGTGTGCGCCGCGTCGATCCCGGTGGGATCCGAGAGCCGCCGACCGGAGGAGCCGGGCGAGCCCCTGGAGGGGCTGCCCCTCAGCGGAAGTGGGCGAAGGCCCGGTTGGCCTCGGCCATCCGGTGCATCTCCTCCTTGCGGCGAATGGTGGCCCCCTCGCCCCGAGCCGTGTCCATCAGCTCGTTGGCCAGCTTCACCGCCATGGTGTGGGTCCCCCGCAGCCGAGAGCCCTGGCCCACGGGCCGCCGCCGGGCGTTCTCGATGAGCCAGCGCATGCCCAGGGCCTGGCGGCGCTCGGCCCGGATCTCCATGGGCACCTGGTAGGTGGCGCCGCCCACCCGCTTGGGCCGCACCTCCACCAGGGGCATGGCGTTCTGGAGGGCCTCCTCGAAGACCTCCAGAGGCGGCCGGCCGGTCCGCTCGGCGATGATGTCCATGGCCTGGTAGACGATGCGCATGGCCAGGCTCTTCTTGCCCCGGCGCATGACGTTGTTGATGAACTTGGCCAGGACCTCGCTGTGGTAGCGAGGATCCGGGGTCACCTTCCGCCGTTCAGGCCGATATCGTCGCGGCATCTCCGTCCTCTCCGTGGGCTCCCTGTGGACTCAGCTCTTCTTCGGTCGCTTGGTGCCGTACTTGCTGCGGCCCCGGCGCCGGTTCTCCACCCCCGACGCGTCCAGGGCCCCCCGCACGATGTGGTAGCGCACGCCCGGCAGGTCCTTCACCCGGCCTCCCCGCACCAGGACCACGCTGTGCTCCTGGAGGTTGTGGCCCTCGCCCGGGATGTAGGCGGTCACCTCGATGCCATTGGTCAGGCGAACACGGGCCACCTTGCGCAGCGCGGAGTTGGGCTTCTTGGGGGTGGTGGTGCGCACCTGGGTACACACCCCCCGCTTCTGGGGACTGCCCTTGGGCAGCCGCTTCACCTTGCCGGTCAGGGTGTTCTGGATGAACTGCAGCGCCGGCGCCTTCTCCTTCTTGGGCTTGCTCTTGCGGCCCTTCCGGACCAACTGGTTGATGGTAGGCAACGGAACCCCCCCCTGTTCTGCTCTGAATGGGCCCCACCGGGTACAGGACCCGAGCGAATGCACCACCTGGTCGAATGCAAGACCTTGAACTAATGCGTGACCTTGAAATGTCTGTGACTGGTCGGGCCTCAGACTTCACCCATCGATATCAGGCAGCAAAAAAGTGCGCCTGTACGTCCAGGCCCACGAACTGCAATTGTAGCACAGCCCCCTCTCAAGGGTCAAATCGGGCCCAGGGGGAGAAAATTCGGCCTTTGTGGGCCCAGGACTTTTCGTGTACCATTGGGAACACGGGGAACAGCCCCCGGGACCGGGTACCGGCTCCCATCCCCAGGGAACGGCCACGCCCGGAGTGCCTGCCGGCTGGAGCCGCCGTTGCCCGAACTGCGCAGCTCGCTGCACATCCGCTGCCCACATCCGGGCCCACACCACGCGCAAGGACTTCGCCCAAGATGACGCCCCCAACCCTGAACGTCGGCATCATCGGCGTGGGCGGGATCGCCCGCACCCACATGCCCGGCTGGGAGGCCTCGGAGCACGCCCAGGTCATCGCCGGCTGCGATGTGAACCCCCAAGCCCTGGCCCGCTGGGGACAGGCCCACAGCATCTCCCGCCTCTACACGGACCCCCGCGACCTCTTCCGGGATCCGGACATCCACATCGTGGACATCTGCACCCCCAACATGTCCCACGCCTCCCTGGCCATCGCCGGGCTGGAGGCGGGCAAACACGTCCTCTGCGAAAAACCCCTGGCCCCCACCCCCCAGGAGATCCACCAGATGATCCAGGCCCGGGACCGGGCCGGCAAGCTCCTGATGACCGCCCAACACTTCCGCTTCAAGGGCGTATCCCAGGCCATGCGCCGGGAGATCGAGACCGGCGCCCTGGGCCACGTCTACCACGCCCGAGCTTGGCAGCTCCGCCGCAGCGGGTTCATCCCCACCCCCACCTTCATCGAGAGGCGACACAGCGGCGGCGGCCCCACCATCGACATCGGCGTCCATGTCCTGGACCTGGCCCTGTGGCTCATGGGCAACCCCCGGCCCGTCGCGGTGAGCGGCACGGCCAAGGCCCCCCTGGCCCGCCACCCCGGGGCCTTCTCCTCCTGGCGACCCGAGACAGAGGTGCCTCCTTCCTTCGACGTGGAGGACTTCGCCGCGGCCTTCGTCCGCCTGGAGAACGACACCACCCTGATCCTGGAGGTGAGCTGGCTCCTCCACCACGACGCGCTGGAGGAGGACGCCCAGATCTGGCTCTACGGCACCGAGGGAGGCTGCCACTGGCCCTCGGCCCGCTTCATCCACACGGACTATCGGACCAAGCAGCTCTATGACAAGGAACTCCGGCTGATCCAGGACGGGATGGAGCCCCACGCCCTGGAGTGTGTGGAGTTCGCCCGGGCCGTGGCCGAGGGAGGCCCCTCCCCCGTCCCCCCGGAACAGTCCCTCCAGGTCATGGCCATCCTGGACGGCATCTACCGCAGCCAGCAGGAAGGTCGGGAGGTCCCCATCGAACTCTGCGCCTGAGGCTCCCGACCTCCACCGGCCCATCCGGTTCCAACCTTTTCGTTTGTGCGGGGAGGCGACCATGGCGATCCGACTGACCCTCATCGCGGACTACGCCTGTCACACCGGCGAAGGCCCCCTGTGGCATCCCGACGAACAGGCCCTCTACTGGGTGGATATCCCACGGGGCCGGCTCTTCCGCTACCATCCCGGGTCCGGCCGCCACGAACCGGTGCTGGAGGTCCGGGAGGCCATCGGCGGCTTCACCATCCAGGCCAACGGCGATCTCCTGCTCTTCATGGCCCAGGGCCGCATCGCCCTGTGGCGGGAAGGGCGCTCCCTCCAGACGGTGATCGACCAGATCCCAGAGGAGGTGGAAGGCCGCTTCAACGACGTGATCGCGGACCCCGAGGGCCGGGTCTTCTGCGGCACCATGCCCATCCGCGACCGGCCCGGCAAGCTCTATCGTCTGGATCCGGACGGCTCCCTCCACACGGTGCTGGAGGACGCGGGGCTCTCCAACGGCATGGGGTTCACCGCGGACCTGGGCACCTTCTACCACAGCGACTCCTGGCGCCGCACCATCCGGGCCTTCGACTACGACCGGGCCACCGGCACCCTCTCCAACCCTCGTCTCCTCGTGGCGGAGACCGATCCGGCTCGGGGCATCCCCGACGGCATGGCCGTGGACGCGGGCAACTGCCTCTGGTCCGCCCGCTGGGACGGCCACTGCCTGGTCCACCACATGCCAGACGGCCGGGAGCTGCAGCGCATTCCCTTCCCGGTGCCCAAGGTCTCCAGCATCACCTTTGGAGGGCCGGACTACACGGAGATGTACGTGACCACGGCCGGCGGCCACCACAAGGAGCAGGAAGGGCCCCTTGCCGGCGGTCTCTTCCGGCTGAACCTGGGGATCCAGGGCAAGCCGCCCTTCCGCTCCCGGATACAGGCGTGAGCCCGCGGGAGCCGGCCATGCCCCCGGACACCGACACCGCCCGGCGATCGCACCCTGCCCTGCACAGAGCACCATGTACACCGACGAAGAGCTGGCCGAGACCATCCGCTACCTGAACCACCCCGAACCCCAGGAGCGAGCCATCATGCTGGTGGCCCTGTGGAACTGGCCCTCCGAGGATCCCCGGCTCCTGTCTCACCTGGAGGCCCTGCTGGAGGACCGGACCCCCTGCGCGTTCGGCCGCCCCCGGCGGCTCACGGAGATCCGCTGGCTGGCCGCCCAGGCCCTGGCCGCTGAGTACCGGGCCCAGGGCCTCCGACGCTCCATCCCCCTGGCCGAGGACACGGTCGCGCCGGTTCCCGCCCAGGACCTGGTGGCCCGGGCCAATCTGCCCGAGGAGGCCCTGCTGGATCTCTCCCTCCTGTGTCGGATCTTCGTGGAGCTGCGGGATCGGGGCGAACTGCCCCGGATGCGTCGGCCTGCCCGTCGAGGCCCTCAGGGCAGGGCGAACGAGGATGACGAGAAGGCGATGTGAGGCCCCCTCCACACCCGAGGACCACGGGCCCGGGCCTCGCCCGGTTGCCCAGAAACACCCGGGCCCTGATCTGGGCCTCTTCCCCGAACAGACACGAGCCCCAGAGGAGCATCCCCATGGACCGTCGAATCTCTCTGCGCGAGCGGATCCACGCCCTCTACGCCCGAGAACACCGGGAGCTGGGCGAGGAAGGCACCTATCGGCTGTTGGACCAGGCCCGGGAGTGGGACCTGTCGGATACCCTGGCACGCGGGGGCGTGCTGGTCTTCCCCCATGCCGGGGTGAAGGAGTGCGGCCACCAGATCGCCGCCGCGGTCCACGCCTGCCTGGACAGCGGCGCAGATCGGGTGGTGGTGATCAGCGTGCTCCACGCCTTCACCGAGGAGATGGAGGCCGCCCGCATGCGGGTGAGCCGAGGCGGCGACCCAGCCCAGGAGGACCAATGGGGCATCCAGGGCCCCGGCCTCCCCGGCCCCGACACCTGGCGACACGACCACGCCCTCATCAGCTGGCGCCACTTCTGGGCCGCGGAGATCCGTCGACGGGGCATCCGCGGCCCCCAGGTCATCGAACGCTATCCGTGGCTGGCCGGCGGCCATCCAGAACGTCTCCCCGGGATCGAGGAGCTGGCCCGCCTGTGCGAGGACGCGGTGGTGGTCTCCACCGAGGACCCCTACCACCACGGCCTGGGCTACGGCGACCCACCAGAGGTGGCCCGACACCCCCAGGACGGAGGCCTGGAGATGGCCCGCCGGAGCATCGAGCACGGCCTCCAGGTGCTGGGGGCCGGAGACTACTGGGGTTGGAACCAACACTGCGTGGTGGGCAAGAGCGATGCCCGAGATGCAGGCCAGGTGTACCGCTACATCCGGGGCCCCATGGAGGGACGTATCGTGGACCTGGCCTACAGCGACGCGACCGAGCTGTACGGCACCCCCGCCCCCACCTGGGTGGCCACGGCCCTCATGGAGTGGCGGAAGGCCTGAGGGCCGAAGCCCCCCGGGGCGGGCCGGGCTCCCGGCCCGCCCGGGGAAGAGACCTCGGCCCTGGCCCCTCATACCGAGGACGCGCCACGTCCTCCCTCGATCCGCTTCCAGGCCCCCACCACGGCCACCGTGATGGCCACCGCGATGACGATCTCGGCCACGGCCTGGGGAATGACCGCGGGGATGATCACCTCGGCCGGGAACCACCCCCGCAGGATCAACATCCCCACCACCAGCACGGTGTTGGTCAAGGTGCCCACCACCGCGGCCACGCTGAGCGCGAGCATCTCCATCTGCCCCTCCCGGATCAGCCGGTAGAGCAGATAGGAGATCCAGAGGCCGATGCCCGCGATGAGCAGCCCCATCACCCGATACGCCCACAGCGCGCTGGCCCCCGTCAGGGTGATGCCCGCGTAGGCGAGCTCCGGCTCCTCGGGGGCGAACTGGAAGGCGATGGAGAGCACCCAGAGCACCAGGCCCACGATGACCGCGGTCAGCGCGTACCCCACCTCCGGGGAGATGTTGCGCAGGGCCCGGTAGGCGAAGTACGGGGTGATGCCGATGAAGAGCCGGGGCAGGATGGCGACCAGGGGGTCCTTGAAGAAGGGAGTGGTGGCCTGGAGGAAGCTGTAGAGGCCGAAGATGCCGCCCACCAACAGGCCGGCGATGGGCCCTTCCAGGACCCCCGCCAGGATGGCAGGCACATGCATGATGGTGGCATTGCCCGAGGGGTTGGGAACGGGGATGAAGCCCAACCGGGTGGCGCCGAGCAACACCGCAATGGCAGCCAGGATCGCGGTCACCACGATGCTCCGCACGGACAGAACGGTTCCCTGTTGAGCAGACTCCATGATGCCCTCCTTTCCTGGGTAGAACAGGGATCCACGGACAACACAGACAGCAGCACGGGTAGCACACGACAACGACGACGAAGGGGGCTCGGAGAGGTGTCGGAAGGGCCCAGCTCCGGGATCCCCGGAGCCCCGCGTAGCCGCCACCTATTCCGGCCCGGCCAGATCGCCCAGGGCCGGAATGCCGTGGAGCCCCTCCGCGGCCCGCACGGCCCGCACCACGGCCTCGGCCACCACGTCCGCGGCCACCCCTCCCACCACCCCGGGGTCCGCTGCCTCCGACCCCAGGGAGAGGGCGAAGAGGATGTCCCCGTCCAACATGGTGTGGGCCGGGCGCAGGGTCCGGGCCAGGCCATCCTGGGCCATCTGGGCCACCTTGGTGCAGCCGGCCTTGGTGAGGCGGGCATTGGTGGCCACCACCCCGATGGTGGTGTTGCGGCCGGCCAGGTCCTGGAGGGTCTGCCCCAGGCGGCTCTCCAGGAACCGCTGGCTGTCCACGAAGCCGCCCACCCCGGGCCGTCGAGCCCCGGCCAGGATCCGGCCCGTGGTCGGGTCCACCACATCCCCCACCGCGTTCACCGCCACCAGGGCCGCCACCTGGATCCCCTTGCCGATGGTCCGGGCTGCGGAGCCGATGCCCGCCTTGGTGGCCTGGCGAAAGCCCAACACCTTTCCCACCGTCGCGCCGGTACCGGCCCCCACGCTTCCCTGGGCCACCGGCGCCCTGGACGCGGCCTGGCAGGCCGCGTAGCCGGCCGCCCCATCGGGCCGCACGTCCGCACGGCCGATGGCCAGGTCGAAGAGGATGGCCGCGGGCACAATGGGCACCCGGGCCACCCCCACGTCGAAGCCATGGCCCTGCTCCTCCAGCCAGCGCATGACGCCGTCTGCGGCGGCCAGGCCGAACGCGCTTCCCCCGCTCAGCACCACGGCATGGACCCGTTCCACCATACACACGGGGTCCAGGAGCGCGATCTCCCGGGTGCCCGGCGCGCTGCCGCGGACATCCACCCCCGCGGTGGCCCCTTCCGGACAGAGGACCACGGTACACCCTGTGGCCGCGTCCTCGTCGGTCCAGTGGCCCACGAGGATGCCGGGGATGGCGGTCAACGTGGCGTTGGTGGCCATGTGGAACCTCCTTTCCAGGAGTGCGGATGGGCTGCCGGGAACACCCCCCACCGTCCAGACCCTAGGCCGAGGAGACCACGCCCAGGTACCGTAGGGCCGCGAGGACATACAGCCGCGCGGCCACCCGGATCTCCTGGATGCTGACCCATTCGTCCACATGGTGGGGGATGTGGATATCCCCCGGGCCACAGGTGACCACCGGGATCCCCTTGCGCGCGAAGAGGATGGTCCCGTCCGTGGAGCCGGGAACCCCCCCGTAGATGGGCGGCTCCCCGGTGAGATCGGTGTAGCTCTGGGCCAGGGTACGGACCAGGGGGTGGTCGGGATCCGTGGCCGTTGGGGGGCGCACCTCCAACACCTGAAAGGTGTAGCGCAGCCGACCGTCCGCCGCGCAGGCGGCCCGGGCCAGGGTCTCCAGCCGACGGGCCAGGCGATCGGGATCCTGGCCCGGGATGAGGCGGCAGTCCAGGACGATCTCCGTGGCGCCGGGCATGACGTTGTTCTGGGGCTCCCCCCCACCCCGGGGCGGCGAGAGCAGGATGGTGGGGGTGATGCTGGGCTGCCCCAGGTAGGGGTGGCGCCCGTGGGCCCGGATCTCCTGCTGCTCCAGCTCCTGGACCAGCGTGAGGAAACGGGCCGCGGGATAGCCGGTGTTCGCCCCGGTCAGGGGCATGGCCCCATGGGCCATCTCGCCGTGGACCACCACCCGGATCCACATGACGCCCTTCTGGGCCACACAGATATGGTTCTCCTCAGGCTCGCAGACGATGGCGGCATCCACCCGGTCCGCCCATCCCCGGTCCACGAAGTGCTTGATGCCGATCATCTGGCCCTCCTCATCGCAGACCGCGGCGATCAACACCGTGCCGGCCAGACGCACCCCGCTCCGGACCAGGGCCTTGGCCGCGGCCAGGGCGCAGACCAGGCCGGCCTTCATGTCGTTGGCCCCTCGGCCGTAGATGCGCCCTTCATGGAGAGTGGCGCTGAAGGGCGGGAAGGTCCACGCCTGGGGATCGCCCTCGGTGACCACGTCCGTGTGGCCCTCAAAGAGGAGGGTGGGCCCGTCTTCCGGCCCGGGAAGCCGCGCGATCACGTTGGGGCGGCCGGGCTCCACCACCTCGAAGTGGGTCTCCAGCCCCATCTCCCGACAACGGGCCTCCACCCATCGGGCCGCCTCCTCCTCGCCCACCCCCTGCTCGGGCCGCCAGACGCTGGGAATCCGCACCAGCTCCTGCACCCACCGGATCAGCTCGTCGTCGTCCACGTGGGCGAGAACCCGGCGTTCCTGTTCCGAAAGCATGGGACACCTCCAGACCTCACCGCATGATCCCCGCGGCCCGGAGCCAGTCGGACACCGGAGGCCAGGGAAAGAGGACCATAAACCCCATGAAGGCCAAGGCCGCCATCACCACCGCCACATCCACCCAACGCCCCCGGAGCTGGACGAACTTGGTCCGCGTTCCCCCACTCACGTAGCACCGGGCCTCCATGGCCAACACCAGCTCCTCGGCCCGTTGGAACGCGTTGAGGAAGAGGGGCACGACGAGCGGCAGGTAGGCCCGGGCGGCCCTGTCCGGCCGCCAGAAGCGGCGGGTGCCGAACTCGGCGCCTCGGCTGGCCTGGGCCTTCATGATCCGCTCCATCTCCTCGGCCAGGACCGGGACGAAGCGAAGGGTGATCATCAGGATAAGGGCCAGCTCGTGGCTGGGCACACCGAAACGGCGCAGGGGGGCCAGCAGGCTCTCCACGCCATGGGTCAACTCCGTGGTGGTGGCGGTCATGGTCACCAGGCTGGTGAGAAAGATGAAGGAGGTGATCCGAAACGCGCTGATGGCCATGAGCTGGAGCTGGTACTGGGTGACCCGCAGCCATCCCCACTCGGCGAAGACATATCCGGGCGGGTCCACCCGCCCCAGGAAGAGGAACTGGGTGGCGAAGATGAGGACGAGCACCGGCAGCCCCAGCACGAAGCCCCGCAACATGTAGCGGAGAGGGATCTGGGAGAGGCCGGTGATGGCCAGGACCACGGCCAGGAAGAGGGCATTGGCCACGATGGAGCGGTTGAAGGAGACGGCCAGGATCAGGAAGATGGCCGCCAGGATCTTCGCCCGAGGGTCCAGACGATGGACCGGGGAGCCGGTGGGGATGTACTGGCCGATGGTGACGTTGCGCAGGAGCTCAAAGTTCTGCATGGACGGCCTCCTCCAGCAGACGCACCGCGTCCTCCACCCGGTAGACAGTCCCGGCCAGCCCCTGGACGAGGCCCATCCCGACCAGCCGGTCGAAGGCCTGGGTCACCGGCGGCACATCCAGCCCCATCCCCTGCAGCCGAGCCCCCTGCCCAAAGACCTCCCCCGGCCGACCTTCCAGGGCCGTGGTCCCGCCCGCAATGACGTACAGGCGGTGACACATCTCGGCCAGCTCCTCCATGTTGTGGGAGACCAACACCAGGGTCATGTCCCGGCCATGGAGCTCCCGGAGCAGGTCCAGAAAACGACGCCGCCCCCGCGGATCCAGCCCCGCGGTGGGCTCGTCCAGCACCAATACCTGGGGCTGGAGGGCCAATACCCCGGCCAGGGCCACCCGCCGCTTCTCGCCGCCGCTCAGGCCAAAGGTCATCCGGTCCTTGAAGGCCTCGAACCCCAGCCCCACCCACTCCATGGCCTGGCGGACCCGCTCCCGTACCTCCGACCGGCTCAGCCCCAGGTTGCGGGGCCCGAAGGCCACATCGTCGCCCACGAAGCGCTCGAAGAGCTGGGTCTCGGGTTGCTGGAAGACCAGCCCTACCCGACGGCGGATGGCCCGCACATCCGTCTCCGGCCCGGCCACATCCTGGCCGAAGACCGTCACCGTGCCCCGATCCGGGCGCAGGAGCGCGTTCATGTGCTGGATGATGGTGGACTTGCCCGAGCCCGTGTGGCCGATCAGCCCCAGGACCTCGCCCTCCCGGAGCTCCAGCTCCACATCGTGGATGGCCTGGACCTCCAAGGGCGTGCCCTTCATGTACCGATGGCCCACACCCTCCATACGAATACACGGCTCGCCGGCCGACAGCGGCCCAGACGGCGACCAGGGAGGCATGCACAGGGGACGGCCATTGCGCCAGGCCCGGAACGCGTCCAGGAACTCCTGGAGGGTCAGCACCTGGGCCGGGAAGCGGGGATCGCGGCTGTGCAGGGCCTGGGCCAGCCGGGTGATGGGGGGAACGTCCAGGTGGAGCGCCCGCAGCCGATCCACCTGGCCGAAGACCTCCCGGGGCGTGCCCTGGAGGACGATCCGCCCGGCCTCCATCACCACCACCCGATCCGCGTGGACGGCCTCCTCCATGAAATGGGTGATGGCCACCACCGTGGTGCCCTCCTCGCGGTTCAACCGCCGGGCCACCCGCTGGACCTCCTGGCGGCCCCGGGGATCCAACATGGCCGTGGACTCGTCCAACACCAACACCTGGGGGCGCATGGCCAGCACCCCCGCGATGCACACCCGTTGTTTCTGCCCCCCCGACAGGAGATGCGGGGCCCGGTGGCGGTAGGGCTGCATCTCCACCTGCTCCAGGGACCAGTCCACCCGACGGACGATCTCCGGGTGGGGCAGGGCCAGGTTCTCCGGACCGAAGGCCACGTCCTCCTCCACGATGGTGGCCACGATCTGGTTGTCCGGGTTCTGGAAGACCATGCCCACGGTGGAGCGGATCGCCCGTCGATGGGCCGGATCCCGGGTGTTCCACCCGTTGACCCACACGTTCCCCCGGGTGGGCAGGAGGAGCGCGTTCAGATGCCGGGCCAGGGTGGACTTGCCCGAACCGTTGTGGCCCACGATGGCCACGTACTCCCCCGATCCGATCTCCAGGTGGATGCCGTCCAGGGCGGTGACCGCCTGGGGCGTTCCCGGGTTGTACTCGAAACAGAGATCCTCCACACGGATGATGGGATCGGACATGGCTCTGGAACCTATCGAGGAGACCGAAGCGGACGGCCCATTCCGGGAGTGTTCCTGTTCGGTGCTGATGGGACTAGAGAGGAGGTTCGAAACGGCCGTCGATGGCCGTCCACCCGCCGTCCACGAAGAGGAGGGCCCCGGTGACATAGGAGCTCGCGTCCGAGGCCAGGTAGACCACCATGCCCGCGATCTCGTGGGGCTGGGCCCAGCGCCCCAACGCGTTCCGGTGGGCGTAGGCCGCGTACCACTCTGGATGGCGCTTGATGGGCTCGGTCAAGGGCGTCTCCACCACCCCCGGGGCAATGGCATTGGCCCGAACTCCCTGGGGACCCAGCTCCGCGGCCAGGGCCCGGATCATCTGGACCACACCCGCCTTGGTGGCCGCGTAGACACCTTGGCCGGGCTCCACCACCTGGCTGCGGATGCTGGAGAAGACGATGATGCTGCCCCGACCCTGGGCCACCATCCCCGGAGCAAAGGCCTTGACAGCCCGAAAGGTGCCCCGCAAGTTGAGGCGGACGATCCGCTCGAACTCGTCCTCCTGGAGCTGGAGCAAGGGCTTGCGCACGTTGACCCCGGGCGTGATCACCAGCACATCCACAGGGCCCAGGCGCTCGGCCGCGGCCGCCACCGACAGCGGATCCAGGAGATCCAGGTGCAGGGCCTCTCCGTGCCCCCCCTGTACCCGGATCTGCCCCACCGTCTCCTGGATCCCGCTCTCGTCGATGTCGCCGCAGCAGACATGGGCCCCAAACGCGGCCAGGGCCACCGCGGAGGCCTGGCCGATGCCGCTCCCTGCCCCCACGACCAGAGCCTTTCGGCCACGGAGATCGAACATATGGCGGTAGTCGTACATGGCTGCTCCCTGTAGCGATGGAAGAGGCAACGAACGGATCTGTACTTCGATGAAATCGATGGATCGATGAGTCGACGAGTCGATCGATCAATGTACGGGATGGTGACCGAAATGGATGACGTGTAGATGAAATGGATCTGCGGTGTAGGCAATGAGACAGAAGGGATGGAGCCGAAACCACAGAGACGCCGGGGGGTCCAAGGCCTTATCATACCACAGCCATGGTGCCCCGCGCCACTGTCACCCAATCGTCAGGATCGACGTCCCGCCGCCGAAAGAAAGGCCGGTTTTCCGGGGTTCTGGAGCGCCGAGTATACTGATGGGGGAACCATGGCCCTGGCCGGGGCGTCAGAGAGGACAACAAGGCTTCCGACATCCGAACCGAGAGGCGATGGTCCCCATGCGCGCCCTACCCCTTCCCCCCGCTCTCCGAGCTGTGCTCCTCCTGGCCTGGGGCCTGGTCCTGGCCGGGTGCACCGCTGCGGCCACGGACATCGGTCCCCGGCCGGCCACAGATCTGGTGACCGTGGTGGAGGCCTACCTGCAACAGTACCAGCCCGGCCCCCTTCCCCGGCTCTTCCAGACCACCTACGTCTACGATCGCCACGGCCAGATGCTGGCGGAGCTCTTCGACGAAGGGCGGCGGACCTGGGTGCCCCTGGACCGGATCTCCCCCCACCTGATCGAGGCCACCATCGCCACCGAGGACGCCTCCTTCTTCTCGAACCCCGGCGTGGATCCCCGGCGGATCGTGGGCGCGCTGGTCCAGAACGTCCAGGAGGGCCAGGTGGTCTCCGGCGCGAGCACCATCACCATGCAGCTCGCGCGCAACCTCTTTCTGGGCCCCGAGGAACGCTACCGCCAGGACGTGGACCGCAAGATCCTGGAGGTGGGCCTGGCCCAGGAGCTCACGGAGAAGTTCACCAAGGCCGAGATCCTGGAGATGTACCTGAACCTGCTCAACTACGGCCACCTGGCCTACGGCCCCGAGGCAGCCGCCCAGGTCTATTTCGGCAAATCCGCCCGAGAGCTCACCCTGGCCGAGGCCACCCTGTTGGCCGGCATCCCCCAGCAGCCGGCCAACCTGGACCTCTTCACCAACCTGGACCGGGCCAAGGCGCGCCAGAAGGTGGTCCTCTCCCTCATGGTCCGCCACGGCTACCTGACCCAGGAGGAGGCCGACGCGGTCTACCGGGAACCCATCGCCCTGAACCCAGAGCCGGATCGGGTCCTCCGGGAAGCGCCCCACTTCGTCCAGTACGTGCTGGCCGATCTGGAGAACCGCCTGGGCCGGGAGTACGTCCGCCGGGCCGGCCTGCGCATCTACACGACCCTGGACCTGGAGCTGCAGCGGACGGCGGAACAGGTCCTCCGGGACAAGGTGGCAGAGCTCGCGCCCATCTACGGCATGGACAACGGGGCCCTGGTGGCCCTCCAGCCCGGAACCGCCCAGGTCCTGGCCATGGTGGGCTCCGTGGACTTCGACAACGAGGCCATCCAGGGCCAGGTGAACGTCGCGGTGAGCCGACGCCAGCCGGGCAGCTCCATCAAACCCGTCCTCTACGCGACCGCGCTGGACGACCTGCGCATCAGCCCGGCCACGGTCATCTGGGACACCCCCGTGACCTACACCGTCGGGGTGGGCCAGGTCTACCGTCCGTTGAACTACGATCGGAAGTTCCACGGCCCGGTGACCGCCCGCAGTGCCCTGGCCAACAGCTACAACGTCCCCGCGGTCAAGCTCCTGGCCGCCCTGGGAGTCCCCCGGATGTTGGAGCGGGCCCAGGCCATGGGCATCCGGAGCCTGGACCGGGGACCCACCTGGTACGGGCTCAGCCTGACCCTGGGCGGCGGCGAGGTGACCCTCCTGGACCTGGCCACGGCCTACCACACCCTGGCCAACCAGGGACGATACCTGCCGCCCCAGACCGTGCTGGCCATCACCGACAGCCAGGGACGCTCCCTCCTGGAAGAGCCCCCACCCCAACCTGTGCCGGTCATCTCCCCGGAGGCCGCCTACCTGGTCACCGACATCCTCAGCGACAACAACGCCCGGATCCCCATGTTCGGGGCCCGGAGCTTCCTGGTCCTGGACCGACCCGCGGCCGCCAAGACCGGCACCACCGACGACAACCGGGACGCGTGGACCATGGGCTACACCCGCTACCTGGTGGCCGGGGTGTGGACTGGGAACACCGACGGCCGCCCCATGCGCAACGCCACCGGTGCCCGAGCGGCCGCGCCCATCTGGAACGCGTTCATGCAGGCCGTCCTCCAGGACCCCCAGCTCCTGGCCGAACTGGGAGCCCCCCAGGACCCCGCGGCCTGGGAGTTCCCCCAGCCCGAGGGGGTGGTGGTCCAGAATGCCTGCCCCCCTGGGCTCACCTGTCGCCCCAACGGCGAGCTCTTCAGCCAGGCCTGGCTGGAACGCATGGGCGAGGCCGGCCCCCTGGCCGACAGCGTGGTGGAGCGCCCCTCGGCCCCTGTCTACCTCCAGACGGCCGCAGAGGCACGGCTGACCGGCTTCTGCGGGTATCCCCAAGGAGCCACCCGGCGGCTGCTCCGGCTGCCCGGCCGCCTGGGCCAGACAGACGCGCTCCCCCAGGACGACCCGAGCCCAGGGCCCACCCCGGCCCTGACCCCGGAACAGCGCTATGAACAGGTGGAGGCCCTGCGATGGGCCATGGAGCGGAACGTGCCCGTCTACCTGGGGCCCTGCGAGGAGCTGGAGCGCTGGGCCTCCGCACACGGTCTCCGCCTGGCCGTGGACCTGGCCAACGCCGGGAACCCCGAGGTCGGGGAGACCCCCGGCGGGGAGCTGGTGACCATCGCCAACCCGATCCAGGCCGGAAACTTTCCCTATGTGCTGGCCGAGCCCGTCCGACACGATGCCAGCTGCCCGGGCAGCTACATCATGGGGCGGGTGCTCACCTGGGAAGGACAGCCGGTGCCCGGCGTGCGGGCCGTGTTGGAGGACCCTTGGGGCAACCGCTACGAGGCCGTGAGCAAGTCTGGCCCCGGCGACGCCGGATACTTCGACTTCCCCCTGTATTCCAGCACCCCCCAGGACCTACGCCTGACCCTGGTGGACGGGGCCGGGAACCCCATCAGCCCTACGGTGGTCATCCCCCACAACCAGGACGACGCCAGCCGCCAGCCCTGCCATCATGTGGTCTTCCGGGGTGGGTGAACGCGAGGCCAAGAGGTCCTGAGATCCGCCCACCCCCCGCGGAACCCCATGGAGCTGCACCGTGTCCGAGTCCTTGTCCAGCCGTTCCAACAGCCCCCGTCCCGGACGCCCCCTGGGCCCCCACACCCTGTCCATCTGGGCCCTGTTGGTGGGGGCAGCCCTGCTGGTGAGCACCTGGCTGGCCGCGGAGACCGTGGCCGCGCCGTCCTGGCAGGCCAGCCCCCAGAGTCCCCAACCCACAAGCCCCTTACCCACCCCATCGCCCAGCCCCACCCAAGGCCCCAGCCCCACGCCAGGCCCATCGCCCACCCCCACAGCCACCAAGCCCCCCATCCGCACCGCGATCGACTGGCCCCGGCCCGGCGACATCCTCATCGGCCTGGCCCCCATCCGCGGCACCGCACTGGTGGACAACTACCAGCACTACCAGCTCCACATCGCGCCGACCGGCAGCCAGGAGTGGACGTGGCTGGCCACCCGCTTCACCGTGGTGCGGGACGGCGTCCTCCACCGGCTGGACACCCGCCGCCTTCCCGACGGCGTCTACGATCTGCGCCTGCGGGCCGTGGACGTGACCGGAAACTACCGGGAGTTCCTCGTCCGAGGGGTGGTCATCGACAACACCGATCCCCCCACGCCCACCCCCGACGTGGACGCCACCCCTACCCCCACACCGACCGCCACCGCCACCGCTACCCCAGACACCACCCGCTTCATCCCCGGTGGCCAGGGGATCTACGCCCCAGCCCCCGGAGAACGGCTGCAGGGATACGTGCGCATCGTGGGCACGGCCAATGCCCGGGACATCTATTATCACCGCTACCTGCGCTACGAACTCTACATAGCCCCGGCCGAGCCCAAAGGGCCGAACCGAGCGTGGACGTGGCTCGCCGGCAGCTACCAACAGCTCTACCACGATACCCTGTACGTGCTGGACACCACCCGTTTCCCCAACGGCCGCTACGACCTGCGCCTGCGGATCGTCTACCGGGACAGCAACTACCACGAGTACTTCGTGTACGGCCTGGAGATCGCGAATCCCCCGCTTCCCCAGGACCCTGTGCTGCGCCTCACCGCCCCTCAAGACGGAAGCCAGGCCGCGGTTCGGCTGGCCGTCCAGGGCACGGTCTACGCCCCGAACCTGGACCGCTGGGAGCTCTACTGGGCCCCTCATCCCGGCCAGGAGGAGACCTGGACCCGTCTCTACAGCGGTCGCTACAATGTGGTGGACCAGGTCCTGGCCCTCATCGACCTGCGCGCCGTGCCGCCCGGGCAGTACGATCTCCGGGTCCGCCTGGTACGGGAGGACGGAAACTTCCAGGACACGATTGTCCGACGGATCCATGTCGTTCTGCCTACGCCCACGCCACCGCCCTACCTGCGTGGCCCCTAGGGGCGGATTCCCAGCGCAACCCAGCTTGGTCCCCTGCTCGAGGGCACGGTATAATATATGCTTAGGTTGCCGACGGGCAACGCCATCTGCCCGGGAGATCGGGCCGGCTCTCCGAGCCCCATGGCCGTGAGACCGAAGGATGATCCGCGTGGACCGAGGATCGCTCTTTCCCCCGAACACCCATTTCCGGAACGGAGGTTCCCCATGACCAACGGAGCACTATCCAGGCCCCTACGCCGGTGGCTCCCCATCGCCCTGGTCCTCGGCCTGGTGCTGGCCGCGCTGCCCCTCGCGGTGAGCGCCCAGGGCGACCCGGTGATCTCCACCGCGGTACGGGGCGAGCTGCCCAGACAGTTCGACAAGCACTACCTGGAGATCCGAGTGGACGACCCCTCGAAACCCCTGCGGTTGGTGATGGACTACGAGCCCCAGGGCGTCTCGGCCGTGGACCTGTACAGCGGCTTCTGGGTCTTCAACGAGGGCCAGTTCCAGGACGTGCTCAACGGGAAGAACCCTGCCAGCGCCGGCACCGCCAAGCTGGCCACGGGCCAGAGGGTGACCCTGGCCACGGGCATCAAGCAGAAGGTGGCCACCATCGCCTCGCCCGTGGGCACCTTCTACGTCATCGTCTACAACGACGCCACCGTGCCCATGCGCTACACCCTGCGGGTGGAGAACGGCAAGCTGGTGGACCAGTCGGGCGAGCAGGTGGAGGACGCCACCCGCCCCCGGATGATGGAGACGGAGGAGGCCCCTCCTGCCACCACACCTGCGGCAGCGCCCCAACCCCCGGAGGAGACCCCGCCCCCGGCCACCCCTACCCCCACCCCCGCGGCCCAGCAGCCCCGGATCGTGGTGGTCCAGTCCGACACCCTGGAAGGGGAACTGCCCAGGCAGTTCGCGAAGCACTACTACGAGCTCCGGGTGACGGGCAACCCTGTTCGGATCTTCATGGCCTACGACCCCCAGGACCAGCAGGAGCTGGACCAAGGCCTGAACTTCTACGTGCTGGATCCCTCCCAGTTCCGGGAGCTGATCCTGGGCGTCTCCGGCAAGACCAACCCCGCCACCAACAACACGGCCGCGGGAGAACTCCGGCGGGCAACCAAGACCCGGTTCGCCCAGATCGTCTCCCCGTCCAGCACCACCTACACGGTCATCGTGGCCAACGACTCCTCCATCCCGGCCACCTACCGGATCTGGGTGGAGAACGGCATCCTGGTGGACGGTTCCGGCCAGAGCAAGAACGCGCGGGAGCGGATGGACATGGCTCCCCCCGCAGCCGAGGACACCCCTGAGGCCGCGGCCACCCCGGCCCCCGAGCCCGGCGGCCCGGTGGAGGTGGGTTCGGTCTACGTGGTCCAGCGAGGGGACACCCTGGGCGCCATCGCCCGGGCCGCCTACGGCGAGGTCCGCTACTACCGGGAGCTGTGTGCCTACAACAACATCCCGGACTGCAACCGCATCGAGGTGGGGGACGAGATCCGGATCCCGCCCCTGGAGGAGCTCCTGAGCGGCGCCGCGGCCACCCCCACACCGGAGACCACGCCCGAGGCCGTGGAGACCCCGGAGGAGACCGCCACCCCCGAGGCCACACCGGAGGCCGAGACCACTCCAGAGGCCGAGGAAACCCCCATGGCCGAGGAGACCCCGGCCGCGGAGGAGACGCCCGAGGCCGAGGAGACCCCAGAGGAGGCCGCCACCCCCGAGGCCACACCGGAGGCCGAGACCACTCCAGAGGCCGAGGAGACCCCTGCAGCCGAGGAAACCCCAGCCGCAGAGGAGATGCCCGCTGCCAAGAGCCTGGTGGAGGTGGCCACCAGGTCCCGGCGCTTCGAGATCTTCCTCCTCTCCCTGGACCTGGCGGGCCTCCGCGCGACCCTGGAGGAGGAGGGCCCCTTCACCGTCTTCGCGCCCACGGACCAGGCCTTCGCGGCCCTGCCCGAGACCACCCTGGACACGCTCCTGGCCGACTCCACCGAGCTGGCCCGGGTGCTGCAGCTCCACATCGTGGCCGGGCGGTACACCGTCGCGGATCTGGAGGACGGCATGGAGCTGGAGAGCCTGCTGGGCGAGACCCTGACCGTGGAGGTGGATGAGGAGGGAACCGTCCGGATCAACGGCGCCACCGTCCTGGAGGGCGAGATGGAAGAGGCCTCCAACGGCGTCCTCCATGCCATCAACCAGGTGCTGCTGCCTGCAGAGGAATAGCAGCCCATCCCCCCGCACGCGGAGAGGCCGGAGCCCTGGTGCTCCGGCCTCTCCGCGTATCGCTTCGTGCCCCCTCCTTCATCCCGCCCGGGCATGGACCCGTCCATTGGGTCGCTCCGCCATGGGGCCCTCGGCCGCCGTCTCCGCCGTCTCCGCGAGCGGATCTTCCAGCTCTGTGCGGAACCGGCTGGCCAGGTCCCGGAGCTCCTGGGAGACCTGGTGGAACCGATGCACGAAGCCCATGGTCTCGGCCACCTGGGCATTCATGG
>Ga0256839_1002293_pt1 | contig 21507 bp, 21 predicted proteins | sample 354166metaG_FD_185968 | JGI IMG/M metagenome (GOLD analysis project Ga0256839, IMG submission 185968) | Hydrothermal vent microbial communities from Mid Atlantic Ridge, Atlantic Ocean - 354-166 | ecosystem: Environmental > Aquatic > Marine > Hydrothermal vents | place: Atlantic Ocean: Mid... | reverse complement strand
GGTTTTGACCGGTCACTATTTCTGAATAGCTTCTTGCTGCACTCTTTCAAACTCTGTGGCCTCCGTGGTCTCTGTGTCTATTTATTGCCCACTCAATATGGCATAGACCCAAAGCAAGGGGGGGGTCAGAGCTTTTTGAAAAAGACCTTGGCATTGCGCCGGTAGTTGTAGAGCTGACGCCTTTTTATCGGCAGCTTTTGCAGCGGCAATGCCGCAAAGCCACGCTCCAGAAACCAGTGCATGGCCTGGGTCGTCAACACAAACAGCCCCGTGATTCCCAGCGTACGTGCCCTGCTCTCCATCTGCTGCAACAGGGTTTCACCGCGCCTGTTGTTTTGATAATCAGGATGCACCGCAAGGCAGGCCAGCTCAGCCAGCGACTCCTTCTCATAGGGGTAGAGCGCAGCGCAGGCAATCACCATGCCATCGCGCTCCACCACGGTAAACCGATCAATCTCCGTCTCCAGCAGATCCCTTGAGCGGCGCACCAGCATGCCTGTCTCCTCCAGCGGTGCCAGCAGCTCCAGAATACCCCCAACATCATCGATGCGCGCCGTGCGCAGATCTTCATAGGGCTCAGCCGTGATCAGGGTGCCTGCGCCATCGCGGGTAAAGAGCTCCCGCAACAGTACGCCATCCAGCGCCCGTCCCAGCAGATGGATGCGCTTCACGCCCCGGCGGCAGGCGTTGATTGCCGCACGCAGCTGCTGCACCACATCCTCCGGAAGCCGCTTCCGGCGAGCCAGCATCGCCTCCACTTCACGCGCAATGATATGGGTGATCAGCCGGTTTCGGCTATCGACCAGCCCTCCGCCTTCCATCAGGGTGATCAGCTTGTCGGCACCCAGCGCCGCAGCAATGGCCGCCCCAAGATCGGCCGCCCCCAAGTTGAACACCTCGCCGGTGGGCGAATAGCCCAGCGGCGGCACCAGGGCAATGGCATCCTGTTCCAGCTGCTGGCGAATGGCATCCGCATCGATGCGCCGAACCTCGCCCGTGTGGCCGTAGTCCACTCCCTCTCTCACACCCAGTGGGCGCGCCGTGACAAAATTGCCCGAAGCAACCCGGATACGCACCCCGGCCATCGGGGAGTTTGCCAGCCCCATCGACAGCAGGGCCTCAATCTCGACCCGCACCATCCCTGCCGCCTCTTTGACACAGGCCAGCGCCGCATCGTCGGTCACACGCAGGCCGTTGATATATTGCATCCGGGCACTTTGCGCCTGTAGGCGCTGCTCAATCTGCGGCCGCGCCCCATGCACCAGAACCAGCTTGATCCCCAGCCCATGCAGCAGGGCAATGTCATGGATCAGATTGGAAAATGAGCCATCCGCAACCGCTTCACCCCCAAAAACAATAACGAAGGTACGGCCTCGATGGGCGTGGATGTAGGGCGATGAGCTGCGGAACCACTCCACAAACAGATCAGGCTTGGCTTTTTTTGTCGGCACCATCTTTACTCTTATTCCGGGTCAGTAGCAGAATCTGCGTACCAGTGACTGTATCAATTCAATCGCCGGTTTTATATGGCTGAGCTCCAGATATTCATCCGGCTGATGCGCCTGTCTGATGCTGCCTGGCCCCATGATGATCGTCTCCATCCCCAACTCGGTCAGATAGGGCCCCTCTGTACCAAAGGCGACCGCCTCTGCATCAAAACCTGTCAGCTCTTCGGCATATCTTACGATGGCTGAATCGGCCGGCGTCTCCATGGCCGGGGTGCCATGAAACAGCGGCCTCACCTCAAGCTGCAACCCGCTGCCCCGCAGTGCCGCAGTCAGGCGCTTTTTTAGCGCACTGCGCATATCCTCCAGGCACATTCCGGGTAGCGGACGCATGTCGATATGCAGTTCGCAGAAGGCACAGATACGGTTGGGGTTGTCGCCACCCTGGATATGCCCCAGGTTGATGGTAGGGCTCTCCACCTTGAACATAGGGTTGCGATGGTTGCGCTCCAGCTCTTTGCGCCAGGCCATCAGCTCCCCCATCACGGTGTAGATCCCATCCAGCGCACTCACACCATTGGTGGGGTCACTGGAGTGGCCGGAGCGCCCGGTCAACTGTATCGCCTCCATGGCAATGCCTTTATGCATGCGTATCGGTCTCAGCCCTGTCGGCTCGCCGATCACCGCATAGCGCCCCAGCCGCTGCTGCATGGCGGCCAGGGCTCGGGCGCCGCTCATGGTGCTCTCTTCATCGGCGGTGGCAATGATGGTCAGCGGCTGTTTCAGCCGCTCCAGCGGCATCTCCCGGATCGCCTCAATCACCAGCGCAAAGAAGGATTTCATATCGGCCGTGCCCAGGCCGTAGAGGCGACCATCCTCTTCGGTCAGCAGAAAGGGATCATGGCTCCAGCGCCCTTCATCGTAGGGGACGGTATCGCTATGGCCGGAGAGCACCAGCCCCTCGCTGCCAGAGCCGATCCGGGCGATCAGATTGGCCTTACCGGGGCACTCTGGCACGGGGAGCACCTCTACACTCAGGCCAACGCCATCCAGCCACTGCGCCAACAGATTGATGATGGTGCTGTTTTCGTGATCCCAGCGCGGGTTGACGCTGCTGATCGACGGCGTGGCGATCAGCTGTTGCAACATGGCAATAAGATTTGGTGGATTCATGCCGGACATTATCTCAGACTGCACCATACTCTGTCTTTTGTCCCAACCACCGTTTGACCAGCGGCTGCGCATGGTCAGGATAATGTTCCAGGATGATCTCCGCCGCCTGCTGCACCTCAGGCAGCAGGGGCTGGTGGTGGATAAGATCGGCAATGCGCAGCTGCATCTCACCCGTCTGACGGGTGCCCAGCACCTCGCCGGGGCCGCGCAGCTCCAGATCCTTTTGCGCAATGACAAAGCCATCATTGGTGGCGCGCATCGTGCTCAGACGTTCACGCGCGCGCTCTGACAGGAGATGATACATAAGCAGGCAGTGGCTCTCGGCACTGCCTCGCCCGACCCGGCCGCGCAGCTGGTGCAGTTGCGCCAGGCCAAGCCGCTCCGGGTTTTCGATGATCATGAGGCTGGCATTGGGCACATCCACGCCCACCTCGATCACCGTTGTGGCGACCAACAGATCCAGTTTTCCCGCTTTGAAATCAAGCATGATCTGCTCTTTTTCACTCGCCTTCAGACGCCCATGCACCAGCCCCACACTCAGCTCCGGCAGACTCTCTGTCAGCAGCGCGGCGGTATCCTCTGCCGCCTGACACTGCAACGCCTCAGACTCTTCGATCAGGGTGCAGACCCAATAGGCCTGCCGCCCCGCTTTGCAGGCGCTGCGCACCCGGCTGATCACCTCATCCCGGCGACTGTCAGGGATCACCACAGTGGCCACCGGCTTGCGCCCGGGGGGCAGCTCATCAATCACCGAGAGATCCAGGTCGGCATAGGCCGACATTGCCAGGGTGCGCGGTATGGGGGTGGCGGTCATGATCAGCTGATGCGGCACCCTGCCCTTTTCCGCCCCCTTCTCCCGCAGTGCCAGACGTTGATGCACGCCAAAGCGGTGCTGTTCGTCAATGATGGCCAGCCCCAGGGCATGGAACTGCACATCGCCCTGAAACAGGGCATGCGTGCCGACAACCACATCGGCGCTGCCATCGGCCAGTGTAGCGAGTATCTGCTCCCGCTTTTTGCCTTTGTGCCGCCCGGTGAGCCAGGCAACCTTGACCCCCAGCGGCTCCAGCCAGCCCTGGAAATTTCGCAGATGCTGCTCTGCCAGCAGCTCTGTGGGAGCCATCAGCACCACCTGATGGCCAGCCTCAACCGCCTGAATGGCCGCCAGTGCCGCCACTACCGTCTTGCCCGAGCCGACATCACCCTGCACCAGTCGCATCATTGGGTGCTGCTGTTTCAGATCGGTGCTGATCTCAGCCACAACCCGCTGCTGGGCAGCGGTCAGCATAAACGGCAGTGAGGCCAGCAGCGCTGCTTTTAATTGTGTCTCTCCATCCAGTATCGGGGCGGCTGTGCGGCGCTGCTCATGACGCAGTTTGCGCAGGCTGATCTGGTGCGCCAGCAGCTCTTCGAAGGCCAGCCGCCGTTGCGCCGGATGAGCACCCTCCAGCAGCAGATGTTGCGGCGCATCCGGTGGCGGGCGGTGCAGAAAACGGAGACTCTCCAGCAGTGCTGGCAGGTTGTAGCGCTCCAGCAACTCCGGCGGCAGCCACTCCTGCAGCAGCTCCGGCTGTTCATCCAGCATGGCCAGGGCACGCTCGGTCATGCTGCGCCAGCTCAGTTGATGCATCCCCTCTGTTGTGGGGTAGATGGGGGTGAGCGTCTCTTCAACCGCATGCTCATCGCTATCGTCCAGACGGCTGTATTCCGGGTGGATCAGCTCAAGCGCAGTCGGCCCGCGCCGCACCTCACCAAAACAGCGCAGCCGAACCCCTCTTACCAGGTTGCCCTTCTGTACCGCAGAGAAGTGGAAAAACCGCAGGATCAGGGAGCCGCTCCCATCCGTTATCTGCACCAGCAGTGAGCGACGGCGGCCATACTTGACATCATTCAGCTCGATCTCGCCCTCCACAACCACCTGCTCACCGGGCCGCAGGCTGCCGATTGGAACAATCCGGGTTCGATCCTGATAGCGGGATGGCAGGTGAAACAGCAGATCCTGCACACTGCTGATGCCCAGCCGCTCCAATCGCTCTGCATTACGCGGGCCAACGCCCTGCAGCGTGGTTACCGGCATCTCTCCCAGGTTATCCTTATTTTTATTGGCAGCCATTTTTAGCATTTATACCTTGTTGATCAACCTACAGAATGCCTAAAATGCGGTGCATGATCAAACAGCAGACATTGCAGATCCAGACCCGTGGGCGGGGTACCTACGAAATCACCCGTCAGGTTGAGCAGATTGTGCATGAGTCTGCTGCCCGAAACGGCCTCTGTCATCTCTTTATCCAACACACCAGCGCCTCACTTATTCTCTGTGAAAATGCCGACCCTTCCGTGCGTGACGATCTTGAGGTTTTCATGGCACGGCTGATCCCCGATGGCGACCCCACCTTTGAACATATACAGGAGGGGCCGGATGACATGCCAGCACATCTGCGCAGCATCCTGACCAACATGGATCTGACCCTGCCCATATCCAATGGACGTTGCGCACTGGGTACCTGGCAGGGTATCTTCCTGTGGGAGCATCGTACACACCCTCACCAGCGGCAGGTTATTATCACTATTCAGGGTGATTAACAGAGAGAGAACTGCCCCTGTTATTGCTTAAGGACTTTTCACCATGCGATATTTTTTAGCCATCATTCTGCCGCCTCTGGCCGTGTTTTTTTGCGCCAAACCCATTCAGGCGCTGCTCAATCTGTTCCTCACCATCTTGGGATGGATTCCGGGCGTGATTCATGCGCTGTTTGTGGTTCATGGCCACCTTCAGGACAAACGCACCGATAAAATCATTGACGCCATGAAACAGGGCTAGCAGGAGCCATCTACCATGCACATTACAAGATACAGCACTACAAAAACAGGCCTTCTGTTGGCCGCCCTTATCTTCATCCTGAGCGGGTGCCAGTCGGCTTACTACGCCTCACTGGAAAAGGTGGGTTATCACAAGCGCGACATTCTGGTTGAGCGTGTTGGCAAGGCACGCGATGCCCAGCAGGAGGGAAAAGAGCAGTTTAAATCCGCACTGGAAAAATTCTCAAGTGTGCTGAATTTCAAAGGCGGTGCACTCGAAGATAAATATAAGCAGCTTAACAATGAGTATGAAGATAGCGAGGAGGCCGCTGATGAGGTTCGCAACCGGATAGACGCGGTAGAGTCCGTCGCTGAAGCCCTGTTTGAGGAGTGGGGGAAGGAGCTTGACCAATACACCAATGCATCACTCAAGCGGGACAGCAGGGAGAAGCTGCGCAATACACGCAACCGCTATAAAAAATTGATTACTGCGATGCGGCGCGCTGAGAAAAAGATGGATCCGGTACTGAAGGCCTTCAAGGATCAGGTGCTCTATCTGAAACATAACCTCAATGCCAAGGCCATTATGTCACTGCAAAAAGAGCTGCGCTCCGTTGAGTCCAATATCGCTGCGCTGGTCAAGGATATGGAAAAATCAATCCGCGAGGCCGATACCTTTATTCGCGAAGCGGGGTTATAAACAGACCACAGACAAAGCCCTGCACTGCAGGGCTTTGTCTATTATGGCGTCAACGCCCCACGAAAATTATGGCGAACAGCCTCCACCTTCTCTGTTTCGCAGAAGGCCGCTCCTCCGGGGCTGTTTTTGCACTGTAGATCAAGGAAGATCTCTGCACCCGTACCCTTTTTATCTGTAATGCGGGTGACCGTCAGGCTGAATTCATCATCCTGTATCGGCATGCGGGTCATTAAAATAATGTCGCTGAAGAGCTGCATGGGGGTCGTGGCATAGAGCTCAACATAGGTTTGCGCCTTTTTCCAGGCCAGATTGCAACTTGCCAGATCCGGGCAGGCCACAACCGTCTCCAACAGTGAAGCGGTCTGTTGTGATGGGGTTATGCCGGGTTTTTCAGGCTGAAGTTTTTTTAGGGTTCGAAACCGTTGTAGATCCTCTTCATGACTCGCCCAGATGGTATCTTTATCCCGCTCTTTGACAATGATGGAGGCATACGCATCCTTGATCTGCTGACGCAGAGAGGTCATATCCGCCAGGTAGCGCCGCGAGGGTTTCTTTCCCTGGCGTTCCATGTCAGCGGCACCTTTTTGCAGCTCTTCAAGCCGGTTTTTGAGCCGTTTTATGTTGCCTCTGATCACCTGAATGTGAACATCAATCGCGGTGAGTTTGCCATCTCGTGCCATTTTAATATCATCTTCAGAGCGGAAGGTGCGCAGCAGCACCCGATCAGCTGCTTTTTGCGTATCTATAATGCGCTGCTGTTCGGCACGGAGTCTTTTTAATGCTTTTTCACGGGCCAGCTGCTTCTGAATCTCCTCTTTGCTTTTGGCCGCCTTGACCTTTTCCACCTCTATCCCGCTGTCATCGAAGCGGGAGTGCTCTTTGGCTTTTTGAGCCGGAGGAACCCTGTCTGAGTATTGAACCCGCCCCTCATCATCCACCCAGCGATACATTTTTCCGATTGCCGAAAGTGGAAGGGTCAGCAGTAGAGTAAGAGCGATACCGATTATGGTGAAATTAATTTTGCGCATATCAATTTCCAAGAAAGAACTCTGGTCTGTTATTGGGATCCTGTAGGATCTGCTATTTGTGCTCTCTGAGGCATTTGCATTGATGGATCAGTTTATCCTGTTCGTTATATCGTTGCTGGCCAACCTGTTTTCTGCCTTCTCTGGTGGTGGCGCCGGGTTGGTGCAGCTGCCTGCCATCATCTTTCTCGGCCTGCCATTCGGCATCGCGCTTGCGACCCATAAGGTGGCCTCAGTAGCGCTTGGCCTGGGGGCGACCCTGCGGCACTGGCGCGAAGATTCACTGGAGCAGCAATTTGTTATCCTGCTGCTGATAACAGGGCTGCCGGGCGCGATCATCGGTGCCAGCCTCATTCTGCACATTCCCGACCGCACTGCCGAGATTGCCCTGGGTTGTCTGACCCTCGGATTAGGGTTTTATTCCCTGCTGCGCAAAGCGCTGGGGCAAGACTACCAGCCACTGCATCGGGATCATCAGGGACTCATCATTGGCGGTGCAGGCCTATTTCTTATCGGCATCCTGAATGGATCCTTGACCTCTGGCACCGGCCTGTTTGTAACGCTCTGGCTGGTGCGCTGGTTTGGACTCGATTATAAACGAGCCGTGGCGCATACGCTGGTACTGGTTGGCATCTTTTGGAATGGTGCCGGTGCTACCACTTTGGGCCTGTTGGGTAACATCCAGTGGAGCTGGCTACCGGCACTGCTGCTGGGTTCTCTGATCGGCGGATACTGCGGGGCGCATCTATCCATCGTGAAGGGCAATCGCTGGATCAAGCGGGGATTTGAGGTCGTAACACTGTTGGTGGGCTCGAAGCTGATTATTGGTTGACGAGCCAGGTTCAAGGCGCAAGAGACAAGGCTTGATAAAGCAGTCTTACACCTTGCAGTAACCTTGTACCTGATTTTAAACCCCGTATTTTTCCCGGTAGGCCTGGATACGAGCCAGGGCAGCTGCTGAATCCGGTTTTTCAGAGAGATAGGCAACCAGATGTTCCAAACGGACGATGCTGGCCACTGGCATATTGAACTGCTCTTTCACCTCGTCGATAGCAGAGCGATCCTGCTGCCCCTTCTCCTGGCGATCAAGTGCAATGATGACCCCCGCTGGTGTGGCTCCATGTTCACGAATGATCTCTACGGACTCCCGGACGGAGGTGCCTGCGGAGATCACATCATCAATGATGAGTATCCGCCCTTGCAGGGGGCTGCCGACGATATTGCCGCCTTCACCGTGATCCTTTGCCTCCTTGCGATTGAAGGCGTAGGGGATGTCCCGGCCATGGTGATCCGCCAGTGCGACACAGGTGACAGCTGCCAGCGGGATGCCTTTATAGGCGGGGCCATAGAGCAGATCAAACTCAATGCCAGAATCCATAATAGCCTGTGCGTAATAGCGACCGAGACGCGCCAGACTGGCACCGCTATTGAATAGCCCGGCATTGAAGAAATAGGGGCTGATGCGACCCGATTTCAGGGTAAACTCTCCAAACCGAAGTACGTCTGTTTCCAGGGCAAAGTTTAGAAATTCACGTTGATAGTTTTGCACGGAATGCTCCCAAGGTTATTTGGGGGGCATTGTCGGCATGATGGGGGAAGGTTGCAAGTCAAATATGGAACAAACCGCTAACAGAGAGAGCTGGAAGCAGACACTCATCGCCTATAAACACCCGCGCGTGATAACCATGCTGTTTCTTGGGTTTGCAGCCGGGCTGCCGCTGTTGCTGATCTTCTCCAGCCTCTCACTCTGGCTGCGTGAGGCCGGGGTGGATCGCTCTACTGTAACCTATTTCAGCTGGGCAGCACTGGGCTACTCCTTCAAATTCATCTGGGCCCCAATTGTCGATAAGCTGCCGCTTCCCCTGTTGACCCGGTGGCTGGGGCGGCGGCGTGCCTGGCTGTTGCTGGCACAGATCGCCATCATCCTGGCTATCCTCTGGATGGCTTTTACCGATCCCGCACAGGCATTGATGCCGATGGCCTTTGCGGCGGTGATGCTGGGTTTCTCTTCCGCCACGCAGGATATTGTAATCGACGCCTATCGCATTGAATCGGCAGGGGCAGAGCTACAGGCGCTGATGTCCTCCAGCTATATCACCGGCTACCGGATCGGCATGCTGGTATCCGGCGCAGGGGCACTGAAGCTGGCGGCCTGGTTCGCAACAGGGCAAGAGTATGACTACCAGGCCTGGCAGTGGGCCTATATCTGGATGGCTGCTGCCATGGCAGTCGGCATCCTGACCACGCTGATCATCACAGAACCTGTGACCGAAAGCCGCAGCAGCCGTTATCTCAACACCCTGAATGACTATCTTCGATTCCTGGCACTGTTTGCTGTGACAGTCTGTAGCTTTGTGCTGCTGTTTGCAGGGTGCGCAGAGCTGGCACAATCACTGAAACAGAATATGGGCGGCCTGGGTGGTTTTTCCATTGAAGCCGCAAGGTTGCTAATCGCCTTGATGGGTGCCTGGTGCGCAGCCCGGTTGGCCATCCATCTTGGGTTGGCACGCAGAGCGGTATTTCAAGAGACCTACATCGAGCCGCTGGCGGATTTTTTCCGACGTTACGGCAAGGCGGCACTGCTGTTATTGGCACTGGTTGGGTTGTACCGCATATCCGATATCGTACTGGGTGCCATATCCAATGTCTTTTATCAGGATATGGGCTTCACCAAACATCAGATTGCCGACATCACCAAGACCTTTGGTCTGATCATGACCATTGTCGGAGCCTTTTTAGGCGGCGGCCTGTCACTGCGTTATGGGGTGATGCGGATACTTTTGCTGGGCGCCTTTCTCTCCGCAGCAACCAACCTGCTGTTTTTGCTATTGGCACAATCCGGGCCAGAGACATCACTGCTGATTCTGGTGATTGCTGCTGATAACCTGAGCGCAGGGCTGGCCAGTGCGGCCTTTATCGCCTACCTCTCCAGCCTCACCAATATCTCATTTACCGCCTTTCAATATGCCCTCTTCAGCTCACTGATGACACTGCTGCCAAAACTGCTGGGCGGCTACTCAGGCTCCATCGTGGATACGATGGGCTACAGCAACTTTTTTATGATGACTGCCTTGATCGGCCTGCCGGTGATGTTGCTGGTTTGGCTGGCCGGTCGAAGACTGAAAGTTACAAATCACTCATCCCGCTGGCAACGATAGATGGCTATCTGCCCCAGCAGGTTGGGCAGAAAGGTGATGGGGGCGCTGGCACGATGGGCATGATCCAGTATCACCTTCTCTTGAATCTTGATGTTGCGCGCCCGGCAGAGCTGTTGAAAATCCTTGACCGTACAGAGGTGGATGTTGTGGGTTTCGTACCACTGTGAAGGCAGCGCGCGTGATACCGGCATCTTGCCCTGTAGCCCAAGCTGTATCCGGTTCTTCCAATAGGCAAAGTTGGGAAAGGTGACAATACCCTGCTTGCCAACACGCAGTACCTCTTGCAGCAGGTGATCCGGGAAGTGCACCGCCTGTAGCGTTTGGGTCATGATGACATAATCAAAGGTCTGATCATCAAAATCATCCAGCCCCTTGTCCAGATCCGACTGGATGACGTTGACCCCCAACTGTAGACAGCTGACGATATTTTTAGGGTTGATCTCCAGCCCATACCCCTCAACCTGGCGCTCTTTGTGCAGCGCATGCAACAGGGCACCATTGCCGCAGCCAAGATCCAGCACACGGGAGCCGGGAGTGATCCACTCTTTGATGATGACCAGGTCTGATCGCAGTAGTGACATCGCATCAAACCCCGGCCATGTAGGCATTTAACACATCCGTGTAGTAGCTGTTTGGTAGAAGAAAGGCATCGTGCCCCTCACTCGATTCAACCTCGGCATAACTGACCTGGCGCTGTGCATCGGTCAGTGCCTTGACGATCTCTGTCGAGCGGCTCGGCGCAAAGCGCCAATCGCTGGTGAAGGAGATGACCAGGAATTTGGCCACCGTCTGGCTAAGTGCTTCCGCCAGGCCACCTTCAAAATCTGCGGCCGGGTCAAAGTAGTCCAGCGCCTTGGTCATCAGCAGGTAGGTGTTGGCATCGAAGCGCTCGACAAATGAGCTGCCTTGATGGCGCAGGTAGCTCTCTACCTGGAACTGCACATCAAAATCATAGCTGAGGCGGCCGGTCTGAAGGTCGCGGCCAAACTGGGCGCGCATGGCATCATCCGAGAGGTAGGTGATATGCCCCAACATACGAGCCAGCATGAGGCCTCGGCGTGGGACGACATTATGTTCATAGTAGTGACCGCCATGGAATTCAGGGTCAGACAGAATGGCCTGTCGAGCCACCTCATTGAATCCAATATTCTGCGCTGAAAGCCGTGGTGCTGCCGCTATCACCAGCGCATGGCGTAGCTTGTCGGGGTAGTCAATGGCCCATTGAAGCACCTGCATGCCACCCAGGCTGCCCCCCACAACCGCTGCCCACTGGTTGATGCCGATGCTGTCCATCAGCTGCTTCTGGCTGTTGACCCAATCCTTTACCGTAAAGAGTGGGAAATCCGGGCCATAAAATTTGCCGGTCTTGGGGTTGATGGTGTTGGGGCCGGTTGAGCCTTTGCAGCCGCCCAGGTTGTTGGGGCAGACCACAAAATAACGGCGGGTATCAAAGGCCTTGCCTGGGCCTATATAGCCATCCCACCAGCCAGGTTTGCGGTCTTCCATGCTGTGGTAGCCTGCCGCATGGTGATCACCAGAGAGGGCGTGGCAGAACAGCAGGGCATTGTCACGTTTGGCATTGAGCTTGCCATAGGTTTCATAGATCAGGTCAAAGTGAGGCAGCGTTTGGCCACAGACCAGTTCAATTGGCTCATCAAAATGTGCGGTTTGCGGGGCGACCAGCCCAACGGAATCGGCTGGTATTGATTTTGGCATACAGGGTTCCAGGCACCTTAAACAAAGAACTCAAGTCTAATTAGTGCGTGGGCAGGGTGCAATAGATTTAAGTGACTGATTTAAGTGGCTGAACGGTTGCTGACTAGGCGAGGCCGTGGCCGCTCCTCATCTGTAGCAGGGTGGCTTTGGATCAGCCTGTTCTGCATATTGCGCAATGTAGTCAGCTGGCGCATCTGAACCTTGTACTCTTTTTCCAGCTCATTGATACGCAGTTGCAGGGTATCTCTTGAGTTGCTGATTTCACGCAGGTTTTTTAGCCTGCGTTCCAGCATATCGCGGTGGTCGCGTATTTGGTAAACCAGTGGCTGAAGCGCCGTATCCAGCCAGTTATCAGCCTCTTTATTGGCTCTGACGAAAATAGTGCGCGCACTGTCTATGATGGTGTTAAAAAAACGCTTCACCACAAAGTGTTTGATACTCATCATTGTGATGGTGCTGTTACGAAATGCTTCTGCCTCTTTAAACAGCGTCTTTAGTTCCAGCCGATATTTCATAACAGAGAACATCTTGGGCTGGATAGCGGCAAAGCCATGATCACACTGAAAGCGGTGGTATGCCATTCGAACCAGTTTGCGCAGTGCTTCACTATGCTGGGTAACCTGTTGCATTCTGCTGCGCAACTTCTCGAACAGGCTCCGCATCTCATTTTTGAGACCGTGAGTCGTCCAGTTTTCCAGCATATTTGCATGTGACTCTGTAATGAGCCGGTCAAGTTCATCCAGATCCAATGCACTGCGAAGCAATACCGCCTGCACTTTGAGCTTGTGACGGTTTGCCTGGAACTGCGCTACATCATCGAGGTATTTGGCCTTTTCACTCTGTAATTTACGCAACAGCTGAACAATAATCTCTGTGCTTTCATTGCTGAGTGATTTAAGTTCCAGGTACTCTTTTTTTATCTGCTTCAGGTTACTGGAGATAACGGCGCTGGAATCTTCCAGCAGTTCACCGATGTCAGTTGCGGTGTTGTCCTGGAGTATCCTCTGTTTTTCCTGAAGAATGTTGTCAGAGAGATAGGTTTCAAGCTCAGGCAGGCCACTCAGATTCAATAGAGAGTCGTCCTGTTTTACCTTTGCCACCAGCCCTTTCTGCGCAGATACAGGAAAAACGCTGCCTTCATCAACCCCCAATATGGTTGCCGTTAATGATTGCTGTTTTCTGATGAAGTTCTGAATATCTGTTTTGTCCCGCAGCTCATCCCAAAGCATATCCACTTTATTCATCACAACAATCAGCCCACGCTGGCGGTTGCCTTGAAAACGTTTGATATGGTGCTGCCACATCTGGAGATCTGAACGGGTGACACCTGTATCGGCAGCCAGTACAAAAAGTACCGCCTGCGCCTCTGGCAAAAGATTCAATGTCAGCTCTGGCTCATGCCCCAATGCATTGAGTCCGGGGGTGTCGAGTATGCATAGCCCCTGTTTTAGCAGCGGGTGGGGAAAGCTGATCAGTGCATGTCGCCAACGGGGAATCTCAACATGCGTGGCCGGAGTGGATTGATCAAGCTCCATCTCATCATCATAGAGTCCAAGCTGTCCGGCCTCTGCCACCGTGACGCGCTTTGTCTCCCCTACCTGGCTGAGCGCCTCTTCAATCTGTTTTGATGATTCGAGGTTTAGCGGGTAATGAACCCACTCTGCTGCATCCTCTTTCAGCTCTGCAAGAGAGATATCCTGAAGACGGGTTTCGATTGGTAACAGGCGAATATAGGCCGCATCGACTGCGCTGTCGTAGAACAGCTCTGTTGGGCACATGGTGGTGCGCCCCGGGGTCGATGGCAGGAGCCGGTGGCCGTAGTCCGCAAAAAAAATGGCGTTGATCAGTTCTGTTTTGCCGCGTGAAAACTCAGCCGCAAAGGCGATAGTCAGTCGATCCTCTTTTAACGTATTCAGGCAGGATGCAATACGTCGCCTTGTCTCTGGCGTGGCCATGCCATGCTCTTCCAGCCAGGGCTGGTATTCCTGAACGGTCTGGGTGAGCTTTACCTTCCACTGCTCATAGGCACGAAATTGTTGTTTCAGGCGGGTGGTTTCCATACAAATATTATTCTGTTTTTTAGTAACTGTTCAGCTCTCTGGATTGTAGTGCTGCTTTATAGTAGCACCGCTTTATAGTAACCGCCTGTTTTTTATGATGAACTGTACAGATACTTCGCTAAATGGCTTTGCGATCTTTATCCAGTGCCGCCAAGAACATATCACTGGTTTGACGTTTGACGCAGCTGCCGGTCTCTACCCTGTGCAATCACCCCCTCAATATACCGAGTCAACCCATCCTGTTCCGACTCAGGCAACCCCATATATTCCAGCCCAATGTGATAACAATCCCTTGAGATACGTCGAAACTGAAATAGACGGCACTGTGTTTGAATTGAAGCGGCATCTTTCATAGGAAGCGTTACTGTAATCGTCACCTCGGCTGGCTGGCTTTTTTCAGATAACCGCTGGTTAACCGTTAACTGCTCAAATCTATCTCGATCTGTAACAATCAACAGTCCGGTTTGAGAGATGTTTTTGGTTGTGGCAGTAAAAACCAGCCCGCACTCTGCCTTGATCTCTACGGATAGATCCACCTCAATACGGGGAAAGCGCCTCCTTGTTGATATCACGGGTTGCTTCATTGGCGTTTACCTGAACGATCTGTAAGCTGGTGCAATAAATAGACAAAAATCATGCAATCTCTACTCTGAATCGTAGATAAATTTATAGTAGTTATCTATAACTTCCCGTAAAAACAACCTGTTTTCAGGCCTGGATTGTCGATTCCATCGCAAAATTATGACTTTTTCTGGTATAAAGTATTCAACTAATGTTGGCAGCGGGTGCAATAAAAGCTGGCACGCTGGCCAATAACCCGTCGCACAATGGGATGACCACAACTCAGGCAGGGGCTGTTTTCACGGCCATAGACCTGGAGTTTTTGCACAAAATATCCAGCACTTCCATCCTCATGTTGAAAATCCTTTAGCGTGGTGCCACCCTGGGCTATCGCCTCCTGCAACACCTGCTTGATCTCTTGCGCAAGATGCAGATAGCGTTTTAATGCGATGCAATTACATGGACGGACCGGATGGATACCCGCACGAAACAGTGATTCACTGGCATAGATATTACCTACCCCAACCACCACCCTGCTCTCCATAATAAAATTTTTTACCGCTACCTTGCGGTTTCGTGACAAGTGATAGAGATGCTGGCCATCGAATTCATTGCCCAGTGGTTCCGGCCCGAGATGTTGAATCAGCTTGTGCCGGGTTGGGTCAGCCGCTGTCCAAAGCAGTGCGCCAAACCGGCGGGGGTCACGCAGGCGCAGAGACTTTTCACCCAATACAAGATCCACATGATCATGTGGCCCAGGTTGGGAATCTACAGGCAAGATGCGCAGGCTGCCCGACATGCCAAGATGGATAATGATGGTGCCAGCTGTCAGGCGTAGAAAAAGATATTTTGCCCGGCGTTCAACCGCCAGAATCTGCTGCCCCGGCAGGCTCTTTTTCAGCCGCTGCGGGATTGGCCAGCGCAGCTGCGGCTGCCGGATGATAATGCGCTGAATGGTTCTGCCCAGCAGATGGGGTTCGATGCCACAGCGGGTCGTTTCAACCTCTGGCAGTTCAGGCATGAGCTATGGCGTTTCCGTCTTTCTGACAAAGTCATCGGCCTGTGCCATCAGGTGATGATGAAAGCCATTGTTGATCAGATGCAGTTGATCGCCAATGCGCACATAGCGTCTGAACTGTATCGGTTCATTGCCACCTATCTCCAATCTCGTCTCATTCAATTGCAACTGGATCGGGGGTGGGTCAAGACCAAATTCAGCCCGTTGCGACTCGAGTATGGCAAACCGGCTGAAACTGCGGGTTGTGGTTATATCCAGTAGTTGCCTGATGCGCTGTTCATTGGCCGGTTTTTTATAGGGGCGGGTCATTTGCCAGCTGCCCTGCTGCTTCTCCATTATCAAATCACGGCCACGCTGATCACTGATGCGAATAAAATAAACCTCTTCCGGCTTAAGATTTGTCAGTGGAAATCTCTCAACAGCGGGTTTCATGCCTGGCTCAAAATAGGCCACCAGTGCCAACAGTAAAACCAGCCCAAACAATCCCAGATTGACCGCTTTATAATTCACTCTGTGGTCACCTTCGCCTTCTGCGCCACCAGATTATTACCCCAGCAGCAATCAGCCCCAGTGGCAGCACCATTAGAAACCCAAAACCAATGATCAGTGTTGCGGTATGTGAAAGATTCAGGCTCAAATCGGGGGCAGTTTTAGCCGGAATATTGAGCAGGCGATCCTCACGGGTCAACCAGCGTATCAGGTTCAGCCCCAGGTTAAGATTGCCACCATTTCCCAGATAGGCATTGGAGAGAAAATCCCCATCGCCAATCACAAGAATACGCTGTTGATACGTGGCATCGTTGTCTGTGATTTCACGCGTCAACGCCACCCCAATATGCAACGGCCCGGCCTGCTCGCCCAGTGCCGGGTCGCGACTGACTTCACCCTCTATTGTGCCGGTCTCATTCCAGCTGCGTGGCAGTGTCGTCAGTAGTGGTGTCGCTTGCCATGGGCTGCTGCTGACATGGATTGCCGCAGCGTATGGATAGATCGTCAACAGTTCAAACCCCTGGGTGGCCGGGTGTTGAGGGTATTTCGGCACGATAGCTACTGCGGGATCCTGAATCTTCAGCGCACCGGCATTGGCATCCACGATGGTTCCGGGCAAAAAGCTGATGCCCAACTTCTTCGCCAGTGGCTCCAGCCCATGCTCTCCATCGGGGTCTGACAGCCAGAGCAGGTTGCCACCTTGTGCGACGAAGGCACTGATCTGCTCAACCTCACTGGGCAGATAGGCCACCCGTGGTGAAGCGATAATCAACAGGCTGGTGTTATCGGGGATCTCTGCCGCGGTAACAATATCCAGCGGTTGCAGCTGAAAACCTTTGCGCTTTAGCTCTTTACCAAAGTCGCCCAGATCAAAGTTGGCCGCCCCCGCCAGGTTGCGTTCACCATGCCCGGTTACTGGCACCAGCCAATGCGTCTGCTGTTGTGCCAGGCGCTGTATCGCATTACTCAGCGCCTGCTCGGTAATCTGTCGCAGTGTCTCACTGCGCCCCTGGTACTCCAGCAGCAGCTCACCTGACAGGGTGATGCCAAGCTGGCGCACCTGCTCCGGATGTCGTTCCGGGTTTACAAAGTGCAATTCAACATCCGGTTTATAGCGCTGGTAGCGTTCAATGATCTCACGAATGCCCTGTCGCAACAGTGGGTTTTCAGGGGCAAAGCTGGTGATGCGCAGTGGAGAGTCAAGCCGTGCCAGCATCTGTTGACTGGCCTCGGAGAGGGTGTTGCGCGCCCCTGCACTCCAGTCCCACTGGGCATCGTAGCGCAGGCTGAGCCAGGCAATCAGCCCGGCCGCCACGATCAACAGCAGATGAAAGAGCAGGCTCTCCAGGCGTGTGATTATGCTGCGCATCCGCTATGGCCGGGTGCGCAGTGCATCAAGTCGATGCACGGAGAGGATCAAACATAAGCCGATAATGAGCAGAAAGTAGATCAGATCACTGCTGCGCACCAGGCCACTCAACAGCCTATCAAAGTGGGTCGGCATGGCAATCCAGGCAAATAGCGCACTGCCTTTGCCTTCGGCTCCCGCCGCCAGATTGATCAGCCACAGAAACAGCAGCAGACCATAGCTGCCCACCGCCGCCACCGCAGGCTGGGGAGAGAGTGTAGAGAGGTAGAGCCCAATGGCCGCCGCCGCTGCAAGCACCAGACCAAGGCCAAGCAGCCCGGCCGCCAGCCGCCCCAGATCAAGCTCGCCACCTGCTAATAGCGAGAGCGCCATCACCGCCCCCATCGACAAGATAACGCCCAGCATTGCCAGCAGCCCAAGATACTTCCCCAGCACAATCTGATAGATGGAGATCGGCGCAGAGCGCAGCAGGCTAAAGGTGCCACTGCGCAGCTCTTCACTGATCAGGCGCATGGAGAGCAGCGGGATCAGCAGCAGGGTGATGATGGCAACATTGCCCAACAGCGGCACAACGATGAGATCCGTCAGCCCCGGTGCATTTTCCAGACTCACAAGACGGGACTGAAGGCGGGTAAAATTTTCCATCTGAACCAGAAACAGCCAGGCAAGAATGAACTGCATCACTGCCAACAGGTTCCAGGCCAGTGGTGAGAGAAACAGGCTGCGCAGTTCACGTCCGGCAATGGTCAGGATCATGCACTTGGCTCCCCGCTGGTGATGCGAACAAAGATCTGCTCCAGCCCTGGCTGCTCCGGGACAAACTCCTCCAACCCCCAGCCGGCCTGCACCAGCTGCTCAGCCAGTTGGCTGGCGGTTAGATCCTTTGTTGTCTGTAGACGGTATCGTCCCTGTGCCAATGGTTCAGCAGAGCAGATACCCGGCATGGCCATAATCGCTGCCAGTTCTGGCGCTTGAGCCAATCGAACCAGAAAACAGCCACCCGCCGGGCGGAGATCCTGTTTCAGGCTGGCGGCATAGGCCTGTTCACCCTGATGCAGAATCAAGACCCGGCTACAGGTGGCCTGCACCTCTGGCAGGATGTGGGTTGAGAGAATCACCCCCCGCTCACGCCCCAGGTTACAGATCAGGCTGCGGATCTCACGAATCTGGACAGGATCAAGCCCCACCGTCGGCTCATCCAGAATCACCACCATCGGATTGTGCACAATGGCCTGGGCGATGCCTACCCGCTGCTGATACCCCTTGGAGAGATTGCCAATAAGGCGCTGACCCACCTCGTCCAGTCCACAGCGACCCTTGGCATCGGATACCGCCTTATCAACTGCCACACCCGAGATGCGATGCAGCCGGGCGCAGTAGCGCAGGTACTCATCCACCGTCAGCTCAGGATAGAGCGGTGGATTCTCTGGCAGATACCCCAAAGCACGCTTGGCCTGGATTGGGTCAGATTGCAGATCCACCCCATTGAGCCAGATCTGGCCTGCACTGGGGGCAAGGTTCCCGGCCAGCATGCGCAGGGTGCTGCTCTTGCCTGCGCCATTGGGGCCGAGCAGCCCCAACACCTCACCCCGATAGAGCTCCAAGCCCAGATTCCGCACCGCACAATGATCGCCGTAATAGCGGTAGAGACCTTCAGTTTTTATCAATGGCTCCATAAGAGAGGGAAAATACAGGGTTCGATAGGTAGACGGCAAGCCGGATCATCACCCTAAAACCAGATCAATCACCTGTAGCGCAGCTTGCTGTCAGCGTCTCTCCCATGCTCTTGGCCAAGAGATGAAGATCCTGCTTGCGGTAGAAGCCAGGTCGCCAGACCAGACTGATCTGGCGGTGTGGCCCACGTTCTGACAGCGGTCGAAAGCTGATACTGCTCTGTCTCATCCACTCTGAATCAATCGCCATCTCAGGGATAAAGGTGATGCCCTGACCGCCGGCCACCATCTGAATAAGCGTGTAGAGACTGGTACCCTGAAAGGCTGCACTGTAGCGCAGATCCTGCATCTGGCAGACAGAGAGTGCATGGTCACGAAAACAGTGCCCCTCCTCCAGCAGCAGCAGCTCACCTGCGGGCAGCAGCCTGGAGGCAATCGAACCACCAGTGCTTAATCTGTGGTTCTTTGGGAATGCCACCCAAAAATCCTCCTCCCAAAAAACCTCGCTTTCAAGTGCGCCAATATCATAGGGCAGCGCCAGGATGGCGGCATCCAGATCCCCTGTTGCCAGGCGCTCCAGCAGACGGGCAGTTTGATCCTCCAGCAAAAACAGCTCCAGTGCCGAGAAATGCTCCCGAATCCCGGGCAGCACCTGCGGCAACAGAAAAGGGCTGATAGTCGGTATTACGCCCAGCCGCAGGCGACCGCTCAGCAGCCGGGCATCGGAGCGCGCAATATCAACCATTTCAGCCGACAGTTTCAGCAGCTGCCGGCTCTTCTCCAGCAGCTCCATCCCCAGCCGGGTCGGGATGACCTTGCGTTTGGTGCGCTCCAGCAGCTTTGCATCAAACAGCGCCTCTAACTCCTGAATACCCGCACTCAGGGTCGATTGGGTGACAAAGCAGCGCTCAGCCGCCTTGCCAAAGTGGCGAAGCTCGATCACAGCAACCAGATATTGAAGCTGGCGAATGGTAGGTAGATTCATTAATCGAAAATATCGAATATAAAAATATAAAAAATCAATTAGATCAATTATGCCGCAACTATTAGTATCCATCCACACTTAGCAGGCTAAAATAAAACTAATTTATCACAACCCCCTCCAAAGGAGACGAAGATGAAACACAGAAGACTGACCACTATAGGTTGCGCATTGGCTATTGCCACAGGGATGTCCGCAGCATGGGCAGCGCCTAAAGATGAACCCATTCAACCCATCGCCCCGGTTAAAGAGATCAATCTGGCCATGGCCGAGTTGGGCAAAAAGCTCTTTTTTGATCCACGCCTCTCCAAATCAGGCTTTATCTCCTGCAACTCCTGTCACAACCTGAGCATGGGTGGTACGGACAATATCAAGACCTCCATCGGCCACAACTGGAATCAAGGCCCGATCAACTCACCCACCGTGCTTAACTCCAGCTTTAATCTGGCTCAGTTCTGGGATGGCCGGGCAAAGGATCTGCATGAGCAGGCCGGCGGCCCCATTGCCAACCCCGGAGAGATGGCCTTCACTCATGAGCTGGCAGTGGATGTGCTGCAATCCATTCCAGGTTATGTTGTTGAGTACCAGCAGGTATTCGGCACTGACAAGATTGACATCGACGGCGTAACCAAAGCCATTGCAACCTTCGAAGAGACCCTGGTCACCCCAAACTCACGTTTTGATCAGTGGCTGCTGGGGAACGACAACGCACTAAGCAGCGCCGAGTTGGAAGGCTACCAGCTGTTCAAGCAGAGCGGCTGTGTCGCTTGCCATAATGGCCCGGCAGTCGGCGGCACCTCTTATCAGAAGATGGGAGTGGTCGCACCCTATAAGACAGCCAACAAGGCGGAAGGCCGGTTCGCAGTAACCGGTAAGGATGCCGATCGCTTCAAGTTCAAGGTTCCGACGCTGCGTAATGTTGAACTGACATACCCCTACTTCCATGACGGTGAAGCCGCGACATTGACAGAAGCAGTCGATATCATGGGTCGCCTGCAACTGGGGAAAACATTTACGGATGGAGAGAACGCAAAGATCGTCGCCTTCCTGAAGAGCCTTACCGGTGAGCAGCCCTCCTTCATGCTGCCGATCCTGCCGCCATCTTCTGATGCGACACCACCGCCAGTACCGTTCAAATAATACGCGGTAGCCACTACGCAGTAATGCTGGCCTGCATCGCAGCAGGCCAGCGCTTTGAGGGCAACCCGGAGATTTTCAGCCCCCTGCTTCATCATTATCTATCGCGCCACCAATGTTCACGTAACACCACCGCCAGTGCCTTTTGAATGATCTACCATTGTTAAAGAGTCATTGTGGTACTGGATTTAGATACAACATC
>Ga0256839_1002292_pt1 | contig 21510 bp, 21 predicted proteins | sample 354166metaG_FD_185968 | JGI IMG/M metagenome (GOLD analysis project Ga0256839, IMG submission 185968) | Hydrothermal vent microbial communities from Mid Atlantic Ridge, Atlantic Ocean - 354-166 | ecosystem: Environmental > Aquatic > Marine > Hydrothermal vents | place: Atlantic Ocean: Mid... | reverse complement strand
TTGCATGGATAGAGAAATGCCGTCGACTCTGGAAGAACTGTGAAAGGCTCTTGAATTCAAGTTTACACATGGTCGTACTCGCATTTATTAGAATTTTACTGAATAGATCTTGAACAGGCTCTTAGAACTCCAAAAGCCGGCCATTCGTTTTCAACCAGGCTCTGCTCTCTTTATATTCGGGATGGAACTGTGCCACTGTCCGCCAATAACTGGGCGAATGATTGTGGTGCAAAATATGACACAACTCATGAACAACCAGATAATTGATTATTTCGTCAGGCGCCATAACAATACGCCAATTATATTGTAGATCCCCATTTATACTACAACTTCCCCATCTGGATTTGAATGATTTAACAGTAATTTTCCCAGGTTTAATACCAATAATTTTTGCGTAAGCTGCAGTTTTAGCCAGCAAAATTTCTTCAGCTTGCTGCTGATACCATTTTTTTAATAAAGGCTTGATTACTCGCGCATTATCAGTTTCAGAATTCCTGACATAGACAATAAAACAGTCTTTCTGAAATAAGAGATATGGGTGACTCCCCTTTTTTATCTGTAATTGATAAGAATTTCCAAGAAAGTAAAAAAACTCTCCAGCAATAAATTTCTTGGGCTTGACTTTTGGCAGGGCTTGCTGAATTTCCAGTTTTTCTTTTATCCAACGTTGTTTGTTTTTAACAAGATCAACAACTTCTTGATGAGAAATAGTTTTTGGCACCACAATCGTGGCATTTCCTTCGGAAACTCTAAAAGCAATGGTTTTTTTCCTATCAGTACGAATAATGCTAACTACAAAACTTTCGCATTGAATCGTTTCATTGGCTTTATTGGTAAATCTGGATTTTATGGTCAATTTTCTAAAAACTTAATGGTCTATCAATCGCCTAGAGATCATTCAGTAAGGGCTATTACTACTATACTTCGCGCGGTCACGACTGCGGATTTCTAATGACTGAGTTTTTGCCGATAACTGCGTTACTAAAACAGTTGCGTAGTAGCTTGCTATGCGCCTGTTTTAGTGCCTTGCTCTCGACAAAAATCAGTGCGCTATAAATTCCGCATTCGTGACCGCACGAAGTATAAATATAACCATTCAGGGCCTAATATGACAAATATCGTCACTTTCTGACAAAAATAAAAGTATTTTTGTCAACTAGTGTTGTATCAAAACCTTATTAAATAGGGGTTTTAAAAGTTGGCATCGTATTTGCTTTAAACAAACTGTAGGATGCTTTTTTAGCATAATACTCCTCCTTAAGTGTTGTTAATATTTGTTAGCACATTCGCCCCTGTTCCTCCATAGCAGGGGCTTTTTTTTGACTCTTTTATTCTTTCTGCGGCCCTGCCCTGCCGCGATAGTTATCAGATAATAATAGCAGTCAAAATCTCTCCAGTTCTTTATGCGGCAGCTTTCCATGATGGACATGCAATTTCCCAAATTCTGCACAACGATTCAGCGTTGGCACTGCTTTCCCTGGGTTTAACAACCCTTTTTCATCAAACGCATATTTGACGGCGTGAAAACAATCAATTTCTTCACTTGAGAACTGAAAACACATTTGGTTGATCTTTTCTACGCCGACACCATGTTCACCGGTAATTGTTCCACCCACCTCAACACTTAATTCCAAAATATCACTACCTAATTGCTCAGCCTTTTCAAGCTCACCAAAATTTTCAGCATTGTATAAAATTAATGGATGTAAATTACCATCACCAGCATGAAAAACATTAGCGACTACCAGACCATATTTTGTTGACAAGTCTGAAATGCCTTGCAAAACCTTGGCAAGATGTCTTCTTGGAATGGTACCATCCATACAATAATAATCAGGTGAAATTCTTCCTACCGCAGGAAACGCTGCTTTACGTCCTGCCCACATTTTCTGACGTTCTGCCTCGCTTAGAGCAACCCGTACTTTCGCGCCAAAGCTTTCCAGTATTTCTCTAGCTTTTTTCAGTTCATCAGCAACTTGATCTGCAGTACCATCCAACTCGCAAAGCAAAATTACTTCAGCATCAACCGGATAGCCCGCATGAACAAAATCTTCTGCTGCACGAATAGCCGCATTATCCATCATTTCCAGACCAGCAGGAATCAAACCCTTTGCAATGATGCCTGCAACCGCCTCCCCAGCATTTGCAATATCTGGAAAAGCGGCAAGAATAACCTGAGCGGCTTCTGGAATCGGTAATAATTTAACAGTCACCTCCACAATAATACCCAGCATACCTTCAGAGCCGGTCATCAATGCCAATAAATCATATCCGGAACAATCTAAAGCATGGCTCCCAATTGTCAACAATTCACCTTGCATGGTAACTATTTTTAAACGCAAAATATTGTGGGTTGTTAATCCATATTTCAGACAATGTACTCCACCAGCATTTTCAGCCACATTGCCGCCAATCGAACAGGCAATTTGTGATGATGGATCGGGGGCATAATACAACCCATGCTTTACTGCCGCCTGTGAAATTGCCAAATTTCTCACCCCGGGCTGGACGATGGCGATTCGATTTTTTTTATCAATCTGCAAAATTTCATTAAATTTAGCCAAAACCAACAGTACACCATTATTCAACGGAATAGCGCCTCCTGATAAACCCGTTCCTGCCCCTCTTGCAACTACCGGTACGCCTTGCTCATAACAAATATGCAGAATTTTCTGCACCTGTTTTATGTTATTTGGCAATACTACAATCCACGGAGTACATTGGTAAGCAGACAAGCCGTCACATTGATAAGGCACTAATTGCTCTTGTTCTGTCAGAATAGATGGATCAGGCAAAATCTGCCGAAACAGCTTGGTCAGTTTTTTTTTAATAACCTGATGATGAATTTTTTCTGAAGCATGCGGTGAAATTGTTATCATGATAATTTTATCTGGACGTCAATATTGTGCATTGTGTCAAATCGGAACAAACAATAGAAGACACGATTAAAAAATCCCGCTTTATCGGGTTTATTGTTCCTTGTGATAAGGAAACCATCGCGTTACAACATCTGCAGCAATTACACCGGCAATATGCCAATGCCTCTCATATTGCTTTTGCTTATCGATTCCTTACAGAAAAAGGTATCATTTACCGGTTTCATGATGCCGGAGAACCCAGTGGCACAGCAGGAAAACCTATTTTTCAACATCTTGAAGGAAAAGACCTGATTAATGTCCTGATCGCCGTGATTCGCTATTTTGGCGGCATCAAATTAGGTGCTGGAGGATTAACCAGAGCTTATGGCAATACCGCAAAAAAAGTTATTGAAATAGCGGAAGTTTTCCCCTTCATTGAAAGGACTACAGTTGTTGTTGAGCTTGACTATAAACAGCTGCAACAATTGGAATATCAGCTGGAAAAATTGCACGGCAAAATCCTCAAAAAGGATTTTTCAGACACTATCAAGTTGACCATTAGCCTCCCGTCTGACCATCTTGTCGATCTGAAACAAATTCTAGATTAACTGACGAAGATTCTGAGGTATACTTCTAACCGAGGAGACTGTCGGGTTAAGGAATATGCTACTGTGGCAAGTGGGAAATTAACCCCCCTTTTCCGATCTTTTTTATTGCATGTACTTCGCGTGGTCAACTGTTCAACTTCCCACTTGCCTCGCTACCAATCCCCTAACCCGACAGTCTCCTGGTTTTCAAATAAAAACACCTGATAAGGAAAAAATGAAAACGCAGACCAAATGCACGCTTTGCTTAAGTACCTTGTTCTTCATTGAACTTATGCCAATTCCTTTTACTGCAATTTACAGTCTTTATGCCGTGCGTAAAAGACCGGCCTGGCTTCCGGCCACAGTAGAAAGACTATACGCTGACAAGCCGGTCGATCCAAACAAACCTGTTGAAGAAATTTCGCTGCAAAACCATGATGCGATGAAGACCCGGAGAAATTGCACGATCACCCTGTCACTTCTGTTTATAATCGATGCCATTGTGCCTACTGTTGTGCCGTTGGCAATCTACATTGTCCGTAGACGGCCAAACTGGTTTAAAAAAGTAACTTTGAAACTTTATGCGGACCAGCTACCGGAAACTATTGATGCCGATGAAGATGAAACTTCAGAATTGACAGAGCCAAGCGAAGTAATTTCTGAAATTCTGGATCAAAAGTTTCAGGAATTGGAACGAAGTAATTTTGATTTCGCCAAGACAGTCCACAGAAAAAATGATTGAGCCGTAGATTGCCCTGATGGTATTAAAAAAAATCACCCTGACCAAAAATAAGTCGGCCATTCTGAATGGTATGAGTCACCTTTCCCCGTAAATTTTGCTGCCAGTACGGCGTGTTTCTGCCGCTACTCAACCAGGTTTCCGGGTTAATTTGCCAAGTCATTTCCGGATCGAAAATACATAAATCCGCAAATTTACCTACGGCCAAACCCGGCGCCTCTAAACCTAATATTTTTGCTGGATTAGTCGTTAATACGGCAATAGCCTGCATTAGATCCAGTTTGTTTTCATCAATCAAACTTAAAGTTAATGGTAGCAAGGTCTCCAATGAAGAAATACCCGGCTCCGTTTCAGGAAATGCTCCGAGTTTCGCATCAATATTATGAGGCTGATGATCGCTGCAAATGGCATCCAACACCCCTTCATTAATCGCCTTCCTCAGTGCTTGCCGGTCTGCTTCTCTGCGAAATGGTGGATTAACATGGTAAACACCGTCGAATGGTAAAACATCATGTTCAGTTAAATGAAGTTGATGAATAGCAACATCGGCGCTTACAGGTAAACCAGAGTCTTTTGCCTGGCGAATATAGTCAATTGACTTCGCACAACTAATTTGGCCAAAATGAACCCTGCAACCAGTGTGGGCAACCAGTTCCAGACATTGCAGCAACGCAGTTGTTTCTGCAATATCTGGTATTGCAGGCAACCCATAACGGGTGGCAACCATTCCTTCATGTGCACAACCTTGCTGACTTAAATAATAATCTTGGGGTCGATAAATTAATAATAAATCAAAACTCGCCGCATATTCCATCGCGCGGCGTAAAATCAGCAGATTAGCAATGGGCATTTGAGCATTGCTGACAGCGATACACCCGGCATTTTTCAAAGCAAACATGGAACTTAATTCCTGCCCTTGCAATTTATAGGTTAGCGCGCCAATTGGGTATATCTGTCTATAGTCAGCAACCTTTGCCTTGTCCTCAATCAACTCCACGACTGCTGGATTATCAATACAGGGACTGGTATCAGGCGGAAGACAGAGCGCTGTAACGCCGGAAGCTGCAGCCGCTTTAACTTCGCTGGCGATGGTTGCTTTCTGGGTTGCCCCCGGCTCTCTTAGCCGGACACTTAAATCAATAAAACCGGGGCAGACGATCTGATTTCTGGCGTCAATGGTTATGTCGGCATCGAAAGAATCAGATTGGCCCATCGTTGAAAAAATTCTGTTATCAGCAATATAGATATCGCCAATACTATCGGTACCGTTTTCAGGGTCTATAATCCGCCCTTGGGAAATATGAATCCTGGTCATTCCCTGTTTCCGGTTGCTTGCATAGTCATAGACATTATCGCCATTCTAACTGCTATGCCATAACTCACCTGTTTTAAAATAACTGATTTCATCCCATCAGCAACTTCAGAAGCGATTTCCACCCCTCTGTTGATCGGTCCTGGGTGCATAACAATGGCATCTTGCTTAGCAAACTCAAGTTTCTCTTCGGTTAAACCGTAACATTTATAATATTCACTTTCAGTAGGTAGTAAAGCCCCTGTCATTCGCTCTTTCTGCAAACGCAACATAATAATGACATCAACACCTTCAAGCCCTTGCTTCATATCATAAAAGACCTTCACGCCCAAAGATTCAGCCTGGGCAGGCAATAGTGTTTTAGGTGCAATAACATGAACTGCCAACACACCAAGAATATTTAAGGCCTGGATTTGTGACCTGGCAACTCGTGAGTGCAAAATATCACCGACAATGGCAACTTTTAATTGGCTAAAGTCTTTCTTGAAACGGCGAATTGTAAACATATCCAGCATGGCTTGCGTCGGATGAGCATGTTGACCATCTCCGGCATTGATTACGCTGATATTGGGCGCGACATGCTGAGCAATAAAATGCGCAGCACCACTAACAGCGTGCCTGACGACAAACATATCGATATGCATGGCCTCCAGATTATGAATAGTGTCCAGCAGGGTCTCGCCTTTTGAAGTTGCCGAGGTGGAAATGTCCATATTGAGCACATCAGCCGATAGCCTGGTTGCCGCCAGATCAAAAGTTGTACGGGTTCGGGTACTGTTCTCAAAAAACAAATTGATAATAGTTTTTCCCCGAAGCAACGGGAATTTTTTCACCTGCTGCTCGGAAACGCTAGCAAAAGACTCGGCAACCTCCAGAATTTCAGTCAATAGGCTTTTACTCAAGCCTTCAATCGTCAAAAAATGCTTTAATTTGCCTTCAGGAGTAAATTGTATTCCCTGATCACTTGTCATTTAGGCCGCTTTTTCAATCGTCTCAACATGGATAGCCAGATTTTCCGGACCGGTTAATTTGATTCTTTGCCCCGGCGGCAAAGTAATCGTTTCTCCGACACAATCCGGCTTCATCGGGATTTGCCTGCCATTACGCTCAAGCAGCACACCTAGAACTACTTGCTTAGGCCGCCCATAATCAAAAATCTCATTCAACGCAGCACGGATAGTTCTGCCGGTGTAAAAAACATCGTCAATTAGAATAATATCACGACCTTCAATATCTATAGGTAATTGGCTGGGTTTCACCTTCGGGTTAACGCCGATTTGGGAAAAATCATCCCGATAAAATGATATATCCAACAACCCCAATGGTTCTTTAATATTTAAACGCTCATGCATTTTTTGTGCGATCCAAACACCGCCAGTATGAATTCCTATCATGACCGGATTTTCAATACCCCGATCAGTAATGGTTTTTTTTAATGCTTGTTCAAGTTGATCAAGCAAACCCTGAATATTTAATCTGTTTATCATTATTTTAAAGCTTGTTCGTTTAACCAAGATTGTAGGATTAACTGGGCTGCCAGTTGATCCTGCACTTGCCAAAGTTTAGCAGCATTCACGCCAATGTCATCAAATAACAACTGTTTTGCTTCGAATGTCGACAATTTTTCATCCATGGTAAACACCGGCAATTGGTATCGGCCTTCCAACTGTCGGCAGAATTTTAACATCTTGGGAGTAATCGGGTTATCTTTGCCATCATCTTGACGGGACAGACCAACCACCATTCCACCTGGCTGCCATTCCTCTACCAAATTGGTAATTTTTTGCCAATCCGGCTGTTGATTAATTGAGGATATGGTCTGCAAAGGACTTGCCGTGCCCGTTAATAACTGACCAACAGCGACTCCTATTTTTTTACTGCCAAAATCAAATCCCAAATAAGTGCTTTCGGCATTTACTGTTTCTGTCATGATGATTCTTAACCATGCCCGGCAGGAATCGTCAGTGTACTAATATCCACACCCAACTGGCCTGCTGCAGCATTCCAACGCTGGCCTACTGGTGTCCCAAAAATAATCTGATCATCACAAGTTGTATGCAGCCAGGAATTGGCAACAATTTCTTCCTCCAGCTGCCCGAGCCCCCAGCCAGCATAACCCAATGCTACCAGAAAGTTATTGGGACCTTCATCATGAGCAATTGCTTCAAGGATATCCTTGGAAGTAGTCAAGGAAAGTGTTTCTGAAACAGCTACCGTCGAATCCCACTTGCGGTCCTGCTCCCGACTATGGATGATAAAACCACGATCCTGTTGAACCGGCCCGCCATAGAATATCGGGATTTTGTTTGTTTCTGGATTGACTGGCTGCAAATCCATTTGTTGAAAAATATCTTCCAACTTCAAATCTCCAGGTCGGTTAATGGTTATTCCCAAGGCTCCTTCTTCATTATGTTGACACATCAACGTTACTGAATGGAAAAAATTGGGATCCGCCAAATTCGGCATCGCAATCAAAAATTGATTATTTAAATAAGTTATTTCATTCATCTTTATTTTTACTCTGTTGAACCTCGCTTATCAGCAAAATTGAATATTAATTGAACTCTTTTCACCCAAATTACATCTCTAAGCAGTATTTGGGAATGATAAAATTAGGGTCAAATATTTTTTTATCAATACCTTCAATTTAGCATTTTCTTAAGATTGAGTTGCTACAATCAATATAGACTCAGTAAAAACAATAAAATTCCGGCACTGTAGAAGCATTCCATTTTAACTACAAATATTAACAAAATGACCGTCTTATCAAGACCTCAGTTTATTGAAGCAATCAAGCAGAACTGCCGCAATCACAGCCAGCTAAGTACGCTTTTATTTGCTGAAATTAATCATGCCACGCAGGTTATCAGCCTTATCCAGGGACTTGAAGCGGAAGAAAGCCTGATACAGTCAGTTGAAAAATTTATTGTTAATAGTGTTTCTCAATATCAAGACAGTCAAATTGGCAGAATTGAGAGCAACCGGTTTGGCATTATTTTACCGCTTCCTGTTGAAGACAGCCTTGATCTCGCACACCATCTAACCAGAAAGCTGGATCAACAACCTGTCACATTAACGGCAGCACACATTACCCCAAACTTATCATCGGCGTAACCCCTTTAGCGCCCGTTACAACCGAGCCTGAGTTGGCCATTGCTGCTGCTGATGAAGCCTTATACCAAGCTAGACGCATTGGCCACAGCATTGTTCAGTTAATTGAGCCGGATGATCCCAGACTCAGGCAATATCAGCAATTTCTTAAATTATTGCCACAACTTCGCAAAGGTTTAAGAGAAAAAGCTTTTATTCTTTATACGCAACCGATTATTGCTCTAAATGGACAACAAACTATAAAAAAAGCTGAGGTATTACTCAGGTATCGTGATGAAAACATTGCCATCCATTTACCCGAACGCTTCTTGTCAACGGCCGGATTATTTCATGTCAGCCGGGAAATAGATCTCTACGTTGTCCATCATTTTTGCCGGTTCATACAAAAAAACCCCGATCAAAAAACCATGTATTCCATTAATATTTCTGGAAATACAGTGCGTTACACACCATTTTTTACTTTTGTTGAACGCGAATTTCAATTTCACAGAGTTGACCCTGAAAAAGTCTGTTTTGAAATGACTGAAAATGTAGCTGATAAGGATATGTTTCATGCAACAAAACTGATGTCTTTATTGAAAAAGCAACTGGGCTGCCATTTATCTCTTGATGATATTGGAATTGGCTCCAGCAACTTGTCTAATCTTCCCCGCTTCAATGTCGATTATTTCAAAATTGATGGCTCCTATATCAAGAAAATGCTTGATGACCCTTATTCTGAACTGGTCGTACAATTTATCACAACCGCTGCCAAGCAATTAAAAAAAGAGGTTGTCGCTGAATATGTTGAACAACCGGAGCAGCTGGAAAAACTAATTAGCATGGGCGTCGATTACGCCCAAGGATATTTACTCGGAAAACCAGAAATTCTGTTCGATCCGGCTGAACTCGAAGCTGTTGCGTAACTAACAAAGAAGGTTATCTGGTCGACATTCCGGATTCATCAGAAAACTGCCAGACGCGGGTAATCACTAAAACATCCAGTTCCTTGCGCAATTCTTTGGGTAATGGCGCAAATGGCGCGCTCATGGTAACAATCCGTTTTGCTGCATCATCCAAAGCTTTATTGCCCGAGGAACGGCTGATACGAATACTGTAAATACTACCATCCTGCTTAACCCCAACATCCATTACCAATGAGCCTTTAAAATTCTTTTTTCGGGCAATTTCCGGATAATTCAGATTTCCGGTTCGTTCAACCTTGCGTTGCCAATCCAGAATATATTGTGCTGCGAGATATTTGTGGGTGCTCACAGAATTAACAAACTTGATCCGGCTTTCTTCAGCATTTTTCTGACTGTATCGAATTTTTGCACCCAATTTAGCAATTTGCTTAACGAGCGTATCAGTCGAAAGTTGCGGCTTATTATCTTCAATCTTTGTTTCTGCTTTTTTTGCGGAATTGATTTTCACATCAGATTGGGTTTGCGTCATCACCCGTTTGGAATGCACCACTTTTTTCTGTTTTAGGTTTCTTTTCAGGTCTCTTTTTTGACTGGCGCCATCGCTGGGTAATTGTTGCTTGGGAGGGGTTGGTTTCTGATAGGTCTCCCCTGCACCCACCTGGTTATCGGGCGCTAAATAATGTGCTTTTTTTGGGGCATTTTTTGCCACCGTCTGAGTTATTGTTATCTCGATTGATTTATTAATTTTTTCCGGCAGATCAACACTAAAATTCACGCTCAAAATCAAAATAACATGAATAACTGCCGCCAAAAACAGCGCCACCAGTAAACTATCGCTGACGGAAACGGGAGGGGGCGTTATAAAAGGGGATTGAGTAGTCATGCTTTATTCAAGGTTTCTTCAATATGATCCATTAATTCACCGCTAATATTCAAACCAAACTGGGCATCAAGTTCTTGAACGCAAGTAGGGCTGGTAACATTAATCTCCGTCAAATAATCACCTATAACATCAAGACCAACAAAAACCAAACCTTTTTTTGCCAATTCCGGACCCACTTGATCAGCTAGCCATTGATCCCTTTCAGTTAATGGCCTGCCTTCGGCGCTGCCGCCAGCGGCAAGATTCCCCCGGGTTTCCCCTGATGCTGGTATTCTGGCCAATGCATACGGAACTACCTTACCATTAACCAGCAAAATCCGTTTATCCCCTTGTTTGATTTCAGGCAGGTATTTTTGCGCCATCACCATTCGCGTTCCATGTTGAGTCATTATTTCCAAAATCACACTTAAATTTGGATCGCCCTGATATAAATGGAAAATCGAAGCGCCGCCCATACCATCCAACGGCTTTAGAATCATTTCCTGATGTTCCTGCAAAAACTCCCGTATTCTTACACTATCGCGCGTAACCAGCGTATCAGTACAACACTCAGGAAACCATGCCGTATAAATTTTCTCGTTGGCATCTCTTAACGCCTGGGGTTTATTAACAATATAACAACCCGCCTCTTCAGCTCGTTCTAAAATATAGGTCGCATAAATATATTCCTGATTAAATGGCGGATCTTTACGCATGATAATAGCATCCAGAGTTTCTAATTCCAGTACTTGCTCATTTGTAAATCTAAAAAAATCTTCCGGCCGTCTTTGTACGGTTAATGTGCGGGTTCGTGCGTAAGCCCTGCCATTCCGCAAAAACAGATCATTCAATTCCATGTAATGCAGTTCCCAATTCCGCTTCTGTGCTTCTAACAACATAGCGAAACTGGTATCTTTATTGATATTAATATCAGCAATGGGATCCATTACCATGCCAAGTTTTATGGTCACGAAATATTTGCTCCTGAATTTGAGTCCGCCATTGAAAAAAATATTCAATTGTAGAAATATTGCTTATACTAACAGATAAATATTTTTCAGATAATGGATTTCAACACCCCATCCTGATTTTTTTATTTACCTTTATACTAAAATTTGTTATAAAGATCGGCTAAATTTGAAATAGGCAATTACTCGAGGTCAATCATGTCTAAAGTTTGTCAAGTGACTGGAAAACGCCCAATCACTGGAAATAATGTATCGCATGCACATAACAAAACCAGAAGACGTTTTAACCCTAATCTACATCGCCATAGATTCTGGGTGGAAAGTGAAAATCGCTGGGTGCGCTTAAGGGTTTCTACCAAAGGCATGCGAATAATTGATAAAAAAGGTATTGATACGGTGCTGGCTGATATCCGTAAACGCGGCGACAAGGTCTAAGGAGAATTAAAATGCGCGATAAAATAAAACTGGTTTCTAGTGAAGGTACTGGGCACTTTTACACAACAACCAAAAATAAAAGGACTATGCCTGAAAAAATGGAAATCAAAAAGTATGATCCTGTTGTCCGCAAACACGTAATTTACAAAGAAGCAAAAATCAAATAAATAAATTTTCGGGACAAAGATTACAAAAAACGGGAGATTAACCTCCCGTTTTTTTGAAGCAAAAGGTTGACAAATAATTCAGGTTTTTGGAGCTTTAAATTTATCAAGCACCTGTTTCAACTTTTCCGTTTGCTTAAGTAAGATCCGATAATCCTTATCCAGCTTCTGCTTTTCTTGCAACAAATTTTCGTTTTCCATTTTTAGACGATTATTTTCCGCCCTTAATATTTCAACTTCAGTATTCGAATCACTTAAACCAATACTTTCAACTGTTTTTGACTCGACTTCAGGTTCTTGCATCAGAAATATTTCCTGACCATCATTCTCTTCAACTTCAAAAACCGATGTTTGACTTAAAAATGATTCAGGAACTGCATTAATACCCCCTTCCAGCACCACTGCATCAAACTTGTTTTTAATCAGTAAATAGGCAGCAGTACTACTCTCCCTACCATCTTCACAGATCACAACAATTTTATTTTTTCGTTTTAATGTTTTTAGCTGCATCCGCAGTGAAAACAGCGGAATATTCGTGCTATTTTCAATATGCTTTTGTTTAAACTCATCAAATGCGCGAACATCAAGCAATAAACAATTGTTATCTGAATAAACCTGTAACTCCTGAATGCTAATGTAAGTCAGAATCTCGTTTTTTATCAGGGTTACAAACCTTTCTGTATCCATCCTCAGCAATTCCATGTCGGTTATTGCTGTAACGGAAACATTTCGAGGATTTCCAGAAATAATGGCATCTTCCCCGAAGGTATCGTTGACGCCAAGTTTTGCCAGGGTAATTTCTCTGGCATTTGGCGAAGGCTTGCGTGTTAACACACATTCCCCGGCTTTAATAAAAAAATAATAGTCTGCCGGCTCATCCTGACCAACAATCTTCTCACCTTTTTCAAATGAAATTTCTTGAAAACCCATCAGGATTTTTTGCAAATTGGCAGCTGGTAAACGTTGAAAAATTGGCGATTTTAATAACTGCCCCATCCAATCGCCATCATTCTCTTCAACTTCATCGTCTATCATAAAACTACTCTCTCCACTAAAAACTTCTGCGGGTGGCTGCTTAATCAGTTCCGCCGCAATCTGAATAAAACGAATATCATTTTTTGCAACTGCATCAATTTTACGAGGAATTTGATGCGCTAAAGCAAATTTTCCACTACTGGAATTTGCCGCTATTTCTTCCACAATAAACTCATCTGATTGAAGCCAAACCACACCTTCAATTAGATAAAAAAGATCCGTTGTTTGCTCGCCTCGTTTAAATAATAATTCACCCGATTTCGCATGCTGAACCGTCATTTCATTACAAATAGTTTCAAAATAACTGCCAGGCAAGGTATTAAGCGGTGTCAGCCTGCGAATTGCGGTGCCATCTTCTGACTTTGGGTCCACTGCCATCAAATTATGCTTGCAATAATTGAATAATCCTTTAATGATAGATGAATCTGTTTGAATTTGACTAATACTCGAGATGTTTTGAACAATTTTTTGCTGACTTTGTCGACTGTCTTTTATTTTTAATAAAATCTTTAAGGATACACTGTGAACTTCAAAGCTTTATTCTTTACCTCAATTTCCTGCCTGATTTTGGGCTTGCATTTTTCGTCTGTTATGGCCGCTTTACCTGCCGAAATACCCGGCCAACCTTTACCTACCTTGGCGCCAATGCTTGAAAAAAGTATGCCTGCCGTGGTCAATATCTCAACTACAACAAATATCCAAATACGTGAAAACCCGTTAATGCGGGATCCTTTTTTCAGACACTTTTTTCAACTTCCTAATCGCCCTCTTAGACGTCAAAAAAACAGCTTGGGATCGGGAGTTATTATTGATAAAGATCGCGGGCTGGTTTTAACAAATAATCATGTTATTAATAAAGCTGACGAAATTCTCGTTACTCTAAAGGATGGGAGACAACTTGCGGCAAAGTTGTTAGGTACCGATCCCGAGGCTGATGTTGCAGTCATTCAAATCCCGGCTAATAACCTGACCGAACTGCCCATTGCTGACTCGGATAAACTGCGGGTCGGTGATTTTGTCGTCGCGATTGGCAACCCATTCGGCTTGGGACAGACCGTGACATCCGGCATCGTAAGTGCACTGGGGCGAACCGGGCTTGGTATTGAAGGTTATGAAGATTTTATCCAAACAGATGCCTCGATTAATCCAGGAAACTCGGGAGGAGCACTGGTTAATTTACGTGGTGAATTCATTGGAATGAATACCGCTATCCTGGCTCCAAGTGGCGGCAATGTTGGCATTGGCTTTGCCATCCCTTCAAATATGGTGATGACCATTATGCAATCTTTGGTGAAACACGGGGAAGTGCGTCGTGGTTTACTTGGCGTAACAACGCAGGATTTAACTAAAGAACTGGTTAAAGCTTTTGGATTAAAATCCAGACATGGAGCCATTATCAGCCGCGTACAAGCTAATTCGCCAGCGGCTCAAGCTGGATTAGCGCCAGGAGACATTATCATGGAAGTAAATGGTCGCAAAGTTAAGAGCAGCCATGAAATTCGCAATATTATCGGGTTGCTACAAATTGGTGACCGTGCAGAAATTAAAATTCTGCGGGATGGCAAAATTCAGACTGTTAGTGCTATTATCGGCAAACCTGTTCGTCCTCACCTGGCAGGAAAGCATGTTCACTATACCTTGAAAGGAACCATATTGGGCACGACAGAGAAAAACCAGATTGAGGGTGTCGTTTTTGAAAAAATTGATACTTCTAGCTATGCATGGAAGGCAGGCTTGAGACCTGGCGATGTTATTGTTTCTGCCAATCGTTACCGCACCAGGAATATTGGCGAACTCAGACGTGTGGTTGACCCTCGCAGACCTCTGTTAATAAATATACAACGGGGTGGCGAAGCATTTTTTCTGGTGCTGAAATAAAACCATGAATAAACAACGAACTTTTTTACCCCTGAATATTGCAGTCCTGGTAGTTTCAGATACCCGCACTGAAGCCGATGATGTTTCTGGAAAAACATTGGTTGAGAAACTACAGGCCACCGGACATAAACTGGCAGAAAAAAATATTGTTCCTGATGATATCTATGCCATTCGTGCGGCAGTTTCAAACTGGATCGTCAATGAAAAAATCAATATCATTTTAACGAGTGGCGGTACAGGAGTAACAGGACGCGACGGCACCCCAGAAGCTATTACACCTTTGCTTGATAAAGTACTGGATGGCTTTGGAGAAACATTCCGGATGATTTCATGGCATGATATCAAAACCTCAACCATTCAATCCCGTGCAATAGCGGGCGTTGCTAATGGCACTTATATTTTCTGCCTGCCCGGGTCGTCTGGCGCCTGCCGGACTGCCTGGGATGAAATTATCAAAGAACAACTGGATTACCGCACTCGTCCGTGTAATCTGGTGCAATTAATGCCCCGACTTTTGGAAAAATAATATGCGTTATAATTTTTTGTTTTTAGCTGCTTGTTGTGGCTTCCTCGGTGTTGGTTTTGGTGCATTTGGCGCTCACGGGTTAAAATCCATTTTATCCTCAGAAATGCTTGTTGTTTATAAAACTGGAGTTATGTATCAGATGTGGCATGCATTGGGCCTGGGTTTAATTGCTGTCTTGCTTAAGCTTTCGACACAACCCAAACTTCTTATCTGGGCCGGCTGGTCAATGTTTTCCGGAATCATTTTATTTTCTGGCAGCCTTTACCTAATGGCTATTTCCGGCATGAAATGGCTGGGCATGATCACCCCGTTAGGCGGTCTTGCATTTCTGGCAGCATGGTTGCTGGTCGGTATTTATGCCTACCAGTTTCAAAATGATTAATAACATTAACCAAAAGAATATTTAACTTTAAAGAGGCTGATAAATGATGCGTGAGGGCACCCCGCAAACGGTATATTTAAAAGACTACACTCCGCCGGAATATTTTATCCATAGTGTGGATCTTAATTTCATGCTAGACGATGAATCAACCCTTGTTGTTTCCAAACTGATAATGGAACGCAACCCTGAAAGCCCAAAAAACAGTAACAACCTGGAACTTGCAGGCGAAAACATGGAATTACTCAAAGTTTCGCTTGATGATAAAACCCTTGAGCAACATCAATATCGAACCACGCCTGAACAACTTATCATTAATGAGGTACCCCAGAATAATATCTTTACTCTGGTTATTGAAAACCGAATTAACCCTAAAGCCAACAGTGCTTTAGAAGGCCTATACGTTTCCAATAATATGCTTTGTACCCAATGTGAAGCGGAAGGTTTTAGAAAAATCACTTATTTCCTGGATCGGCCTGATGTGATGACTCGCTTTACTTGTCGGCTGGAAGCAGACAAAAAGCGCTATCCGGTCCTGCTCTCTAACGGCAATAAAACTGGCCAGGGCGATTTGCCCAATAATCGCCACTGGGTGAGCTGGGATGACCCTTTCGATAAACCCTGTTATTTATTTGCCTTGGTTGCAGGCCAACTGGAATGTTATTCCGACACTTTCTTCACCCACTCTGGCCGTGAAATTAGCTTGGAAATATTTGTTGAAGCTGACGACCTGGATAAATGCAGCCACGCGATGGATTCCTTAAAAAAGGCCATGCGCTGGGACGAGCAGGTTTATGGCCGTGAATATGATCTAGATCTCTACATGATTGTAGCTGTCAGCCATTTTAATATGGGGGCTATGGAAAACAAGGGACTGAATATTTTTAATACGAAATTTGTCCTGGCTCGGCCCGATACAGCAACGGATAGTGATTATGAGCACATTGAAGGCGTTATTGCCCATGAGTACTTTCATAACTGGACAGGCAATAGAATTACTTGTCGGGATTGGTTTCAATTAAGCTTAAAAGAGGGGTTGACCGTATTTCGCGATCAGGAATTTACTGCTGACCAAACATCGCGCGCAGTAAAACGCATTGAAGATGTTAATACACTGCGTACCCGACAATTTTCCGAAGATGCCGGCCCGCTTTCCCACCCGATTCGTCCTGACTCTTATATTGAAATCAATAATTTTTATACATTGACGGTTTATGAAAAAGGCGCAGAAGTAGTTCGCATGCAACATACCTTGCTAGGTGCGGAAGGTTTCCGCAAAGGAACTGATCTGTACTTTCAACGTCATGACGGACAAGCAGTAACTTGTGATGACTTTGTCAAAGCAATGGAAGATGCCAATCATGTCGATTTTTCCCAATTTCGCCTCTGGTATTCTCAAGCTGGAACGCCCAGAATAACAACTGAACAACAATATGATCCTAAACAAAAAACGCTTACATTAACCTTCAAACAATCCTGCCCTGCAACTCCTGGTCAAGCAGAAAAAAAACCTTTGCACATCCCGATAAAAATTGGTTTTCTTGACAGCTCAGGAGGCGCAATGCCAATTCAAATAAGTCGTGAAGATACAAAGCCAAAGCTGGAAACCATTCTTGAGTTAAAACAACAAGATCAATCCTTCATTTTTGAAAATCTTCCGGAAAAACCTATTCTCTCCCTGCTCCGCGGTTTTTCAGCGCCAGTCAAACTGACTTTTGAGCGAAACCTGGAAGAACTGGCCTTTCTGCTTCGTTATGATCAAGACACCTTTAATCGCTGGGAAGCTGGGCAACTACTCACCAGCGAAATCATTCTCGGTCTGGTTAATGATATTCAGACCAAAAAACCACTAGCACTTAAGGAAATTGTTATTGATGCCTTTCAGTTTTTATTACAACAATCATGGGATGATTTATCTTATTTTTCGCTACTACTCAATCTCCCGGAAGAAAGTTATCTGGCCGAACAAATGGCTATTGTTGATGTGGTCGCCATCCATCAAGCACGTGAATTTGTAAAACTGACCTTAGCAAACCACCTCCACAACGAATTTACTGCTTTATACAACAACTTTCATCGCGATGATTCCGGTAAATTTGACGCCTTCAGCATTGGTTGCAGACGTATTAAAAACACCTGCCTTGGTTTTTTGGGTAAACTGGAATCTGATACCGTGTTTCAGTTGGCTGAAAACCAGTTTAAAACGGCTAATAACATGACCGACCAGATTTCAGCTTTATCGGTAATTGTAAATAGCCAACATCCATCGAAAGACGCTTGTTTGAATGATTTTTATCAACAATGGCAAAATGAAGACCTGGTCATTGACAAATGGTTTACGCTCCAAGCAACCAGCTGCATGCCCGATACCTTCAATGTCATCAATGAACTCATGCAACATGAGGCGTTTGACCTTAAAACCCCTAATCGAGTCAGAGCCTTGATTGGCGCCTTCAGTCAAGCCAATCCCTTACATTTTCATGCCGAAAACGGTCAAGGCTATCGATTTCTGGCTGATCAGGTAATTGCCTTAAACACCTTGAACCCACAAGTTGCCTCAAGAATGCTCGGTGCATTGACGCATTGGCATCGATTTGATGAAAACCGCCAACGACTGATGAAGACCGAACTGGAAAGAATTATTCATACGCCTAATATTTCCAAAGATGTCTATGAAGTCGCCAGTAAAAGCCTTTTGTAGAATCTTTATACTTCGCGCGGTTACCAATACGGAATTTATAACGCACTGATTGTTGTCGAGAGCAAGGCACTAAAACAGGCGCATAGCAAGCTACGCAACTGTTTTAGTAACGCAGCTATCGGCAAAAACTCAGTGCGTTAAAAATCCGTAGTCGTGACCGCGCGAAGTATATTCACGAAAGCTACTGCTCAAAGAGCGGTAAATCTATATAATAACAGTAACATTCGATAAAAATCGAAGCTCTATTTAGAGAGTCTCTGTGCAAATCTGACAGAGATAGATTTCAGATCCTTTGATTTTTGTTCAGGACAGCGTAAAAAGTAAAAAACAATAAAGAGGAAACCATGCGGAACTGGAAATTGTTACCTGTTTTCATAGGTGCGGCAATCTTAACGGCTGTTATCGCCTATGTTACATTCTATTTTATATTTCTGGAGCTATTTGTAGACCTTTGGTGGTTCCGCTCCCTGGAATTTGAAGGTTATTTCTGGCTTAGACTGCTTTATCGTTTTATTTTTTCCGGCGCAATCACGCTGCTTTTTTTCATCATTTTCTTTTTCCATTTCTGGATTGCCTCGCGTTACCTTGGGCTAAATCCTCCAGATGAAATTCTAGCAGACCTGGATCAACACAAACGTTTCCAGCGTTTTGCTGACATGTTCATGAATGGCTCGGTAAAAATCTATACGCCATTATCATTAATTTTAGCGATTGTTATCGCAATTCCTTTTTATCATCAATGGGAATCGGCCATTTTATACTTTTTTGGCCGTGCATCCGGTATTTCAGAACCGGTCTACGGAAACGATGTTAGCTTTTACATGTTCTCGTATCCGCTTTACATGTTAATTCAACAAGAATTATTGACTACAGCATCGCTATTATTTATTTTAGTTGGCGCATTATATTGGCTGGAACACATTTTTGTCCCCGCCCAGAACAGAGAATTTCCACTCGGAGCAAAAATACATTTAACCATTCTGTTAGGTTTTGTGGTGCTTTTTGTGGTCTGGGGCTTTTTACTGGATCGCTTTTCTCTTTTATATGTTGACAGCCACGAACCGGTTTTCTTTGGTCCCGGCTTCGTGGAATTGCGTTATCAACTACCGTTGATATGGCTAAGCATCATTACATTTATAGCCATCGCAGTAACTTTCGCTATTTTTATTTTTTCTAAAGAACACCGCACCAAAGTTCCTATAATTGTTTCAATCGTTGCTTTTGCCTGCGTTTTAGGACTCCAGAAAGTACAACTTATTCCGGACTTGATCAATACTTTCATTGTCAAACCAAACCCGGTTAAGGCTGAAGGCAGCTTCATGAAAAACAATATCGTTGCCACTTTAGCAGCTTATGATCTGGAAAAAATTAATATCATCAACTATTCCGTCAAACTTGACGCAACTGAGGATATTGAAAGATGGAGCTCGCAAAAGCATTTCTCCAACATCCCGGTTTGGGACCGGGAAATGTTATATGACGGTTATCTACAATTACAAGGCATTAGGCCTTATTACAGCTTTCCCACTGTCGATGAAGACCGTTACTTTATAGACGGCCATTTTCGACAGGTCAATTTGGCCGCAAGAGAAATGAACATTACCAAACTTCCGGTTGAAGCCCAGAACTGGGAAAACACTCATTTACGTTACACTCATGGCTATGGTGCGGTCGTTACACCTGCCGCACAAGATGCGGGAAAACCAATTATCTGGTATTTACGTGATCTTAATATGTATTCCCCTGTTGGTTTTTCGGTTAAAGAACCCAACATCTACTATGGCATGGAACAATATGAATACGCTATAGTGCCTAACAAGTTAGACATTGAGGGCTTGGCGGGAAGCGGCAAAAAAGTAGACCAAACGGCAAAAAAATATACCGGTAGTGGCGGCGTACCCATTCCTTCACTATTCAGGAAAATGTTATTTGCTTTTTATTTTCACGACGAAAAGATTTTCTTTTCCACCAACATTAGCAGAAATAGCAAAATGCTGATTCGTCGTAACATCATAGAGCGAATCAACACACTGGCACCTTTTCTACATTTAGACAAAGATCCTTACCTGGTCATTTCTAAAGACCGTTTTTACTGGATTCAAGATGCCTACACGCTTTCCAATTATTATCCGGTTTCCAAACTTGCAGAAGATGACTTCTTAGACGGAGAACATGATTTTAACTATATCCGCAATTCAGTAAAAATTGCTGTTGATGCCTATTCTGGAAAAACAAGGTTCTATATTTCCGACCCTTCTGATCCGATAGTATTGGCCTATAGCCGGGCATATCCTGGTGTTTTTCATTCATTACAAGAAATGCCTGAAGAACTACAATCCCATCTTCGTTACCCCAGGGATCTTTTTTATTTGCAAATGAAGGTTTATGCTAAATATCATCAAACAAACCCTGATTTGTTTTATGAACAAGCGGAAACCTGGGAATATGCTGAAGTTGAGCAAAAACCTCTGCTGCCTTATTACATCACCATGGATTTCGGTTTTTGCGGCGACAGAGAAGAATTTGTCATGATCAACCCGATGACTCCTATTAACAGAGACAATCTCAGCATGGTAGGCGTTGCTGGTATTATGGATAAAAAAGGCTGCTCCTCCCTCTACACGCCAGGCATTTCCATTTACAAATTTAACAAAGATGTCCAGGTTAATGGACCCGCTCAGGTTGTCGCATTAATTGATCAGGACCCCGAAATCTCCGCACAATTCACCTTGTGGGATCAACACGGCTCCCGAGTAGTTAAAGGCAGGATGATTATCTTACCTATCGGCCAAGGGCACTCAGTGCTTTATGCCCAGCCTATTTACATGATTTCAACAAAAACCAAAATACCTGAATTGGTCAGAGTCATCGTTTCAATAGGTAATGAAGTGGTGATGGATAAAAGCTTGTGGAAAGCCTTTAGTCGCTTAAAACAGAAATTTATCCGCAATGTAAGAGAAGGAAAAAACCAAAACATCTCAAAACCTTCAGATAAGGAAGATACTTTATAGCTTAATGAAAAAGTCTGAAAACTCATCAGGCCACCATAC
>Ga0256839_1002291_pt1 | contig 21512 bp, 18 predicted proteins | sample 354166metaG_FD_185968 | JGI IMG/M metagenome (GOLD analysis project Ga0256839, IMG submission 185968) | Hydrothermal vent microbial communities from Mid Atlantic Ridge, Atlantic Ocean - 354-166 | ecosystem: Environmental > Aquatic > Marine > Hydrothermal vents | place: Atlantic Ocean: Mid... | reverse complement strand
TGGAGCTTGCCCAACAGATCGAGACCTTGAGAGGTGAACTAAGCGCAACCGGCAGCAGCGGGCTAACCGCACAAGAAGCCGCCGGTGCCATGGTGCGGATAGATGAATTCAATGAAAACCTCCGCACGGCTTTGGGGCGGGTAGAGGCCCTGGAAATCCGCATTCAGGCCATTGTTGACGATGGCACGCGGCGCATTGGCGATCTTGATTTCCGCATTACCGAAATAGAGGGCGGCGACACAACCCTGTTGCTGAATACCGTGCCGCTTGGCGGGCAGGTTGACGATGGCGGGGCTGATCTGGCATCGGGCGAACGTGCGGATTTCAACGCTGCCAAACGCGCATTGGAAGATGGCGACGGTGCCACCGCCGCGACGCTGTTATCGGCGTTTGTCACTGCCTATCCCGATGGCCCGCTTTCCACCGAAGCACGGTTTTTGCAAGGCGAGGCGCTTAGCCTTCAGGGGGATCATCAAAACGCCGCGCGCAACTATCTGAAAAGTTTTTCCAGCGCGCCTGACAGCCCGTTTGCAGCCCGGTCTTTATACGGATTATCGGTTAGCCTGAATGCATTGGGCCAGACCGAACAAGCCTGTTTAACCTTGTCGGAAATCCAGATCCGGTATCCTGATCTTGGCCCGGATCTGGCGCGCGATGTATTGGAGCAAAAAGCGATTCAAGGCTGCTCGTGATCTCTCCGGAGCTTGGCCCCTTGCCCGATGCGCCTTTGGGCGTGGCGGTGTCGGGCGGCGGCGATTCTGTGGCCTTGTTGATGTTGCTATATAATGCGGGAAAAGACATTCACGCCGCCACGGTTGACCATCAATTGCGACCGGAATCAGCCCAAGAGGCCGCTGGTGTGGCCGCGCTTTGTGCCAGATACGACATTCCCCACCAAACACTGGTCTGGCAAAGCCCCGATATCCGCGGCAATCTGCAAAACCAGGCCCGTAAAGCGCGGCGCAGCTTGCTGGCAGGCTGGGCGCGCCGGCAGGGTCTGGCCGATATTGTGTTGGGCCACACGCAAGATGATCAGGCCGAAACGTTTTTGATGCGGCTGGCGCGGGGGTCCGGGGTTGACGGGCTTTCGGGTATGGCACCGATGCGTTGTGTGGCGGGGCTGTGTTGGCACCGCCCGATGCTGGGTCTGGCGCGGGACGAGCTGCGTGAATATTTGCGGCTGAAAAATATTGACTGGGTCGAAGACCCCGGCAATGACGATTTGAAATATGACCGCATCAAAGCCCGCAAAGCGCTGGAAATACTGGCGCCGTTGGGCTTAAACGTTTCACGACTGGCAGAAACCTCTGACCATTTACGTCGTGCGCGCCATGCACTTGAAGTTACGGTGCAGGAACTGGCCCGACAGGCCATAACCCTTTCCGATGCCGGAGAGCTTTGTATTTCCCTGCAATATTTCCGGCTGGCCCCGCGGGAAATTCAATTGCGTTTGCTGGCAGCAGCGCTGCGCTGGGTGGCCAGTGTTCGGTATCGCCCCCGTTTCAACGCGCTTGTCGGGCTTTTGGATGCTTGTCTGGATCAGCCGCAAAAACCCAGAACCCTGCACGGGTGCAGTATCGGCGTTACCCGCGATCACATCATTGTGAATCGCGAGGTTTCTGCAACTCCGGCCATGGCTGCGCTTGAAACCATCTGGGACGGGCGCTGGGAAATCGGCTGCTTTGATCTGGAAAACGTCAAAATAAAGGCGCTGGGCAAGGATGGTATCCGATTCTGCCAAAACTGGCGTGAAACCGGCCATAGCCGCACATCCCTGCTTGCCAGCCCGTCATTTTGGCAAAACGGCGTGCTGATTGCCGCACCTTTTGCCAATTTTGGCGATAAAGTGCGGGTTAACCTTGCAGGGGGTAAAAAAGGCTTTTATGACCGCCTGATAACGCATTGAAAGCAGAATTGCAGCACCTATGTTATAGATAGGCTGTGGTGCTTAGCGACCAAAGGAGATTCGCCGTGGGAAATTCAAAAAGTTTGGCTGTATGGGCGGTGGCGCTTGTGTTGCTGTTTGCGCTTTACAATGTGTTTAACGCAGGTGGCCAAAATGCACCTGCGGGCGTTGTCAGTTATTCGGAATTTCTTGATCAGGTCGAGGCCGGTGTTATCACCGAAGTCGAAATGGACGGCGAGAATATCACCTTTCGCACCGGCGGCGGCACGGTTTTCAAAACCATTGAACCCCGTGATGCCAATTCCTCGCTTATTCCGTTCTTGCGCGAAAAAGGCGTAACTTTTGCTGCCACACCGCAAGAACAATCCACCTTTGGTGCGATCCTGATTTCTTTCTTGCCAATTCTGTTGCTGATTGGCGTCTGGATTTTCTTTATGAATCGCATGCAGGGCGGCGGCAAAGGCGGGGCGATGGGGTTTGGCAAATCACGCGCCAAAATGCTGACCGAAAGCGCCGGAAAAGTTAACTTTGGCGATGTGGCCGGTATTGACGAAGCCAAAGAAGAACTGGAAGAAATTGTCGAATTTCTGAAAGACCCGCAAAAATTCAGCCGTCTTGGTGGTAAAATCCCCAAAGGTGCGTTGCTGATCGGCCCTCCGGGCACTGGTAAAACTCTGTTGGCCAAGGCCATTGCCGGCGAAGCTGGCGTGCCGTTTTTTGCCATATCCGGTTCGGACTTTGTGGAAATGTTTGTCGGTGTTGGCGCCAGCCGTGTGCGCGATATGTTTGAACAGGCCAAGAAAAACGCGCCTTGTATTGTGTTTATTGACGAAATCGACGCGGTAGGTCGCCATCGTGGTGCAGGCCACGGCGGCGGTAATGACGAACGCGAACAAACCTTGAACCAGCTTTTGGTTGAAATGGACGGGTTCGAAACCAACGAGGGCGTCATTTTGCTGGCCGCCACCAACCGTGCCGATGTGCTTGATCCGGCCTTGCTGCGCCCCGGCAGGTTTGACCGCCAGATCCATGTGCCGTTGCCCGATATTAATGGCCGCAAGAAAATTCTGGATATCCATTCCCGCAAAACTCCGTTGGGGCCAGACGTAGATCTGCGCATCATTGCGCGGGGCACGCCGGGCATGTCGGGGGCTGATCTGGCCAACCTGATCAACGAGGCCGCATTGACAGCAGCGCGCACCGGCAAGCGGTTTGTCACCATGGAAGACATCGAGTTTGCCAAAGACAAAGTGATGATGGGGTCTGAACGCCGCTCTATGGTGTTGACCGATGATCAAAAAGAAAAAACTGCTTATCACGAGGCGGGCCATGCTTTGGTGGGCATATTGCTGGAAAAAACCGATCCGGTTTACAAGGCGACCATCATTCCGCGCGGCGGTGCGTTGGGCATGGTGATGTCTTTGCCCGAACTTGACAAATTGCAACTGTTCAAAGACGAGGCCCATGAAAAACTGGCCATGGCCATGGCAGGCAAAGCCGCCGAGATTTTCAAATATGGTTCTGACAGCGTTTCCAGCGGGCCGGTGGGCGATATTCAACAGGCCAGCTCTATGGCGCGGGCCATGGTCATGCGCTATGGCATGTCGGACGCGGTTGGCAATATCGATTATTCCGAGGCCCATAACGGCTATAATGGCACTACTGGCGGGTTTTCGATCTCGACCAAAACCAAGGAACTGATCGAAAGCGAGGTCAAAATGTTTATTGATCACGCCTATGATTTGGCCCTGAAACTGATTTCCGACAATGAAAAAGAATTCGAAAATCTGGCACAAGGCTTGCTGGAATACGAAACCCTGACTGGCGATGAAATCAAACGGGTGATGCGCGGCGAATCTCCGCAAAAAACCGATGATGGGGATGATACCGAAACCGGGGGCGGCACCAGTTCGGTAACTTCTATCCCCAAAGCGGTGAAAAAACCCAAAGGTGATGGCGGTATGGAACCCCAACCGCAGGGCTGATTTCCCAACCATAAATTCCAGAAAGCCGCGAAACTGTCTTCGCGGCTTTTTTATTGGGGCTTTGCCATGGTTTCAGCATACAATTGAATACAAATGTTGCATTCCCCGCAAGGATGGCTAGTCTGCACGGGTCATTGCGTCGCAGTCGGGCTTTAGCAAGTCGAATTGACGCCGGATTTCTGACATGAATCACAGTAGTGAGAACTGTCTCTACCCTTAAAGGATGCTCTCCATGGCCCATAAAACCGATATTCAAATTGCACGCGAAGCCAATAAAAAACCCATTCAGGAAATCGGGGCCAAACTTGGCATTCCGTCAGATGATCTGCTGCCGTTTGGCCATGACAAAGCCAAGCTTTCGGCTGCTTTTATCAAGGCACAGGCCGATAGGCCCGATGGCAAACTTATTCTGGTAACCGCCATCAGCCCGACACCGGCTGGCGAAGGTAAAACCACTACTACGGTTGGTTTGGGTGACGGGCTGAACGCGATTGGTAAAAAAACCGTGGTCTGTATTCGCGAGGCATCGCTTGGCCCGTGTTTTGGCATGAAAGGCGGGGCTGCTGGCGGTGGGTATGCGCAAATTGTGCCAATGGAAGAAATGAATCTGCATTTTACCGGTGATTTCCACGCCATTACATCCGCCCATAACCTGCTGAGTGCGATGATCGACAACCATATCTATTGGGGAAATTCGCTGGAAATTGATGAACGCCGCATCGTGTGGAAACGGGTGATGGACATGAACGATCGCGCCCTGCGGGATACCGTGATCAGCCTTGGCGGCATTGCCAACGGATTTGCCCGCCAAACCGGATTTGATATTACCGTGGCGTCCGAGGTAATGGCGATTTTATGTCTTTCCAACGATCTGGCAGATTTGCAGCAACGCCTTGGCGATATTATTGTGGCCTATACTCGCGATCGTAAACCGATTTATTGTCGCGATATAAAGGCTGACGGCGCCATGACGGTGCTGTTGCAGCAGGCCATGCAGCCGAATTTGGTGCAAACCCTTGAAAACAATCCGGCCTTTGTGCATGGCGGCCCGTTTGCCAATATTGCCCATGGGTGCAACTCGGTTGTGGCCACCAAAACCGCGCTGAAACTGGGTGATTATGTGGTGACCGAAGCCGGTTTCGGGGCGGATTTGGGCGCTGAGAAGTTCATGAATATCAAATGTCGCAAAGCAGGCATCGCGCCCAGCGTGGTGGTTTTGGTGGCGACCATTCGGGCCTCAAAAATGAATGGCGGCGTGGCCAAAGCCGATTTGGGTGCTGAAAACGTGCAAGCCGTGACAGATGGTTGTGCCAATCTGGGCCGTCATATTGAAAACCTGAAATCATTCGGGGTGCCGGTGGTGGTGGCGATCAACCATTTTGTCACCGATACCGATGCTGAAGTGGCTGCGGTTATGGAATATGCCGAGACCCACGGTTCGGAGGCAATTTTATGCACCCACTGGGCTGACGGATCAAAAGGCACCGAAGAATTGGCAAAACGCGTTGCCGAAATCGCCGATGCGGATGTGGCACAATTTGCGCCGCTTTATCCTGATGAAATGGGCTTGTTTGAAAAAATCGAAACCATTGCCAAACGGATTTACCGGGCTGACGAAGTCTTGGCCGATAAAAAAATCCGCAACCAGTTGCGCGCATGGGAAGAGGCCGGTTTTGGCCATTTGCCGGTTTGCATGGCCAAAACCCAATACAGTTTTTCAACCGATCCTGACCTTCGCGGCGCCCCCACCGGCCATTCGGTGCCGGTGCGCGAGGTGCGCCTTTCCGCCGGTGCCGGATTTATTGTGGTGGTTTGCGGTGAAATCATGACCATGCCGGGCCTGCCGCGCAAACCGGCCGCAGAGGCGATTATGCTAAATGACGCCGGTGAAATCGAAGGGTTGTTCTAAGCAATGCCAAATCTGTTTCAAAAACTGTTTCTGGTTCTGGCCGGTGTTTTGTTTGCATCGGCCAGCCTTGCCCAGCCGCGCAGCTTTTCCACCGGTTTTGAATCTGTTGATGATTTCAACGGGTTTTACATCACCCCGCAAGATTACAAAGGCACCTCGTCCCATGAGCAATCAACCGAGGTTGTGCGCTCGGGGCAATATTCCCACAAGGGCTGGATATACGGCACCAACCGCCGCAGCACATGGTTGACCAATAACAACCATCGCGGCTATCCGACCGTGCAGCTTTACAAACTGCCGGACGGCGCGTTTCAAACGCCGGTAAAGATCGAATTCTGGGTCTGGCTGGATATGGAGGTTGCGCAGGGGGAATGGTTCAGTTTTGCCACGCTTGACCATACCACCCGCGATACTTGGGATCCGGTATTGGTTAATTTAAGTGACGAGGGCATTGTGCATTTGATGCATGTGCCCAGCAACGGCAAATCGGAATACAGCTTTCAGACAACAGATATTAAATTTCCGATGCGGCAATGGGTGAAACTTTCCATAGAGCTGCATTTTGACCAGGAATCCGGTTATGCGCGGCTGTGGCAAGATGATGTGCTGGTTTCCGAGGCACCGGTGCGCACCGGCAATGGCCTGTTTACGCAGGCACATTTTGGTCTTTATGCCCCGCCATCCATCAGCAGCGGTGTGATTTATAATGATGATCTGACAATTACCGAACTTTCTTCAAATTAAGGAAACAACCATGAGCGCAGATATTATCGACGGCAAAGCCTTTGCAGCCACAGTGCGCGAAAAGGTGGCTGCGCATGTGGTGCGGTTGAAATCCGATCATAACATCACCCCCGGGCTGGCGGTTGTGCTGGTTGGCGAAGACCCCGCATCCGAGGTTTATGTGCGCAACAAAGGCAAGCAAACCCTTGAATGCGGCATGAATTCCTATGAGCACAAACTGCCCGCAGATACGCCGGAAGCAGAGGTTCTGGACCTGATTGACCAGTTAAACAACGACCCCGCCGTGCATGGCATTTTGTGCCAGCTGCCGGTGCCCGACCATATCGACAGCGACAAAGTGCTAAATGCGATTTCGCCTGCCAAAGACGTGGACGGGTTTCATATTTCCAATGTTGGCTTGCTGGCGACCGGGCAGAAATCCATGGTGCCTTGCACGCCGCTTGGCTGTTTGATGATGCTGCGCGAACGCCACGGGTCGTTATCGGGCATGAATGCGGTGGTTGTCGGGCGTTCAAACATTGTTGGCAAACCGATGGCGGCATTGTTGTTAAAAGACAGCTGCACCGTGACCATTGCCCATTCGCGCACCAAAAATATCGAGGCCCTGTGCCAAACTGCCGATATTCTGGTGGCAGCGGTTGGTCGCCCGCAAATGATTACCGGCGATTGGGTAAAACCGGGTGCCACGGTGATTGACGTGGGCATCAACCGCATTCCGGCACCCGAACGGGGCGAGGGCAAAATGCGGCTTGTTGGCGATGTTGATTTTGCCTCGGCCAGCGAAGTTGCGGGGGCCATAACCCCTGTGCCGGGTGGCGTTGGGCCAATGACCATTGCTTGCCTGCTGGCCAATACGGTAACTGCCTGCTGCCGCGCCAACGGGTTAACCGAACCCGAAGGCCTGACTGCTTAGTCTATTTTTCGCAAGGCTGTAATGGCGTTGATCAGCGCGCGGGGCAGGGCGGTATTTGCCCCGTTTGGCGCGGCGTCCAGCGCGCTTTCAACATCTTTTTTCAGGATGCCAATGGTGTTGTCGGTGGCAAATCCGTCGCGGCTGAATTCAATTTTTTCAAACCCTGATCCAAACCATGTTTGCCCTGATGAAACATGCATCAGGTCCAGCATTTTTTGCTGTTCAAGCCCGAATTCAGCCGCCCAATCCAGCGCCAGACGGGTGGCTGCGGTGGAACTGGCGGCAACCAGATTATTCAATACTTTGGCGGCCATACCCGCCCCCAATGGTCCCATGCGGTGAATATGTGCAGCCATGGCCTTGATCATTGGCAAGACCGGCATGATTTCAGGATCATCACCGCCAATCATGAACGACAAACGTTTTTCCTGTGCGGCAATGGCAGCGCCCGACATGGGCGCGTCAATCAGAGTTATGTGTTTGGGCAGTTTATTTTGCAGTGCCAGAATATAATTTGGTGAAACCGTTGAGCAAATCACGATATGGGTTAAATCGGGGGCGTTTTTCACGATCGCCTGATCCTCAAACAACAGGGCGTCGGTCTGGGCAATATCGCGTACCACGGAAAACAGAATGTTCAGCGGCGTGGCAAATGCCGATGCATCAAACGCCATAATCGGCTGATCATTGCCAAAATCCGCCGCTGGCCGCACATCAAACCCTGTGGCCTCAAACCCCGCACCCCGCAGTGCGTGCAGCATCGGCAGGCCCATGCGACCACAACCCGCCAGACCGATTTGATTAGGCATTTGGCACAAACAGATGTTCCCAAGCATCATCAACCAGTTTGATCGACATATGCGGTTCTATATTTTCAAACCGGCAGGCGGCCATCATGTGTTCCAGTAAAAAACCGGGCTGGAATGCGGCAAACTGGTTATCGACCGTTGGATATTTGTTTTGCAACAGATGGGTTAGAACACTCTCGTCCAGCTCCATCGGATAGCGTTCTGCGGTTTTCAGGAATATCTTGATAAAATCCTGCTGTTCGGGATTGCCGATATAGATTTTGTAATAAATGCGCCGCATTGCAGCAGTATCAAAAATATTGGCAGGGGCAAAGTTGGTGGAAAACATTACTTTGGTATCAAAAGGCACAATAAATTTTTGCCCGGATTGCAGGGTTAGAATATCAAACCCTTCTTCCATGGGCACAATCCAGCGATTGATCAGGGTTTGCGGCGGTTCTTTTTGGCGGCCAAGATCGTCAACAATAAACACACCACCAGATGATTTCATTTGCAAAGGTGCCTGATAGGTTTTGGATACAGGGTTAAAATTCAGGTCCAGCATATCCAGCGTCAATTCACCACCGGTAATCACCGTCGGGCGGTGGCATTTGATATAGCGCGGGTCATGATTGTTATTGGAAAGGCGTAGTTTTGTCGGGTCTTGCGCTTCTTCTTCGACGCGCTCATGGACCAGAGGGTCAAACAGTGAAATGACATTGCCCGCATATTCGACAAATTCCGGCACATAGATATGGTCGGTATAGGCATTGCGAATACCGTCCGCGATTGAAGATTTACCATTTCCCGGCGGGCCATACATCAATACAGACCGCGGAGAGTTTACCGCCGGGCCAAGCTGGGCAAACATCTGGTCATTGATAATCAGATGTGACATCGCCGATTGCAAGGCTGCCCGTGAAACTGTTGCGTCACGCACCGACTGCAGTTTGGTTTGCCTTTTATATTCTTCCAGCGGAATAGGCACTGCGCCAAAATATTCGGATTGCGACAAAGCATCCAGCGCGGTTTGTCGCCCCATCTGGGTTAAGGCATAGCGCAGGTTTTTCAGGTCTTCGTGGCGTGAAGCACCAAGGGTTTCGACCTGTTTGTAATCGCGGGCAACCTCCAGCAATTCCTGGGCAATGGGAACCGAAACCTTTAAGGATCCGGCGATGGTTACCACACTGTCGAGATTGCGACGTAACATGGTTTTTAGCAAAATTTCACGCAAAAGCGTGGTGTTGATGCCAAGATCAACCATACGTGTCGGCGCTTTGGGCGCGCGGCTGTCGACGATATGCTTATTCATTTTGGCCATTCCTTTGCTAAGATGCAAACAAGTTATAGTTTACGCCGCCCCTGCCTTTGGTGGCAAGTAATGCACAACATTCGCGGGCTTTTTATTCTGTTCAATTGTCTTATAAGGGTTTGATCAGGAAATTCCAGCGGGAGCAGAAAAATTATAAACAGGCATTCCATCCGTTTTGCACTCTTTTTGCTGGTTTTGACCGCAATAGAGGCCGCGTTCACTCTTTGGCCATCACGCATTCTGATTTTAGGCCATGAGGGCGATGTGTTGCATATGATAGATGCAGGGTTGCGCATGGCAGATGGCGAACTTCCGCATCTGGATTTCATGACCCCGATCGGCATTCTGGGGTTTGCACCGCTTGCGCTGTTTCTAAAACTGGGCAGCGCGGCGGGGCAGGCGGCAGTTTTGGCGAATTTTCTGGTTTGTCTGGTCTTGTTGCCTGCGACATGGTGGGTGGGAATAACACGGTTCTCGCCGCGCATGGCATGGTTGTTCGGGGCTATGATTATAGTGCTGACCACTGCGATGGTGCATGGTGACGGGTCTATCTCTATCGGGTTTTCGATGTATTATAATCGTTGGAGCTGGGCAGTTACCTTTATTATTCTGGCAGTATTGTTGTTTCCTCTGCGTATTTCAAGACCGGCTAACTGGGTTGATCCGTTGATAATCGGCTTGGGTATGGCGATGCTGGCGCTTACCAAGATGTCTTTTTTTGTGCCGCTTGTCCCGGCTGTAATTCTGATTCTTCTCGTGCAAAAACAATACCGGCTGGCGCTCCGCAGCATTGCGATCGGTGCCGCAGCGGGGGGCGTGGCGACCCTGATACTGGGGGTGGATTTCATGATTGCCTATGCGCAAGATCTGCTAACGGTGGTCTCTGGCAATACTGACCGAGCCTTTCCGGGCATGGATATTTCCGGTGTATTATCCGATCCCTCAATGCTGGCGGCAACCTTTGTTTTACTGTGTTCGGCCATATTTTTTAGAAAATCCGGGCGGATGCAGCAAGGGCTGGTGATGCTTGTTTTGACGCCGGTTTTTGTATATATTACCTTTCAGAACTGGGCCAATGATCCTAAATGGCTGTTTTTTGTTGTCCTGTATATTGCTGCCAACCTGCCGGACGAGAAACAAAAGCCGTTTTTTGGTATGCCTGCCCGACAATTCGGCATTGTGCTGGTTACGATTGCGGCCACAGCTGCGGTGCCTTCCTTTTTGTCTTTGCTTAGCTCAACCCCGAGATCGGCCTTTGCCAGCTTTGACAAAGCAGCAAAAATTCCGCTGGCGGAAAATCTTGCGGATCTCTGGATGCCGGAAGAGCGGGTGCTGTCCATTCGCCAAAGCGCTGGTTTTATCGATTTGACCGAGCCGGAGGAGGATGCACCGGTAATTGCCATTAACGGCATCGCCCTAAACGATTGCCGCACCCAGGGAGGCTATATTGTTTATGCGAGTGCCATGGCCAAAGAGCTGGACAATCAGGCTGACCTGTCCGGCAAACAGGTGCTGGTTGCCGACCTTTTGAATGTTGTCTGGCTGATGGGGGATACCGCGCGGGTGAGTGGTGGCCCTGTCTGGTATTATAACGATACATCCGGCTTTGATTCTGCGGAATATTTTCTGGTGCCGCGCTGTGCTTTGCAGCCGAATGCCCGTCAAAGCATGGTTGAAAAAATGTTGGAAACGGGATGGGTATTGGAGCCGGTTTTTGGGTCTTCGCTGCTTGATTTATACAAAATTGTCAGAACGCCATAAAAACGTTAAAAACCCCGTAATAAAAAAGCGCCCCTGCCAGCGAGAATCCGAACGGGAATTTTCGCCCTGTGTTCCATGATTTCCACCCCTCAGGGGCTAGCTTCAGCTTGCCCACCAACCTGTGACTGGCCACCCCTGCAAGCGACATAATCGAAATCAGAAATGCAAATGCAAGCAGGTCATCCGGGGCAACAAAAGGCAGCATCGCCGCAATAAATTTGATGTCGCCGCCGCCAATTATGCCGCTGAGGTAAATTACAAAGCCAATGACAAAAGCCGCGACACCGACAAATAACCGCCAGAGATAATCTTCAAATGGCAGCACAAAAATACCGACAATCACAAAAGATATCGCCAACATGATCGACAGGATATTGGGGATTTTCAAAAACTTCAGATCGCTCCATGCAGCCCAAAGGCAAAACGGGGCTGTGATAACAAGAAAGACAATTGCTGCAATCATGTTTGGCGGCATGATGAACTGTTAAGGTCTTCGAGCGCTGCCACCGCAGCTTCAAAATGCTGGGGATGGGTGTCGATGGCTTCTTGCATCAAACCGGCTGCAACATCACAATCACGGCGCTGTATGGCAATACGTGCAATTTCAAACAACAACACCGCACGTTCAGGCTCATTCATCGGAATAACCGGCAACCGGTAATTGCCATCAAGCGCGCGTACAATTACCAGATTGGTTTTGGCAGTGGTCAGATTGGGGTTATTGCGCAAAGCTTCGCGAAACAGTTCAGCCGCGGCCTGATTATCACCACGGATACGTTTGGAAAACCCCCAATTGTTCAAAACATTCGCAGGGCTGGTGGTAAGGCCGCGGGCAATATCGTAAAAACTATCCGCCTTCTCCCACTGCTTGTTATGGTCGGCAACGATGGCCTCTAGCCGGTAACGGTCATAGGTCTCATAGGTTGGCGGGATGGCGTTTAGCTGCGCCTGGGCTTCGTCCCATCCGCCACCGCGAATATAGGCATCAGCCATATCCAGCCGGTCTTCGTTATTGGCTTGGCCTGATTTCTCGATTTGCTCATATACTAGAACGGCCTCGGAATGGCGGCGTGCATTCATCAAGGATTTTGCCAAACCACGTTTGAAATCCAGGCGTCCGGGCTCATTGTTCAACGCGGTTTCAAAATAAATCACTGCTTCATTGGGATCAGCAAAATTAAGCATGATGTCATTCATATCGCTGGCATCAATAACATTCATTGTGCCGTTCAATTGCCGGTCTTCATCGGTTATTTCACCACATGCAGCAAGTGTCGTTAACAGCGCCACTATGGCTAGCCCTGATTTAGTAGATATCTTGCGCATAATACACCCTGTTTTTTAGTTTTGCCCAAGTAACAAGTAACGCCCATTTCCCCGGCGGACTAGTAAGAAATCAGTCTGTTCGGGGATTTCCGCCGAATTTTGGCTACTTAATTCAATTGCGAGGATTAGATTGCTGCGAATTTGATCGGAATTGCCATTATCCAGTGCAAAGGCGCGTTCAAAACTGGCGCGTGCGCCAATCGGATTACCCCGGTTCATCTGCACAACCCCCAGATTATTCCATGCCGGCACAAAATCGGGGTCGCGATCCACAGCGGTTTGCAGGAACTTTTCAGCCTGGCCCAACCGTCCCAACCGTAAATTTGCCGACCCAATGGCGCTTAGCACATCCGATGTCAGCCCTTGGGTTTCAATCGCGCGGGTATAGGCCGCAAGGGCCAGCTCAAACTCATTACCCGCCATAAGCCGGTGCCCAACAATCAACCCGTCAACGGCCTCTTGAATTTGCGCGGTACCAGGGGGGGGGGGGGGGCCGGTACGGTCAGCATCCAGCCGGCCGGTCTGGGTTTCGCAACCTGCCAGTGCCAAAAATAAAACCGCAATGCGGAGCATATTTCTCACCTATTCGCCAACACCGAATGCAATGATAATATCGTAAACTGACGGGCCGACCATCACAATCAACAAAGGCGGAACCGTAAACATCATGGTTCCCAAGGTCATTTTGGTTGGCAGCTTATTGGCTTTTTCTTCGGCGCGCATCACCCGTTTGTCGCGCATCTCTTCGGCATAAACCCGCAATGCGTCGCTGATCGAGGTACCGAATTTGGCAGATTGCACCAGTACCGTCACAAAAGAACTGATGTCATTCACGCCGCAGCGCACTGACATATCTTTTAACACTGTCACCCGGTCTTTACCGGCGCGCATTTCATTGGCGACAATTTCGAATTCTTCGGAAAGCGGGATGTTTGATCGTTTGATTTCGCTTGAAACCCGCAAAATGGATTGGTCCAGCGATTGGCCGGCTTCGACACAAACCAGCATCAAATCCAACGCGTCGGGAAAGCCGTTTTCGATTTCTTCCTGACGGGTTTGGCGGCGCCGTTCGATCCAATAGCTGGGCAGATAATACCCCACCGCACCGGGCAGCAACACATAAAGTGCGATTGAGGTTGTGGTCGGCTGCCCTCCGCCAAGAAACAAAAAAAGCACCCCGATAAAAATAAATCCAACTCCGAGAACCATCTTGAAAAAGTTGAAATTGCCCACAGCCGACGGCGAGCGGTATCCCGCCTGGGTCAGCTTTAGCGCCGCTTCGGAAAACTCTTTTTCGTCCTTCGGGGTTAGATATGCCTCGAATTTTGCCAGGTTAATGCCGCCACTGTCATAGCGCAGATTGATTCGGGTGGCGACGTCGTCACCTTCAGATGGGCGGGTGAACCCCCCGCCTTTGCCGCCCAGTTTTTCAAACGGATCGGCGCTCTTTTTCAAAAGCAATGGCAGGGACACCAGAATAAGGATCAAACCAAAAACACCGGCAATCACCAAAGGCCCCATTGGGCCAAGGGCAGCGGTAATAAATTCAAGCAGTGCGGACATTTTACGACCTCTGTTGGATGGCTAGACTTTGATATCGACCATCATACGCATAAAAATAACATTAACGATTAACAGCACAAAAACCGTAACCGCCAGCGGAATGAAAACCGGCGAGGTTTCGATTTTGTCATAATAATTCGGTTGCAAAACATTGATCGCGATAATCGCGGCAACCGGGAAAAATGACAAGAACCAACCAGACCATTTTGCCTCGGCGGTAATGGCCGCAACGCGGCGAAACAGGCGAAAACGGGCGCGAATAACCTTTGCCAACCCTTCCAGAATTTCAGCAAGATTACCGCCAGACTGGCTCTGGATGGCCACTGCTACCGACAAGAACCGTAGATCCTGAACATCCACCCGTTCTGTCATTTTGTTAAGCGAATCAACAATTTCGGCGCCAAAGTTGTTTTCATCAACCAGAATACCGAATTCGGTGCCGACCGGATCAGGCATTTCCTGGGCCACGATATTAACCGCGCTGGCAAAGGGGTGCCCGACCCGCAACGACCGGACCATCAGTTCAACCGCATCGGGCAACTGTTCCTGAAATAGATCCATCCGTTTTTTTGCCTTGGAATTCAACCACATATAAACCGAACCAATGCCCATGCCCAAGGAAACAATAATCCGCATGACAATGCCGGACTGGGTACTGATGGTCAGGGCTATAAAAACAGCAACGATCAAAAAAGCCATCATGCCGATCAATGCCATTGGCGAAAATGCAATATTGGCAATTGCTGCTTTTTTGGCCATCATCCCCAAAATGGGTATGCCGCGGCTTTCTTTGTGTTGTTCACGTTCTTTGCGCAATGTTTCCATTACGCTTTCGCGGGTTTCGCCTTTTTCCAGCAATTGCAAACGCCGGTTAACCCGGGATTCAAGCCGCACGGATTTACCAAAAACCGCCAGATAAATGCCTTCGATCAGAAAGAAAACCGCAATAAAAATTGCTGCATAGATTAGTGGCTCAATACCCATTTAGCGGTCTCCATCCGGGTCGGTATAAACAGTGGCATCGGCATACAGGCTGCTGGGCAGATTATAACCCCACTGGCGGAATCGTTCTGTATAAAAAGACCGCAGCCCGCTTGGCGCGAACCGGCCTTTGATTTTGCCGTCTTCACCAAGGCCCATTTGTTCAAACTTGAAAATTTCCTGCATGGAGATAACTTCACCTTCCATGCCGGTGATTTCTGTAATCGAAACCATACGGCGAGAGCCATCCGTTAGGCGGCTGACCTGAACAATCAGATTAACCGCAGATGATATTTGCCCGCGCATCGCCTTAAGCGGCATATCAACCCCCGACATGGAAATCATGTTTTCCATTCTGGAAACCGAATCCCGCGCGGTATTGGCGTGAATGGTGGTCATGGACCCGTCATGGCCGGTGTTCATTGCCTGCAACATATCAATCACTTCGTCGCCACGGGTTTCGCCAACGATGATCCGGTCAGGGCGCATCCGCAATGCGTTACGCAGCAAATCCCGCTGTGAAACCTCGCCTTTGCCTTCGACATTTGGCGGGCGGCTTTCCATTCGGCCCACATGGATTTGTTGAAGCTGAAGCTCGGCCGTATCCTCGATAGTTACAATCCGCTCGTCAGCGCCGATAAACCCTGACAATGCATTAAGCGTAGTGGTTTTACCCGAACCTGTGCCGCCTGAAACTACAATATTCAACCGTGTCGATACGGCGGCTTGCAAATAGGTGGCCATGGCCTCGTTAAAGGCACCAAAATTGATCAATTCTTCAATCGACAGCTTTTCTTTTGAAAATTTACGAATGGAAACCAGCGCACCATCAACCGCACAAGGCGGCACCATGGCGTTAAACCGCGAGCCATCCGCAAGTCGCGCATCCACATAAGGGTGGCTTTCGTCAACCCGACGCCCCACGGCGGAAACGATTTTATCTATGATCCGCAAAAGATGGCGTTCATCCTTGAACCGGATAGAGGTTATCTCCAGCTTACCGGCGCGTTCCACAAACACCTGAAACGGCCCGTTGATCAGAATGTCGTTAACAGTCGGGTCGCGCAGCAAAGGTTCAATCGGGCCAAGGCCGGAGACCTCGTCCATCAAATCATCCATTAGCTGCTTTTGTTCGCTGCCATTCAGCACCACACCCATTTCATGGATGCCTTCGCGGGCGATGGCGCTGATTTCACGGCGTAAATCGGCCTCACTAGCGGATTCAATCGCGGCCAGGTTCAGGGTTTCCAGCAGCCGTTTGTGCAAATCCATGCGCAAATTCATCAACTTGTCAGCACGCTTTTTGTCTTTGATCTTATTTTCAAGATCTTCTGCTGAAACCTTGCGTTCAACATTTGGCCGGGCCTTTTGCACCACATCCGGGGTCAATGACAGCGGCGCCACCTCTGCGGGTGGAACGTGAATTTCCTCTTTGGCTTTGAATCGTCCAAACATCTGCTATGCCCCTTTTTCGGCCTTAATTGACAGCCGCGCGTGCTTCCAGCGCCATATCGACCAATGTGGTCGCAATTTTCTTGATTTCTTTACGTAAGGCGTTTTTTGGCGAAGAATCTGCCAACGGCACACCTTGATCGCCCGAGGCAGTCACCGCTTTGCCGCCCTCGGGCAACAAAATATTAACCTCGATACCCAGACTGTCGGAAAAACGGCCAATGCGGGTTTTGCCGCTAAGGTCGGTAAACCCGGGCGCACGATTAAGGATATATTGAATTTTTTCGCCAGGCAGATCTTCGGCGCGTAATACCCGTAGATACCGCATCACATTCTGGGCAGATCGCATGTCCAGTTCCAGCAAGGTAAAATAGGTTTCCGCCACATTCAAAACATCGGCAGTCCAGTCGGTCAGGGCTTTGGGTAGGTCAATCACCACAAAATCATATTTTTGACGCAAAAGTTCCAGCAGTTTTTGCATGAATTTTGCATCAACAATATCAAGCGGCATAATTTCCGGGGGCGATGAAAGCACCGCCAGGTTGGATTTGAACGAGGTCATGGATTGCGAAAGCGTTTCCCCGTCCAGCGTGTCAGGGTCGGTCAGTAATTCAAAAACCGCATCGCGCCGTGGCAGGTCAAGCAATGTGGCAACCGAGCCAAACTGGAAATCCAGATCGATCAGCGCGACCTTCAAGTCTTTCTTGCGGGTATGCACCGCCATTTCCCAAGCCAGATTAACCGCAAAGGTTGAGCCGCCAACCCCGCCAGCCGCACCATAAACCGGTAGAATCAACCCGTTACGGTGCTTCTTTCTGGCAGGGGCTTCGGTGCGGCGCATTTGCTTGCTGCGCAACCCGTCAAAAATATTGGAAAGCGCGTTCGGGGGCAGGGGGTAGGGGGCGAAATCATCAGCACCCAGCTTCAACAAATGGTGTAGTGCTGTCGGGCTTATGTCGCGGGCAATCAGCACCACGTTCATATCCAGACGTTTTGCAGCGCGAACATAAGCATCGACCGGATCAAGGTTGATTTCATCCGCAGTCTCGACGCAAACGATAAGCACCTCCTCACCGGTTAACCCGCCCCTCCCCAGAAGCTCGCCAGCCTCGGAAAAATTCAGGCTTTCCCAGTTTTCGCCAAACACACCGTGCAAATCCGAATCAAGCAGCGAAAAATTGGCTGCATTACGCGCTACGGCATAGGCTTCCATCGCACGATCTTTGAGTTTTAGTAGTGCCACGTTATTTCCCCAGAGTTTCTAACTTGCTGCCGCACTGACAATTACCACCTATCAATACAACAATAACAACAATTTAACAATTTTCCATATGGTTTAGCGAAATTTTGCCTTAAAAAATCAACAGCGGCTTAACCAAAACCTAAAACGGTATTTTATAAGAATATACAGCATTTGCAAAGGACGAAAAGTAACGTTTACTTGCAAATTTGCAGTCTGGCATAAATATTGTACATCGTCACGCAAAAAACGAATATGCAAGAATACATATTCGTTTTTTGTTTAAGTTTAGTAAATGGGATTTCTGAGCAGCTTGACCTTAGGGTGCGCGGCCTGTGTCCACATAAACACCATAAATAACCGCAGCACGTTTGCCGTCAAAATCGGCGGCATTCACACCGGGGGCAAAACCGACAACATCGGTAATGGTGCGCCGGTTCAGGCGTTCGCGGTCTTCGGTGTTCACCAATGGCTGGGTTTCTCCCAAAGACGTATATGCTTCAAGCCGGTTCCGGGGAACCCCTTGTGCCACCAGATAGTTCACCGCAGCGCGGGCACGGCTCAGGCCAAGCCGCTGGTTAAAGTTGTTGCCGCCAACCTTGTCCGTATGTCCGTAAACACGGAACTTGACCGTCGGGGTGGCTTTGATCCAGTCGGCTTGCAGGCGCAAAATACGTTGGGCCTCACCATCCAGAACCGTTGAATTAAAGTCGAAGTTGATCATCGTTGGCACTTCGGCGCGGAATTGTGCCGAAAGATGCTGAAGATAAGCAATTGCCCCCCCCTGACCCGTCTGGATCAGGGTATTTTGCTGGGTTGCCGCCGCAAAACTGTCTTGGTTGGTTAGGGTTCCCGCTGTTTCCAAACATCCCGAAAGGGCAAATGCAGCCGAAATAACCACGATTTTATTAAGGTTTTTCATCTTTCTACTCCATCACATATCCGGCTGAGCCATTACTTGCCTGACTGGAGATGCCGCTAAATGCTGCGGGACCTTCTGTCTGACCATTCAGGAACAGCTCTGCTTCGGTTGGAATGCGGATCCGGTCTGTTGGCAGGGCCAACACATCGCCCGATGTGGGCGTAACCAGATGCGGGGTGATGATAATCACCAATTCGGTTTGTTGACGCTGGTACTCAGCACTTCGGAACAATGCGCCAAGGATCGGCACATCGCCAAGCCATGGAACCTGACCGGATGCATCAGTGAAATCATCCTGAAGCAAGCCCGCGATTGCAAAGCTTTGGCCATCGCGCAATTCGACAGTTGTTACTGCCCGACGCACCTTAAATGCCAAAAGCGGGGTGCCGCCAACAGAAGCGGTTATTGTTGGGTCGATCGAGCTAACCTCTGTTTCGAGGGTTAGATTGATCAGATCACCGTCAATCACCGTTGGGCGGAAATTAAGCATAACCCCGAACGGTTTATATTCAATGGTAATGCCGTCGGTTGTCGGGGTTGGTATCGGGTATTCGCCACCGGCAAGAAAACTGGCTTGCTGACCGGAAATTGCAACGATATTTGGTTCTGCAAGTGTGCGCACCATGCCTTTGCTTTCCAGCGCTTCCATTAAAACATTAACGGCAATGCCGCCAATGCCAAAACTAACGCCGACTGCACCGGCTGAATCTGGGCCAGACCCGAATATCCGATCACCGGCGCCGTCAATAAATTCAACTCCGACATTGCCGGTGCCAACTGTTACGCCGCTGGGCGACGTTACCAGACTTGACAATGACATAGATGAGCCAAGGCTTTTGGCCACGGAGCGGTTCATTTCAGCAAACCGGACCTGCAACATCACCTGTTGCGACCCGCCAACCATCATCAGGTTGGTCACCCGGTCCGGCGCATAGCGTTCTGCCAGCTCCAGCGCGCGGGAAACTTTGCGTGCGCCGCTAACGCTGCCGCTTAATACAATGCCGTCATTGGCGGTGCGAACTTCAATCGGTTCATTCGGGAGGATTTCCCGCAACCGGTCCTTGAATTCCGCAATATCGGGTGAAACCCGCACATCAACATTGGCGATCAGCCGACCATCCTGGTCAAACATCGTCATCGTTGTTGCGCCGGGGGTGACCCCTAAAACATAAATGGTGCGATCCGATAAAGCACGAACATTAGCGATAGCAGGGTTGGCCACTGATAATTCAGCAAAAGGCCGGTCGCTTTCAATAATAATCGCGCGATTTACGGAAACACCGATTTGACTGGATACAGAGCCGCGCATCACGGATAATACTGCGTTTTGCGCGACGGCAGATGTTGCCATCGGTGCCATAACAGTGAATCCTAAAAGACCCACCTTAATTAGGTTTGCATATTGCATGTGATCCTGCCTCTCAAAATCACTATTAAAATAGAAACGGGTCATTTAACGCCCGCGATTGGAGGCAGCATGCTTCATGTTGTTATTAATTGCAAGAATCAATGTGTTACACGAGAGTCTTGATGCAAAATTGATGTGAAAAACGGGTTTATTTCGACGAAGATCCGGTCGAAATCGCCCGGTTATTCTTCAATGCAGGGAATAACAACCTCGACAACATTTGCACCGTTTCTGGTGCGAATTGTGCAGATGCGTTCTTCCTCTACCTCAATGATTTCATTGACAATAATTGCAGATTGGTCAATTTCGACCCCACCGGTTGCGGCCACATCCTCAGTGCCCCGCAAGGCCAGTGTCAGGCTGCCGGTGGCCTGGGCCTGTACCAATTTTGCAACAACCAGTGGAGAAACTTGTAAAGTGACGGTTCGTGCAACCATATTCCTGCCAAAATCTTCGTCATCGGATTGATCGATTGCGATCAAGTCAACGTCTTCGAGAATTAGCTTGGTGATGGTTTCACCGGTGGTATCACCAACCCAGTATACATCCACACGGTCACCGGGTTGCAAAAACCCCGAAACACCCGAGGTCACGTTAACGCTAATGGCAAAAGCCCGCATTCCGGGTGCCAGTCGCGAACGAATGCCCGCATCTTCGCCAAACTCTGTGACCTTGGAGGTCAAAACCGGCTCACCCTGTTCCATGACTCGCAGTATATACCGCGAAGGTGTGTTTTCAGAGCCAAACAGCGCCTCCATGCTGTTAAAGACATTTGGCGGGGTCTGGCCTTTGGGCCATTGAATCTCGGTTATATTCTCGCGCAATAGCTCTGTGCCAAAGCGAAGGTCGGATTTGGCAACAAGAACAGTTTCTGTTTCAACCAGACCTTGCCTTGCGGCCTGAAGCTCGTTTTTGAGTTGCTCGAGTTCTGTTTCAGAGGAGTCAAACCATTGCATGACCATAACCGCCGCATAACCGGCCATTCCAATTCCTATAAGTAAAACAAGCAGAAAAATAACGCGCATAAAACCATATCCGTATAAAAATTAAGATTCTGGCCACTTGTAAAGGAAATTTCGCCAAAGACAATAACAGCCTATGGATTTGTCAGAACATCACGTAAAAAAGAAGGCTTAAGGGGTGATATCCGGCATTCCCGAGGTCACGGCTGACGCGATACCCTCTGCGGTGCTGGTCATTACCGGGGAAAGAACCGCAAGAACTGCAATTCCCAGCGTAACGATAATTGCGGTCAGGACAACCCAGTCAACAGTTACGGCACCTGTATCGTCAGAGAAAAAC
>Ga0256839_1002290_pt1 | contig 21523 bp, 24 predicted proteins | sample 354166metaG_FD_185968 | JGI IMG/M metagenome (GOLD analysis project Ga0256839, IMG submission 185968) | Hydrothermal vent microbial communities from Mid Atlantic Ridge, Atlantic Ocean - 354-166 | ecosystem: Environmental > Aquatic > Marine > Hydrothermal vents | place: Atlantic Ocean: Mid... | reverse complement strand
GACAACCTTTTCCGGTGGCTCTTCAAGAATTTTCAGCAACCCGTTGGCAGCGGCTGAATTGAGTTCGTCGGCTGCATCAATTATAGCCACGCGCCAGCCCCCATCGGCGGCGGACAGGTTAAAAAAACCCTTAAGCTTGCGCACCTCATCAATCGTAATGGCGGTTTTAAGGCGCTTGGCTTTTTGGTCCCATGGGCGGCGGCAGAGCAGCAAGCGCGGCTCCGCCAATGCCGCCATGCGGGCGATTACGGGTGCGCTTGGGTCCACCGCAAGATCACCCGGCTGGCCAAACAGGCTGCCGCCATCTTGCGTAAGCAAGAACCGCGCGATCTGCCAAGCCAGCGTGGCCTTACCCACACCTTTGGGGCCGGAAATCAGCCATGCGTGGTGCATGCGCCCACCGTTAAAAGCCTCCAGGAAAGCCGCTTCGGCATTGGCTTGCCCAAACACCTGCCCCGCATGGCGCGGATGCGGAGCGCCAGCAACGGCGTCTGGCTCTGGGGGGGTGTCCTCCTCGCTCATGACAGGCGGCTCATTATGGCGGCGCGCACACGCGCCGCCACTTTATCCTCGCTGCCATTGCCATCAATGCCGATACAGCGTGTCGGAAAATCGGTGAGCAGCGCTCGGTAGCCCCGCCGCAATTTTTGCTGAAATCCTGCGCCCAGTTCCTCAAAACGGTCCTCGCCGGAGTTCCGAGCCAGCCCGCGCTTAAGGCCGGTTTCGGCATCAATATCTATCACCAGCGTTAGGTCTGGCTCTTTGCCTATCATCAGCTCATGCATGGTATCGACCAGCGCCCGCAACTCACCCCGTGCGGCCCCTTGGTAGACACGGGTAGAATCGCTGAACCGATCAGAAATAACCAACGCACCGCGCTCTAACGCTGGCAATATCGTGCGTTCCAAATGGTCTCGCCGCGCCGCGAAGAAAAGAAGGATTTCGGTTTCGGCGGACCAGCGACCAGGGTCACCCTCAACCAACAGCCGCCGGATTTCTTCGGCCCCGTCCGAGCCGCCCGGCTCACGGGTTAACACCACATCGCGCCCTTCTGCTGTTAGCGTTGCAGCCAACCGCCGCGCTTGCGTGGATTTGCCAGAGCCATCGGCCCCCTCGAAGGTTAGGAAGAACCCAGCACTCACAGCAGTTCGCCGGCCATCACACGCGTTTTCAGAAGGTTAAATGCGGCCTTAAAACGGTCCACAAAGCCCGCTGCGGCCACATCTGCTGTGGCCGCTAACGGGAAGCGGCGCACACCGCGATCTGGCACCTCAATCACGAGTTCACCTAGCATTTCGCCTTTGGTAATAGGCGCTTCAATCGGCCCTTCAAAAACAATTTCAGCTTTGATATTCGGGAGTGTGCGATAAGAAAGCAGCATAGAAACATCACCGACAAGCGCCATGCCCACTTGCGAATCTTGCCCCAACCACACCTCGGCGCGGGCTAGCTCTGTGCCACTCTCAAACAGGGTGTTCATGCTGAATTCCCGAAAGGCCCAGCTCATGAGTCGCTCCGCCTCGCTAGAACGCGCCGACGAGCTTTCCATGCCGGTGATCATCACAATCACCCGCCGCCCACCGCGCACCGCTGAGCCAATAAGGCCATAGCCGGCTTCATCTGTATGGCCCGTTTTCAGGCCGTCTGCACCGATATCCAGCGCTAAAAGCGGGTTGCGGTTAAAGCGGTTATCTGGCGTTCGGCCATCAAACGGAAATTCCCGAATAGCGAAATAATGGTAGTATTGCGGAAAGACCTTGATGAGCCGCCGCGCTACGAAAACAAGATCTCGCGCGCTCATAACCTGCCCTTCATTGGGCCAGCCAGTGGCGTTCACAAAGGTCGAATTCATCATCCCCAGCTCCCGCGCGCGCACTGTCATCTGGCGAGAAAACTCCGCCTCGGTGCCACCCAGCCCCTCAGCCAAAACCACGGCGGCATCATTGCCCGAAAGCACAATCACGCCTTTGATCAAGTCTTCCACTGAAATCCGGTCTTGGGTATTCAAAAACATCGAAGAGCCGCGCACCGCTACTGCCGAAGAGGAAACCGAGAACTTTTCATCAAGCGTGATCCGCCCAGCTTCCAGCGCCTCAAACACCATGTTCAAAGTCATTAGCTTAGACATAGAGGCCGGCGGCAGCGGCTCGTCGGCATTTTTTGCAAGCAGGACCGTGCCAGTGTCATAATCAATGACCATTGCAGCCCGCGCAGCTGTTTCCAGCGCCTGCACGGGGGCCGCCAACAGGCTTAAAGCCACCAATACCCGAATGAATAACATCATTTTGTCTCTCTTGTTTTACTTAAAAAAGAAGGCATCAGTATAGCCGAGGTTCTTGATAATTCGCAACTGCGCACTGCGCTCAGCCCGCGCTTCATAAGGGCCAGAAATCACTCGCCACAGGGTTGGGCTATCCAGATTATCGGCTTGTGTTTGCGCTTGCACACCCTCAGCGATCAGCTGCTCCACGGCGGCATTGGCATTTGCCTCCACGGCAAAGGTGCCAATCTGAATATAGGGTTTGCGTAAACGAAACAGCGGAGGGCGACGCTCTGTGCTGGCTTCAACGGCGGCCTCAACCCCTTCAGCCGGCACGGCAACATCATCTAATGTTTGCTCGACAATGGCCGCAAAACCCGCCGCACTTCCCGCCACGGGCGTGGGTGAAGCAACCGGTGCCGCTGGAATATTGAGCGCCCCACGGCGAGCGGGTTTGCTCATGCCATCGTCAACTGTGGCAGGGGTCTCTGGCACATCCACCGCAACCTCCTCACGGCGCAACACCACAATGCTGATCTCTGTAGGCGTGCCGGCAATAACGCCAAGCGCCACTGCGGCGTCTGATGAAAGCTGAATCTTTGGCCCCGGGTTATCCCGCTCACGCCTAAACAACGCCCCGATCACGGTTTTTCCGTTGGTCCCGTTGCGGATGATAACCCGTTCAGGGTCCAAATTCGCTGGATACGCCACCCAAACCCCGCCCAATGATGGTCGCCCGTCCCATAATGCGGATTCCGTAACGCTAAAAACATCCGGCCGCTCCACATCGCGGTTAACCGATGCACCACCCGCCGCGGCAGGCGCACTTGGGCTGCCTTCCACAGGGGAAATACCAAGCTCTTCACAGCCCGCAAGCGTGAGCGCCATGGCCATCGTCACCATACTCGACCGTAATATATTTGGGAGTCTCGCTAGAACGCGCATAATTTTCTCCTGCTCCAATCGGTTTTCCGTCGAAAAACCTAAGCTTGCTGAAATCAGCATAGCCGCACTGCTTCTTGCCACTTTTGTGGTCGTTATTTGCACCCTACCGAAGTTAGAAGGTCAAGGGAAGAGTCCCCTCCCGCAAAAAAACCTGCCTAAACACCCCTGTGGGCAAGATTTAGCCAGTTGTTCACAAAATTTCCGAAAAACCGCCTTCCAGAATCAAAACATTGCCTGTATTGGCTCCGTGTCGGAGGAGTGGCAGAGTGGTTGAATGCACCGGTCTTGAAAACCGACGTAGGTGAAAGTCTACCGTGGGTTCGAATCCCACCTCCTCCGCCACTACCAGAACGCTACGCGTCGACTCGCTCTCACTCGTATTTCGCTTTTGGTTAAAAGCCACCCTACCACTTGCGAAGTGCGTAGGGCGATTGTATGTATTAAAGTAACACATGATTTCACGATGTTACAGGAAGACAAAACCATGAGCGACCGCCCCTCCAGCATTGATTATGAAGGCCTGCTCGCCTGCGCACGCGGCGAAATGTTTGGCCTTGGCAACCCGCAGCTGCCCCTGCCCCCCATGCTGATGATGGACCGGATAACCGAGATTTCAGCCGATGGTGGCACGAATGGCCAAGGCCATGTGGTGGCCGAGCTGGATATTAACCCCGAGCTTTGGTTCTTCCCCTGCCATTTTGTCGGCAACCCGATCATGCCCGGCTGCCTTGGGCTTGATGGCATGTGGCAGCTTACCGGCTTTAACCTTGGCTGGCGCGGCATGAAGGGCAAGGGCATGGCGCTGGGGTCAGGTGATGTGAAGTTCACCGGCATGGTAACCCCCAAAACCAAGCTTGTGCGCTATGAAATTGATTTTACCCGCGTGATTGACCGCCGCCTAAAGGTAGGCCGGGCCAATGGCAAAATGTTTGCCGATGGGGAATTGTGCTATGACGTGACCGACCTTAAGGTCGGCCTGTCACAAGAATAACCTTTCTGAAAGGACCGCTTATGCGCAGAGTTGTTGTCACCGGACTTGGGGTGGTTTCCCCGATCGGGAATAGTGCTGACGAGGTTTTGGCGTCGCTCAAGGCGGGCCGCTCCGGCATTAAAGCCAATGCTGAAATGGCCGAACGGGGCTTTCGCAGCCAGATAGCGGGTGAGCCGGATATTAACGTGGCTGAGCATATAGACAAGCGCACCCTGCGCTTTATGGGGCGCGGTGCGGCTTACGCTTATATTGCTATGGGGCAAGCGATTGCCGATGCGGGGCTGACCGAGGCCGATATCTCCAACCCGCGCACCGGCCTTGTGGCTGGCTCCGGCGGGCCGTCTACCGCAAGCATGTTCATCGCCCATCAGATCGTGCTGGAAAAAGGCGCGCCTAAGCGAATCGGGCCATTTGCGGTGCCGAAATGCATGTCCTCTACTGTGTCGGCCAACCTTTCCACGGCTTATAAAATCAAGGGTATTAACTACTCGATCACCTCTGCTTGCTCCACCTCGCTGCACTGTATCGGCAGCGCTTCCGAGCAGATTATGATGGGCAAGCAGGATGTGATGTTTGCCGGTGGCGGCGAGGAACTGGACTGGACGCTTTCTTGCCTGTTTGACGCGATGGGCGCGATGAGCAGCAAATATAACGAGACCCCCGAAAAGGCCTCCCGTGCCTTTGATGCGGGCCGTGACGGCTTTGTAATTGCCGGCGGCGGCGGCATGCTGGTGCTGGAAGAGCTTGAGCACGCCAAAGCGCGCGGTGCCAAGATTTATGCCGAAGTCACCGGCTATGCCGCCACCTCTGACGGCCATGATATGGTGGCCCCGTCTGGGGAGGGCGGCGAGCGGGCCATGCGGCTGGCGCTGAGCACTCTGCCTGAAGGCCGCAAGGTTGGTTATATTAACGCCCACGGCACCTCCACGCCCGTTGGTGATGTGGGCGAGGTCGAAGCCGTGCGCCGCGTGTTTGGCCAAGGGTCCACCCCACCGATTAGTTCTACCAAATCCATGACCGGCCACTCACAGGGTGCCACGGGCGCTTTGGAAGCCATCTTCTGCTTGCTGATGCTGGAGCATGATTTTATCGCGCCCTCCATCAATGTAGAAACCTTGGACGAAGCCCTCGACCCCGCTGAAATTGCCACCGAACTGGTGGAAAACGCAGGCTTGGATACTGTAATGACCAACAGCTTCGGCTTTGGCGGCACCAACGGCTCGATGCTGTTGAGCAAATTTGTGGAGTAGCTAGAATGGCTGACCTAATGAAGGGCAAACGCGGGCTGGTAATGGGGGTCGCGAATAACCGCTCTATCGCGTGGGGCATTGCCCAGACGCTGGCCCATGAGGGGGCCGAGCTGGCCTTTACCTATCAGGGGGACGCTTTTGGCAAGCGCGTGCGCCCGCTGGCTGAAAGCCTTGGCTCCAGCATAGTGCTTGATGCCGACGTGCAGAGCGAAGAGTCCCTCGATGCGGTGTTTGCGGCGCTGAAAGACCAATGGGGCAGCATTGATTTTCTGGTTCATGCCATTGCGTATTCTGACAAAGAAGAGCTGACGGGCCGTTTCACTGGCACCACGCGCAAAAACTTCCTCAACACCATGGAAATCTCCTGCTTTAGCTTGATTGATGTCTCCCGCCGCGCGGCCAAGCTCATGCCAAATGGCGGCTCCATCATCACCCTCACCTATTTTGGCTCCCAGCGCGTAATTCCGAATTATAACGTGATGGGTGTGGCCAAGGCGGCGCTGGAAAGCACCGTGCGCTACCTTGCCAATGATCTTGGCCCTGATGGTATTCGGGTCAACGCCGTTAGCCCCGGCCCAATGAAAACCCTCGCGGGGGCAGCGATTGGCGGCGCGCGCAAGGTGTATCGCCACACCGAAGAAAACGCGCCGCTCCGCAGCAATGCCACGCTGGAAGCCGTGGGTGGCACCGCGATGTTCCTGATGTCGGATTACGGCGCGCACACCACGGGCGAGACTATATTTGTGGATAGCGGCTATCACGCCCTTGGCATGGCGCAAGCCGAAAACCTGTAGAGGGTTTTCAGCCCACTCCTAGCCCTTAGGCAACACCAGTGCCTGCCCAACAGTTATAGAGTTTGGCGTGGACAGCACGTTTTGATTTGCGTCAAAAATCCGTTGGAAAAACAGCGTATCGCCGTAAAGCGCATTGGCGTATTGGCCAAGAGAGTCCCCACGTTCTACATTGATCATCCATGTATCGCCATCTAGCCATACACGCTCTAGAATGGCGCGCACATTGGCTGGCGCATTTGGCGCGATAACAGGCGTTTCTACCACGTCAACAGGTTGCACAACGATCGAAAGTTGCAGCGTTTGCTGCACCGGCGCTTGGGGCGCACGTTGCTGGGCCACAGACCCAATGGCCGCAAGATCGGCCTCATCAATCGCGGCGACATCAACCAACGGCTGCTCAGCGCTAACATTAAACATCTGGACTGAGGTAAAAAGACTTCGCGCATCAAACTGGCCTTGGGCATCAAGCACTGCTCCGGGCAAGGGGTTGGCAGCGTTTTCAGCCAAAAAAGCCTCAAAATAGTCTGCGGTATGGAGCAAATTCATCCCTGAGCGCTCCCCCGCATCGACCAGTCTTTGCACTTTTTGGCGTAACGTTGCGATTGCGGTATCACTTGTGCCAAGCGCTTGCAAAGCGTCAAGCGTTTGTGCCGAATAATGATTAATTCGGCGAATATCGGAATCTGTCAAGACAGTAGGCGAAGATTGCGCAACCAAAACACCTAATGGAGCGCTTGATGCTTGCGGTGGGGTTTGGGGGCCAAGCGCAAATACTGGCGTGGCAAGGGCGCAAACAAGCGCGCCCGTGGTTATACGGGTTAAAATAGACACAGCGTTCTTCCTTTACTCATTAAACATTCTTAACCATTCAAATATTGGTATATGTTACCAGTTGGTCAAGGCATGATACGTGTTTACGTTGCGGCATAACTATGGATACATGGTTTATAAACGCAAATTTTCGCGACATTTCTCACGCAGAGTGCGGGAATATACTAAAAAGGAGAGTTTCCCTTTGGTCATTACAACCTGCATTTTTGATGCCTATGGCACTTTATTTGACGTTGCCGCTGCTGCGCGAATCGTTGCCGCCGAACCAGGGCGAGAAGATTTCGCCCAAAAATGGCCGCAAATCGCCTCTGATTGGCGGGCCAAGCAGCTACAATATACTTGGCTCAGGGCCGTTTCCGGCACACATTGCGACTTTTGGAAGGTCACGCAAGACGGGTTGGATTATGCGCTAGAGGCGGCGGGGCTGCCCAGCGATACTCTGCGCGCGCGCCTTTTGTCGCTCTATTGGGAGCTATCTGCCTTTCCCGAAGTGCCTACCATGCTGGCCGCCCTCAAAGCGGCCGGGCTACAAACGGGCATTTTGTCAAATGGTTCACCTGATATGCTGGCGGGTGCGGTTAAATCAGCGGGTATCGGAACCGAGTTGGATGCGGTTTTAAGCGTCGAAAGCCTTGGCGTGTTTAAGCCCCACCCATCTGTTTATTCTATGGTCGATCAGCATTTTGGAGTGCCGCCTGAACGGGTTCTTTTTGTTTCGTCCAATGGCTGGGATGCCAGCTTTGCCGCCCATCACGGCTTCCAAACTGTTTGGGTCAACCGCGCAGGTGAACCAATGGACCGCTTGCCCAGTGAGCCGCAACATGTCATGCGGAATCTGACAGCAATTCCTGAACTGGCAGCGCGCTTATGAAACCTTTTATCACCCATGATGGCCTGACCCTTGACTACAAGATCGAGGGCACGGGCAAGCCGCTGTTGTGCCTGCCGGGCCTAACCCGCGACCTGTTTGATTTTGACGAGCTGGCCGCCGCCATGAAAAAAGAAGCACAGGTGATACGCCTGACCATGCGCGGGCGTGGGCGCTCTGAATGGGCGGCTGATTATACCAGCTATAATATCGTGCAAGAAGCCCGTGACACGGTGGAATTCATGGATTTTCTCGGGCTTGAAAAAGCGACAATAATTGGCACCTCACGGGGTGGATTTAATGCCATGATACTGGCCGCCACCTCGCCGGAGCGTTTGGCGGGGGTCTTGCTTAATGATATTGGGCCAGAGCTGGCACGCCGTGGCATTGATAAAATTATGGGCTATATCGGCAAGCCGCCTGCGGCCCAAACCCTCGCGGAGCTTGTGTCTGGCCTCAAAACCGAAATGGGCGCAGACTTCCCCGATTTGGCGGAGTCCAAGTGGGAAGACTTGGCCCGGCGCTGGTTCAAGGTTTCTGAAACCAGCGTAGCGCTGAATTATGACCCCTTAATTGGCAAGGCCATGCATGAGCAAGCCCAAGGCGAGCCGCCGGACCTTTGGGGCTTGTTTGACCTAATGGCCGGGGTTCCGCTGGCCCTTTTGCGCGGGGCAAATTCTGATTTGTTGAGCGTGGAAACGGCTCAAAAAATGAATGTGCGGCGGCCCGATATGCTCTATGCCGAGGTGCCGAACCGAGGGCATATTCCGCTGTTGGATGAGCCGGAGTCGCTTGAAATCATTCGTAAATTACTGATGCAGGCATGAGCACGCTAGCGATGATCCACGCCGCATATGCCCGCATTCAACCAGTGGTGCGGCAAACGCCGCTGCTCTCTTCGCCCTTTCTGGACGAAATCGCTGGACGCACAGTTTTGGTGAAGGCCGAGTGCCTTCAACACACCGGCAGCTTTAAGTTTCGTGGGGCGTATTCGGCGATGTCCGGCATGGAGCGCGCCAAGCGGGCGCGAGGGGTGATCGCGTATTCCTCGGGCAACCATGCGCAGGGCGTAGCGCTGGCGGCGCGGATGCACGGCACATCTGCCACCATTATTATGCCAGCCGATGCCCCGCAAATGAAAATTGCAAACACCAAGGCGCTGGGGGCTAAGGTGGTGCTTTATGATCGTACGCGTGAAGACCGCGACGAGATCGGCGCGCGCCTAAGTGAAAAGCACGGGTTGGCGCTGATCAAGCCTTTTGATGACCCGCTGGTTATTGCCGGGCAAGCAAGCGTCGGGTTAGAAATCGCAGCTCAGTGCGAGGCCGCCGAGGCCCAGGTTTTAGTGCCTTGTGGCGGCGGTGGGCTGACCTCTGGCATAGCGTTGGCCCTCTCAAAAGCGCGGCCTGCATGGCAGGTTCATCCGGTGGAACCGGAGGGTTTTGACGATGCAACGCGATCGCTTATCAGTGGCAAGCGTGAGGAAAACACCCGCCGTGATGGCTCTATCTGTGATGCCATTATCACGCCGAGCGTTGGCGAAATTACCTTTCCAATTTTGCACAAATATTGCGCAGCGGGGGTTGTGGTTTCTGAGGACGAAGCCCTCCAAGCCATGGCGCTCGCATTTTCGCGCTTAAAAATTGTTGTTGAGCCGGGCGGCGCCGTGGCCCTTGCGGCGGCGCTATTTCATAGCAGCCAGCTAAGCGGCGATACGGTAATCGCCGTGGCCTCGGGTGGCAATGTGGATGCGGACATGTTTGCACGCGCAGTGGTGAGGTAAAACCCGACCCTACGAATCCAACACGCGCGCCTCATCCACCAGCATTACAGGAATGCCGTTGCGAATGGGAAAGGCCAGCCCCGCGCCCTTGGACACCAGCTCTTGCGCTGCTGCATCATAGCGCAGGGTGGAACGGGTAACGGGGCAAACCAGGGCCTCCAAAAGCTTGGGGTCGGTTTTGCTGGTGTCGCTCATGGCTTACACCAAAATCATCGAGGCCAGCTTACGGCGGCCCTTTTGCGCGGCGTCCGAGGTTGGCCCAAGGGCATCAAGGATTTTAATAAGCTGAGCTTTGGCCGCGCCGTCATTCCATTCACGGTCACGCTTGAACAGCTCCAACAAATGCTCAATCGCACCTTCTTTATCACTATTGGCAGCCAATGTTGTGGCAAGGTCAAAGCGGGCTTGGTGGTTGTCGGGGTCGGCTTCCACAGTGGCTTGTAAGTCTGCAGCCTCGCCAGCTTCCGAGGCAGCTTCGGCAAGCTCAACCTCTGCTAGGGCGCTTAAAATAGCCGGGTCAATGGCCTTATCTTCCGGCACCAAAGCCAGCACTTCGCGGGCGCGGGCAGGCTCGCCCAGGGCCGCATAACTGCGAATTAGCCCTGCCAGCGCGCGGATATTAGCCTCATCTTCGCCAATTATCGCCGTAAAGGTCTCGGCTGCATCATTAGGCGCACCGGATGCCAGCATCATTTCTGCCGCTTCATTGGCCTCATCCAACCCTGCATTCTCATCACCAACTAGCGTGATCCGATCAATAAAAGCGGCAATCTCAGCGGGGCCTTGCGCCCCCTGAAAGCCATCCACCGGCTGACCATCCTTAAAAGCATAAACGGTAGGGATAGACTGAATTTTCAGCTGTCCGGCGATAGCCTGGTTTTCATCAATATTGATTTTCACCATTTTCACTTTACCCCCCGCCTTTTGCACAGCGGCCTCCAGCGCCGGCCCGAGGCTTTTGCAGGGGCCACACCACGGCGCCCAGAAATCAACGATCACGGGCACCTCTTTGGAGGCGTTGATAACATCCGCCTCGAATTGGGCTTCGGAAATATCTTTGATAAGGTCTTGGTTTGCGGTCAGGTCCATGGCGGAATTCCTTTAATATGGGGTTGCGCCATATTTGGGCTTATTTGAAGCGAGTTTCAAGCACACAAAATAAGCTGTTGGTATTTGACTGTGATTTGCCTTCTACTAAACTAGTTTAGTAGAAGGCAAATGGCCTGGATACTCTACATAATAACAACGCTTTAAGTGCTTATTTCTGTAGAGAAACTGGAAATTTGGCAAAAGAGCCTGCGGCTAGAGCTGCCCCAACAATGCCCGATGCCTATTTAAGAAATCCGCCTTTACCCGCATCGGCGCGCGGAGCGGCAGCACTTCGTTTTCCATACCCGCCAGTTTTGGCACCCCAAACAGCTTATTGGCTTCTTTCTGGTCAAACCCTGCGATCTGGATGGCTTCCAGCCATGCGGAAATTCGGTCTGCCCGTTTGATCTGCTTTTTCACGGCATCCGGCACTTGCCCGGGCAGGCCAAAGCGCAGCAGGACGGCGCTCATCAGGCGGTCGTCCAGCTCCTTATAACCGGGGCCAACGGCTGATTTCACGGGCGATATCATATCACCGATCACGTATTCGGGGGCGTCATGTAAAAGTGCAACCATGCGCCACTGCGCGGGCGCTTTGGGGGCGATTTGGCCGTAAATTCGCTCTACCAGCAGCGAATGCTCGGCCACGGAATAAGGGAATTCGCCCTTGGTTTGGCCGTTCCAGCGGGCCACAAAGGCCAACCCGTGGGCGATATCCTCGATTTCAATATCGAGCGGCGCGGGGTTTAACAGGTCTAGCCGCCTGCCAGACAGCATGCGTTGATAGGCGCGGGGGGGCATATGTGGCTCCGTGGTTTGTGCAGGTTGTATATAGAATAGAATCCTGCTACTTGGCGAGGCGAAAACTTACCGAATGATGGAGTGCCCGATGGCCGACTATATTGTAAAAGACATTAACCTCGCAGAGTATGGCCGCAAGGAGCTGGACATTGCCGAGACCGAAATGCCGGGCCTGATGTCGCTGCGCGCAGAATACGGCGAAAAGCAGCCGCTTAAAGGCGCGCGCATTGTTGGCTCGTTGCATATGACCATTCAAACAGCGGCGCTTATGGAAACGCTCACAGCGTTGGGCGCTGATATCCGCTGGGCAAGCTGCAATATTTATTCGACCCAGGACCACGCGGCGGCGGCCATGGCGGCAGCGGGCATTCCGACCTTTGCCATCAAGGGCCAGTCACTCACCGAGCATTGGGACTATCTCGACAAGTCTTTCCAGTTCCCTGAAGGCGCGAACCTTATTCTGGATGATGGTGGCGATGCCACGCTTTATGTGCTTTACGGCGCGCGCGTTGAGGCGGGCGAGACCGACCTGATCGAAACGCCGACTTCCGAGGAAGAAGAAGCGATTTTCGCCCAGATCAAAAAGCGCATGGCGCAAAGCCCCGGCTGGTTTACCAAAACCCGTGAGGCGATTTTGGGCGTTTCAGAGGAAACCACCACCGGTGTGCATCGGCTTTATGAATTGTTCGAGAAGGGCCAGCTGCCTTTCCCTGCGATCAACGTGAATGACTCTGTGACCAAGTCGAAATTCGACAATAAATACGGCTGTAAAGAGAGCCTTGTGGATGGTATTCGCCGCGCGACAGACACTATGATGGCTGGCAAAACCGCTGTTGTGTGTGGTTACGGCGATGTGGGCAAAGGCTCGGCGGCTTCCTTGCAGGGCGCGGGTGCGCGCGTGAAGGTAACCGAGATTGACCCGATCTGCGCACTTCAGGCCGCAATGGACGGTTTTGAGGTTGTCGCGCTGGAAGATGTTGTGTCTTCCGCCGATATTTTTGTGACCACCACTGGCAACAAAGACGTTATCCGCATCGAGCATATGCGCGAAATGAAGGACATGGCGATTGTTGGCAATATCGGCCACTTTGACAATGAAATCCAGGTTGCGGCGTTGAAAAACCACAAATGGACCAACATTAAAGACCAAGTGGATATGATCGAAATGCCATCCGGCAACCGGATGATCCTGCTGTCACAAGGCCGCTTGCTGAACCTTGGTAATGCCACGGGCCACCCTTCCTTCGTGATGTCGGCCAGCTTTACCAATCAGGTTTTGGCGCAGATCGAGCTATGGGAAAATGACGGGACGTATAAAAACGAGGTCTATATCCTGCCCAAGCATCTGGATGAAAAAGTGGCGCGCCTGCACCTTGAGCGCATCGGCGTGAAGCTCTCCAAGCTCTCAGACGAGCAGGCCGATTATATTGGCGTAAGTGCAGACGGGCCGTATAAGCCTGAGCATTACCGCTATTAGAGTGTTTCACCTTTTCTTGAAATACGCACTATAGCAATGCGCGTTCGAGCGCAGCGAGAGGCAGCGCATTGCTATGCATGATAAAGGTGAAACGCTATTAAGGTGCGTGCAAAGCACACACCCAACGGGGCGCTCCGCTTGGGGCGCCTTTTTTCGTTTTAATACGCCTCAAATTTTATGGGCTATTGCGTTGCCTGAACCGCCGCGCTTTGTTACAAACAGTCAAAGGTTCGGGCAGAAGCCCCATCGGGAACATCAGGTTCCACCACCCCTACCATTTGCAGTTGGCCGCGAGGTTGAGCGAGGCGTAAAGCATATGCTTTACGTGGGTGGGCGGAGGGGCAGCTTGCGCAAGCCGCCCCTCCGACTTCATGTAATATTCCCCTCTACAATCGGCCAAAACTGGCCGATGTTTTCTTTACTTGCCATCACATTTATTTGGCGCTTGATCGAAATCAAAGAACAGCGCCTAAAACGGGCGCTTGGTTTCCCTGTTAGCAACAGACGTTAAGGAGAAAGAAAATGAAAAGCATTGCAAAAACATTTGCCGTTGCCACCCTTGCTTTAGGGGCTTTCTCGATACCGGCATTGGCCGATACCGACGCAGGCGTAACGGTGTTTGTAGACCTGTGGGATGCGGGTGCAAATATGGAAACCTTTGTAGACCACCGCATTATAAATGGCGTGCCGCGCTATGAAGACAGCATGGGGGTTATGGTTTCAGCCGCCACGGTGCCTGCGGGCGAAATCACGTTTAAGGTGCTGAACAGCTCGGCTGATTTCGAACACGAAATGGTGGTCGCCACCCTAACAGATTTGGCGGCGGGCCTGCCCTAAGAAGAGGATATAGCGCGGGTGAATGAGGCCATTGACGGCGCCAAATCTGGGTGAGGTGCCAGAGCTTGAGCCGGGCACTGCCGGCAGCCTGACCATCCGGCTCAAGCCCGGCACGTATGTGCTATATTGCAACATTCCAGGTCACTATGCCTCTGGCATGTGGACCCTTCTAACCGTGGAATAGCGTGTGAAAACGGGGCGGTTACCTGCCCCGTTTTGCTAAAACAGCCCCAATACCAGCCCGATAACGGTGCAGCCAATGGTGGCATATCCGCCATCAATCAGCGTAAGGGTGCGGGGTTTCATGCCATAGGCATGGTTGGTCACAATCCACGGGGTGGCCATAAAGGCCCCAATTCCAAAACCCGCCAGCGCGCTTTTTCCGATACTGCCAATGCCAGCCATGGTTAACCCGTGGCGCATCATACCTGCAACCAAAAGCAACATTATAAAGCTGATAATATATGGCCCCGGGCTTTTCATCGCCCCGCCCTCCACTTGCTCAGGCGTAATGCCCGCAGCTTTCATCCACGGCTTTCCGAGCGCGCCATACCATGCCCCACCAAACATAAATGCTGCCGCAGCGGCAACAAACACCAATAAAAGTTCCATAGTCTCCCCCCATTTTTGAGAGTGAGAAACATAGACAAAACGCGCACCCTTGTCATCAATCGTTGAAAGGGCGTGCGTGGTTTTTCGAAAACAAAAATAGCCAAACTCGCATAACATCTTGTTATTACAACAGGTATCAACCTTGTAAAGTGTCTATTATCCTAGGATAATAGACACATAAAACCAGCAGAAAACCGCTGGAAAATCGCCTTCAAGCGAGCGCTAGGTTTCGGGGCTGTAACCGCCCATCTCACATATAGTTGCCCATTCCTCGGGCGTAACTGGCTGCACCGAAAGGCGGGGGTTTCTCACCAGAACCATCTCGGCCAACCTGGGCTCGGCCTTGATCTCGGCCAGCGTCACAGGGCGCGGAAAGGGGGCCACGGCTTTAATGTCTACGCAGTCCCATCGCGGGTCATCAGTGGTGCTGTCGGGGTGGGCTGTGGCAATCACCTCCACCACACCCACCACCTGCTTTTCATTCACCGAATGGTAAAAGAAGCCAAGGTCACCCACTGCCATTTGCCGCATAAAATTGCGCGCTTGGTAGTTGCGCACCCCGTCCCATTCCTCGCCCGCCTCGCCTTTGGCGGCTTGCTTGTCCCAGCCCCATGTGGCGGGTTCGGATTTCAAAAGCCAATGCTGCATCATTCCTCCTTTAGGGGCCGCGCGAGTAGGGATTGCATGGCGCTTTCAACGGTTGCGGCACCAGAAACCACTGCGGCCACTGCAGCCGTGATCGGGGCATCGATTCCGAGCTTTCCCGCCAGCGCCGCCGCCGCTTGCGCCGTGGCCAGCCCCTCAACCGTGCCGCCAACCTGCTTATTTCCCTGCCCAAAAGCCAGCCCTTGTGCAAAATTGCGAGATTGCACACTAGCGCAGGTCAGGGCGAGGTCTCCAAGGCCCGAAAGCCCTTGAAACGTCTCCGCCTTGCCGCCCAGCGCCACCCCCAGCCGCTGCATTTCGGCAAAGCCGCGGGTGAGCAGGGCTGCGCGAGCGCTTTCCCCCAAACCCGCCCCGATGGCCATGCCACACGCCAGCGCCACCACGTTTTTTAGCGCCCCGCCTGCTTGCGCCCCGATCAGGTCATGCGTGCGGTAAAGCCGAAGTTTTGGTGTGGACAGCAGCGCCTGCTGCGCGGCATTTCCGCCCGCCAAGGTAAGTGCTGTGGGCAGGCCAGCCGCGATTTCGTCCGCAAATCCCGGCCCGGTTAAAATACTCACCGGCACCGACGCGATCTCACTTTGTAACCGCCCTGTAGTGGCGTCTATCCCCTTAGCGCACAGCACCAGCGGGGCTTTTGGCAGCACGTTTTCGGCAAGAAAAGCAGCGGTTTTCTGAGCTGGCACCACCAGCAATATCGCCTCAGCCCCCTGCAATTCATTAAGCGCGTTTGTGTGCGAAACCTGTGTCGGATACGCCCGCGCATAGGGCTTCCCGCGCGCCCACAGCACCACCTGAAGCCCCTTTAGGCCGTAAGCCACCGCCAAAGCAGAGCCAAATGCCCCCGCGCCTATTATGCCGATTTTCATCATGGCCTCTTAAATATCATTGCCTGCCCCTGCCCCAAGGGGTATCACCCCAAACATGACCACGCAATATAGCATAGATTCCCCGCTTAAAATCGGCACTCGCGGATCGCCTCTGGCGCTGGCCCAAGCCCATGAAACCCGTTTGCGCCTGATGCAGGCCCACGGGCTGCCCGAGGGCGCGTTTACCATTGAGGTGATTCAAACCACCGGCGATGCGGTGCAGGATCGCCCGCTGTCTGAAATTGGCGGCAAGGGGTTGTTTACCAAAGAGATCGAACGGGCGCTGCTTGATGGCCGGATAGATATCGCCGTGCATTCGATGAAAGACGTAGCAACCGAGCTGCCCGAGGGCCTGACTATAGATTGCACTCTGCCGCGCGAAGATGTGCGGGATGCGTTTATCAGCTTGAAATACAAAAGCATTTCGGACCTGCCCGAGGGCGCGATTGTCGGCACCTCCAGCCTGCGGCGGCGCGCACAACTGCTCGCCACGCGGCCAGATCTTGCGCTGGTTGAGTTTCGCGGCAATGTGCAAACGCGGCTGAAAAAACTGGATGACGGCGTGGCCGAAGCCACCTTCCTCGCCTGCGCGGGCCTGCGGCGGCTTGGCAATTTCGAGCTGGCCAACCCGATTGAAACCGAGGTGATGCTGCCAGCCTGCGCCCAAGGTGCCGTCGGGATTGAGCGGCGGAGTGATGATAAGGCAGCCGCAGCTTTGCTGGCTCCCATTCACCACGCGGATACCTTCACCCGCATCACAGCCGAGCGCGCTTTTCTTAAGGAGCTAGACGGCTCTTGCCGCACACCCATTGGCGGGCTGGCCACACTAACGGGTGATATATTGCACTTTGACGGCGAAATTATTCGCCCTGATGGCGCGGTCATTCATGCCGGAAGCTGGCAGGGACCAGCGAGCGAGGCCGTGCAGATTGGGGCCAAAGCGGGCCTTGAGCTGCGCGCCAAAGGCGGCGAAGGGTTCTTTGCCTAGGCTGCTGCTCACCCGCCCGCGCGCGCAAGCCGAGGGGTTTGCTCTTAAAGTGCGTGAAAAAACCAGCCTCACCCCGATCATCGCCCCGATGCAGGACATTCGCGATCTTAACGTAAGCCTTAATCTATCCGGCATATCCGCACTGGCTTTCACCAGCATAAACGGCGTCGAAGCCTTCGCCCGTATGTCCTCCATTCGCTTGCCCGCTTATTGTGTTGGCGAGGCCACAGCCACCCGCGCCCGCGCGCTTGGGTTTTCTGCAACACCGGCAGCAGGCACCGCTGACGATCTTGCGCTTATACTGCCCCAAAGCGGTGTGTTACACTTGCATGGGCAGCACGTGCGGCAGGTGTTATCAAACAAGCACCTTGCAATTTATAGCCAAGCCGCCCTGCCTTTAAGCGACAAGTGCCAAGCCTTGTTGGCCACAAACAGCCTTGATGCTGTCGGCCTCTTCTCCCCAAGGTCCGCTGCGTTATTCGCCGAATTTTTGCCCAAAAATCCCTCACCTAAACTCGTATTATATACGCTAAGCGAATCAGTCGCCGCTGCCCTTCCTAAAGGCTTAAGCCTGCGTATTTGCGCGGAACCAAGCGCCACATCCATGCTCCGGCTTCTTTCCGCCGATTTTCCGGCCTGAAGGCTGTGCGAATCCTTGTTGCTCCTCCAGCGTCACGCTAGACTTCACACCAAAGCCTCCCCATATAGCAGGAGAGCAATGGTAAAGAGGGCGCATGAGCAACGAAAATAAACCGATTGAGGACGAAGCCAACGCAGTGGTCCCCTTGCCGGATGATATTGAAACGGAGCCGTCTGAGGACGAAGAGGAGCATTCCGTTTCTTTTGCCGCTCGAAGTTTGCAAATATTGGCATTGCTGGCGGTGGGTGTGGTGTTTGGCCTTTGGGCCGGGCCGCGCGTAGCACCACACTTGCCTAAAGGCATGGCCCCTGTGGCCGCGTGGCTTAGCCCGCAAACCAATGCATCTACCGTTGAGTTAGAAACGCTTAAGGCCGAAACATATCAGCGCTTGGCGGTGCTTGAAGCCGGCATCAAGCGTGAGGATATTGAAGCCCGGCTGGCCAATTTTCAAACTGATATCGTGAACCCGTTACGCGACCAAATGAAGGCCCTGTCTGACCAAATGGCCGCCTCTAATACCACCGCAATAGAAACCCGCCTTTGGGCCGTGGAAGGTAAGGTCGAGGGGCTGATCGCGGAACTTGAAAGCCTGAGAGCCATGCTAGGGAATGTCGCAGCTGAAGGGGGGGCCATTTCGGCGGATACCGCCGCCAGCATTGCCGCTTATCGCACACGGATTGATGCGCTTCAGGCGCAGGTAGATGAAATAACGGCGCGGCAAGGCGCGTTAACATCTGCTGTGGCGCACGCGCAGACCACCGCGAGCCAGCAGGTGGAAGAGGCTCAGGCATTGGTGGAAGAAGCCAGCGAAACCGTGATGAGCAGCCAAAACAAAGCCCAGCTAGACACCGCACTTACAGCCATAAGCGCGGCCTTGCAAACCGCAAGCCCCTTTGCAGACCCTTTAGCCGCTATCGCTGAGGTGAGCACTGTGGCCGTGCCTGCTGCATTGGCAAACCAAGCTGAAACCGGCGTGAGCGCATTAGAGGACCTAAAGGCCGCGTTTGTGCCTTTGGCCCATGCAGCGATTAAAGCCGATGTGGCAACAGAGGGCGACTCAGGCATTGGTGCCTTTTTGCGCTCGCAAGTCACCAGCCGCTCGCTCACCCCGCAAGAAGGCAACAGCGCCGACGCTGTGCTATCTCGCATAGATCCGGCTTTGCAAAACGATGACCTCGCGCTTGTTTTAAGCGAGGCCGAAGCGCTACCACAGGCCGCGAAAGACGCATTGGCCGATTGGCTGGCACAGGTGCAAGCTCGCCACGCGGCACTTGCGGCTTTTGGCCCATGGGAGGCCGCTTTGAAAGCGGGTGAATAGTATGATATTCTCTTTGATCAAAACCGCGATTTTTATTGCGCTCGCCACCGCATTGGCATTTGGAATCACTTATCTGCAAGAAAGCTCAGGCGGAGTGCTGATTGACTTTCAAGGCAAACAATACCCGCTTTCTCCCCTGCGCTTTGTCATCGGATTGCTCATCGTTTTTGCTGCCTTTTGGATTTTGCTCAAGCTTGCAGGGCTGCTCGTGGCCACCATTCGCCTTCTGCGCGGTGACAAAACCGCGATAAGCCGGTTTTTTGATAAACGCCGCGAGCAGCGCGGCTACCGTGCGCTCGCCGATGGCATGGTGGCGCTGGCGTCAGGCGAGGGCAGCGTGGCCGTCGCCAAAGCAGCCAAAGCCGAAAAACTGCTGGCCAAACCCGAGCTAACACGGCTGATTTCAGCGCAAGCAGCTGAAATGGCGGGCGACCGCGCCAAGGCCGTCGAGATTTACAAAGAGCTGCTTGGCCATGACCGCACACGGTTTGTCGGGGTGCGCGGGCTGATGAAAGCCAAGCTTTCTGAGGGCGATAACGAAACCGCCTTAAAGCTAGCCGAAAAGGCCTTTGCCCTGAAGCCGCGCCATGATGAAACGCTGGACACGCTGTTTTCATTGCAATCACACGCCGAGGATTGGGACGGTGCCCGCAAAACCATTCTGGCGAAATCCCGCGCTAGGCTCATGCCCAAAGACGTAGCCACACGCCGCGATGCCGTGTTAAGCGTGGCAGACGCAATGGCGGCCCATGGGGCAGGCGACGCGCCAAAAGCGCGCGAAGCCGCCATTTTTGCCAACCGGAATGCACCCGCTTTGGTGCCTGCCGCTGTGCTGGCTGCGCAGGTGTATATATCTGAAAACACGCCTAAAAATGCCACGCGTGTGCTGAAAAAGGCATGGGAAGCCAACCCGCATCCGGATATCGCCACCGCCTTTGCCAGCATATTGCCAGAGGAAGCCCCACAAGAGCGCCTGACCCGCTTTCAGCCTTTGCTAAAGCTGCGCCCCGACCACCCTGAATCGGCACTGCTTGAAACCGAACTTCATCTCGCCGCAGAGGATTTTCCTGCCGCCCGCCGCGCTTTGGGCGAGGTGGCAGAAACCATGCCCACAGGCCGCGCGTTGGCCTTAATGGCCGCCATTGCCAAGGGCGAAGGCGCACCGGAAGAGGTGGTGCGCAGTTGGTTGGCTCGTGCCGTTAGCGCACCGCGTGGCGAGGCGTGGGTCTGCTCCGCTTGTCATGCTGTGCATGCCAAATGGGCGCCGGTTTGCAGCAACTGTGAGGGGTTTGATACCCTTAGCTGGGCATTGCCAACGCAGAGTGTAAAAACAGGGCTATCTGACGCAATGTTGCCGCTAATTGAGCGGCCTGAACCGGAGGAGATTGAGGAAATCACACCGGAATCAGACCCGGAAAACGAAACCACCTAGCGGCAAGACTGGTTAGCCAAAACGCCGATTAGTCACGGCTGGGAACCCTGGATTTTCAGGCCCGTTGGTGCCATCAACGGGCCAAGCATAAAGGCGCTGGGTTTAATCATATCCGACCTGCGGCAATACTACGCATTAAGCCCCTAGAATATTTTTATGATCACGCCTAGATGTAGAGCAGACAACCCGTAAAAGGATATCTTATGAATCGTATCGCGCTCTTTACCACGGCTGCCGTTATCTCTGCTGGGATAGGTGGCGGAGCTTACTATTTGCTTGACCGCCCCGCAGATATTTTTGAGCAGTGCCGCAGCACCACCACCGTAGCCAATGCCAACATTGGCGGGCCGTTTGAACTGGTGAACCAAAACGGTGAGACCGTGACGGAAAAAGATGTGATAGACGACCTAACGCTCATTTACTTTGGCTACACATTTTGCCCCGATGTTTGCCCGTTTGATACAGCCCGCAACGCAGAAGCGGTGGATCTGTTAGAGCAACAAGGCATTATGGTTAAGCCCGTGATGATCACGATTGACCCAGCGCGAGACACCCCTGAAGCTTTGGCCGATTTCTCGTCTTACATTCACCCGCGCATGGTGGGGCTTACTGGCACAGACGCACAAATCAAAGCCGCCGCCGAGGCCTATCAAGTTTACTATGCCAAAGAGCAAGAGCCGGAAGACCCCGAATTTTACCTGATGGGACACTCCGTTTTCACCTACCTCATGCACCCCGATTACGGCTTCCTGCAATTCTTTGGCCGCGCCCCTCGTGCCAAAGAAGTGGCCAAAACCGTGGCCTGTTATGCCGATGTGATCGAGAATAACTGACCGTTTTACTGTCAAGATGTTTGACCTCGGCGGATTGTCGCTCTAGTCTTGTTGAAAACAATACGTTCAACGGGAGTTTTACTATGGCCGACCGCAAGCTGGCCGAAATCGGTGAGGATAATACCCTCCTGCTTTTGGATGATGACGAACCCTTCGTGCGCCGCCTTGCCCGCGCCATGGAAAAGCGCGGGTTCGAGGTGATTACGGCGGCCGGCGTGAACGAGGCTAAAAGCATTGTCGCC
>Ga0256839_1002289_pt1 | contig 21531 bp, 25 predicted proteins | sample 354166metaG_FD_185968 | JGI IMG/M metagenome (GOLD analysis project Ga0256839, IMG submission 185968) | Hydrothermal vent microbial communities from Mid Atlantic Ridge, Atlantic Ocean - 354-166 | ecosystem: Environmental > Aquatic > Marine > Hydrothermal vents | place: Atlantic Ocean: Mid... | reverse complement strand
ATTAGGGTGTGGACTCAATTGCACCACTGCCTAATGGCAAATAAATGTAGCATTGCGAGGAAATTTCGACTGAGTTTCTCAAACCGCGTTGCCAGCCTGCGCATATCCTTCATTCTACAGAAAAACCGCTCGACCACATTTCGCATGGCATAAAGGTTCGGGTCGTGAGGGATCGGGGTTTTGGCATTGGATTTCGACGGAATCACCGCCAAAGCGCCCTCGTCGTCGATCTGCTGGCGGATGGCCTTACTACCGTAGGCTTTGTCAGCCACAACCGCCAGTGGGGCGTTCAAATCCGGCTCAAACAACGCTGGAATGGCTTGGCTGTCATGCACCTGCCCGCCGGTGATAACCGCCCGTATTAAATGGCCTTTTTCGTTTACTACCGCATGAATCTTGCTGCTACGGCCTCCGCGTGAGCGCCCGATACCCTGCGCCAGTTCCCCCCTTTTGCGCCTGTTGCCGCGCGGTGTGCTTTCACGATAGAGGCGTCAATGAACAGCAGGCTATCCTCGCTGTTTTGGGCCAGAGCCTCGAAAATACCCCGCCAAACCCCGCGCCGCGCCCAGCGGGCATAACGGTTATAAACCGTGGTGCGCGGGCCGTAACGTTCGGGCAGGTCGCGCCAAGGCGCACCCGTGCGCAAGATGTAGAATATCCCGTTTAGTATCTTGCGGTCATCCACCCGCTCAGGCCCCCGAATCCGCAGAGGGAGCAACGGCTCGATGATAGCCCATTCTTCATCAGTTAAGTCAAAACGCATGATGCAATCTCCTTTTGAAGGATTGAATCAGTATTTCAACAATATATCAATAGGTTAATTTGAGTTCAAACCCTAGGGAGAAATGAATCATGAAAACTCAATCTGAACTTGCTGCAATGATAGCATCTGCGCGTAAAAAGAACTCATCTGGTGAGCTTGAGCAGCATGCTGCGTCCAGCGAAGATACTACACGTACTAACAGCTGGGGTCCGCAAATGCGGGTCTGAATTTAAGTGTAAAACACTGATACGGAGCGACTTTTCGCTCCGTTTTTTTTGGACGGTTTGTTTTGAAAATTTATCTTGCGCCAGTCGAAATGGTAATCCTTCAGGGAACGCCATTTTGTAATCTAAATTGCAGCTATTGTGATTTGAGTGTCGTAAGCCGTAAACAACGGCATCGAATGCCGTTTGAGCTTTTGGAAAAGGTATTTACAGAGCTTTTTCAAAGTGGTCGTTGCGCAGACGAGCTTTCAGTGGTTTGGCATTCGGGCGAGCCGCTGACAATTCCGCCGGATTACTACCGTAAAGCCATTGATCTTATTTTAAAAATCAATGTTGTGTTTGATTTCCAAACAAACGCTGTCCTTATTAAAGATGACTGGATTTCCTTTTTTAAAGATTATGCGGATGTTGTAAAGCTCGGAGTGAGCTGCGACGGGCCTGCTCACATTCATGATAGTTATCGTTTGAATTGGGGCGGTAAGCCGACCTTTTCAAAGGTATTGGCCGGAATGGAATTGCTTGCCCAAAATGGTATACGCTTCAAAGTGATTGCTGTTGTTACCGAGGCGACGCTTGCGGCCCCCGATGATTTTTTCGATTTTTTTTGCGATCGTAAAGCTATGCTTTCGGGGTTCCATTTTAATATCCTTGCTGATGGGGCGCTTTCTGACGATCCTGAGCTTACATATTCGCGAGACGACCGAAATCGATATTATGATTTTTATCGACACATATTACGTCGTGCGAATAATGTGACCGGGGACAAAAAAGAGTTTTCAATTCAAAATTTCACACAAGCACTGTCACGTATTTTGTCTAATTCTTCCGTCGATAGCCTTGCGGAAGCAAGCCTGCCTATTCGAACCCTCAATGTAGATGCGCATGGCGAGATAACGACCTTTTATGCGGGGTTAGAACGCTCGGCCCATCGTGATTTGTATGATGACGGGAATGGTTTGGGTCTTGGAAATATCAATGTAAAGTCATTAGAAAATATGTTTCAGTCAGAGAAGCTGAAAATAATGTTGAATGATTTTCAGCTCAGTCAAACGAAGTGCAGACAAAATTGTAACTATTACGGAGTTTGCTCGGGCGGTTTTGAACTGGCGAAAGTAACAGAGCACAAAACGTTTGATGCAACAGAAACGGCTGAGTGTTCAATTATTGTTAAGACGCTTGTTGATGCGCTTTTGGATGATATTTCAGAGTTTGGAGCGAACAAAGCTGCGGACATGACCGACCAAGAAGCGAAAGTCTAACGATGCCAAACGATGTGGATCTATCTAACGAAATTTGGGCTCGCGCAATCTCAAATCCGTCTGATTTGACTGATATAGACCAGATTGGGTTTGTCGCGTTGGATGGCATGCTTAAAGAGGGCTTCATGCTTGGATTGCAGCAGGAAGGCACCAATAGCCTCGATACAATTAAGCGCGCGAGCAAGCAAGGAAAGCTAACATATAGTGCGGGTATTGCTGCCTTGGGGCCGATGGCGCAGAAATTACTACATAGCTCCGAAATGAGTGGCCTGCTGTCGATGGCATTCGGAGGTCGCTATTTATTGACGGATAATATGAGCTGTCTCACGGTTTACATACCTGGCGACCAACTCGGGCCGCATATTGACCAGCCCGCATCGGACTGTGCCGCAACAGCGATTTTATACCTTGATGCTGATAGCCCCGATCCTGATTGTGAGCGCATGTTCGCACCAAATCCAGTCAAAGCCCTCCTTGGCCATACCCAAGGCGATGATGATGTCCACATGACCGCGATCATTCTTGTGGGCGGGGTCTTTGAGAGCGGCGGAAACCTTGTCCCGTTTCACCGGCTCGTCATCCACCAGATCGGCAATCTTTAAAACCCGCCCTTCCGGCGTCTTCACCAGCTGAAACCCCGTGTCGGGGTCCGTGCCCTGCCAATCGCCAAGCGCATCAATGATATGCTCGACCTCCTTGTGCTTGTCCTTGGTGCTTTCACGGGAATTTACATTCGGGATATGCAGGATGGTTTTCTCGTTCGGGTCAAGTACATCCAGTATGCTGTCGGCATAAGAGCCGGCATAGAAGAAATAGCCGATATCCAGTGTTTTCAGGTGTTGATAGCCGTTGAGCTGCTCATAATAGGTGTAAGTGACGGTATCAAAGCGCGCCTCGTTTGCGGGCAGCAGGATTGGCACCGCATCGCCGCGAAAATAGCTGCCGGTCATGGCGACCACATGCACCCGATCCCGCGCGATGAAATCATTAAGCTGCTTGCCAAGAATGTTGTCGTCGCCCGCCGAAACATGGTGGAATTCATCCACCGCAATCAGCCGATCATCAAAGGCCGCCACCCCGAGCTTTTCCACTGCAAAGCGGAAAGTCGCATGGGTGCAGACTAGGGTGTGGACTCAATTGCACCATTGCCTAATGGCAAATAAATGTAGCATTGCGAGGAAATTTCGACTGAGTTTCTCAAACCGCGTTGCCAGCCTGCGCATATCCTTCATTCTACAGAAAAACCGCTCGACCACATTTCGCATGGCATAAAGGTTCGGGTCGTGAGGGATCGGGGTTTTGGCATTGGATTTCGACGGAATCACCGCCAAAGCGCCCTCGTCGTCGATCTGCTGGCGGATGGCCTTACTACCGTAGGCTTTGTCAGCCACAACCGCCAGTGGGGCGTTCAAATCCGGCTCAAACAACGCTGGAATGGCTTGGCTGTCATGCACCTGCCCGCCGGTGATAACCGCCCGTATTAAATGGCCTTTTTCGTTTACTACCGCATGAATCTTGCTGCTACGGCCTCCGCGTGAGCGCCCGATACCCTGCGCCAGTTCCCCCCTTTTGCGCCTGTTGCCGCGCGGTGTGCTTTCACGATAGAGGCGTCAATGAACAGCAGGCTATCCTCGCTGTTTTGGGCCAGAGCCTCGAAAATACCCCGCCAAACCCCGCGCCGCGCCCAGCGGGCATAACGGTTATAAACCGTGGTGCGCGGGCCGTAACGTTCGGGCAGGTCGCGCCAAGGCGCACCCGTGCGCAAGATGTAGAATATCCCGTTTAGTATCTTGCGGTCATCCACCCGCTCAGGCCCCCGAATCCGCAGAGGGAGCAACGGCTCGATGATAGCCCATTCTTCATCAGTTAAGTCAAAACGCATGATGCAATCTCCTTTTGAAGGATTGAATCAGTATTTCAACAATATACCAATAGGTTAATTTGGGTTCAAGCCCTAGATTGGATGCTTCAGACCGATTGCGTGATCTACTTGTAAACGGCTTCATCACGGCTTTTGTAGATGTGCTCCTCGGTGCCACCACATTAATTATGATGTATTATTACTCCCGTTCTCTCGGAATAATTGTATTGGCAACCACTGTTATCGTGCTAATCTTACGTTTATTTTTTATTCCTAGCCTACGCATGTTGGTAAATGAAACTCTACAGAAAAAAGGAGCAGAACAAGCAGAAATGATCGAAACTCTTCGTGGCATGGCCAGCATTAAATTTGCTCTGCGCGAAACAGAACGCGAAGCAATCTGGAATAATCGTTTCACCAGTTTTATCAATTCGTCCGCTGAACTAGAAGCCAATCAAGTGAATTATGTTTTTTTGCGCGATTTTGCTCTTAATATTGGGATGGTTATCGTAATATTTTTAGGGGTCCGCGAGGTTATGAAACCAGACAGTAGCTTCACGCTTGGGGCATTCTTCGCATTTGCCGCATATAGGGACCTCTTTTTTCAGCGTCTCAGCTCCATCTTGGATCAACTTGTGGAAGTTTCGATGTCAAAAGTGCACCTAGAGCGATTGAGCGAAATTATTTCAGAAGACCCTGAAACAGAGCCATCAGAGTGTTTTAAATATAAGCCCGAAGAAATGAAGCTCGATTTATGTGATATTGGGTTTCGGTTTGGCGACAATAAAGAAATGGTTTTTTCTTCTATCAATGCGAAGGTCTCTTCTGGAGATAGGATTGTATTGTTTGGGCCATCGGGTACGGGTAAGACTACACTTCTAAAGGTTATGTGTGGCGTATATCCGACTTCCGAAGGTGTTTTGCGTTTGAATGGCACCGATGTTCTTGCTGCAGGACTGCGTTTTTTGCGCAGCAATATAGCAGCAGTTTTACAGAGCGACTATCTTTTCAAAGGTTCTGTCATCGATAATATTACGTTTTTTGACCGAGTTCCCAATTTTGAACACGCTATTCAATGTGCAGAAATTGCCTGCATTCATGAAGAGATCATGAAAATGCCAATGTCATATGAAACTTTGGTCGGAGAAATGGGAACCAGTTTAAGCCAAGGCCAGCAACAACGGGTATTGTTGGCACGAGCACTTTATCAGAAAAAACCATTTCTAGTACTTGATGAAGGCACCGCCCACCTCGATGAGGAAAACGAAGCAAAAGTTTTAGCCAATCTGAAAAAAATTGGCGTTACGCTTGTAATGACAGCCCATAAAACAGAGTTGCAATCATTTGGCACTCAAGTTTGGAAATTGGGCCGAAATGGGAGGATAACTATAGAACGTCAAGCAGATACCCTTGAAAATCCAGAGTGACCCTCCCCCCTACCTTTCCCGTTCCCAGCCTTTACTTATACTGCGTCCCATGGCCTTAACGTCCTCAAAACTTTTAGCCACTTCTTTTTCGGCCTCAGCGCTGCGCTCTTCCTCGACGGCTTTATTGACGGCCTTCAGCTCGGAGAGGTCGGCTCCCTGCAACCTTTCCCTCAAACTGGCGGCCCCCCGCTCGGCAATATCCTTGACCTCGGCAACCGCCTCACTAAACCGCCCGCGCAATTCAGCGACCAGCCCCTGAACCACTTCTAGCCGCTCATAGGCGGCCCGCCAGAGATCCCCCGCAACGGTTTTGACACCACGCCGCTCCATGCCCCAGGCTTTCCAGCCGATGTCGGGCAAGGGGTCGCGATTAAGCGCCACGGCCTCAATGGCAAATTCCCGCGCCGCCTTGTCATCCCCGTCGGCATGGGCTTTATCCTTGAGCGCCAGCTTTTCGTCCCGCTGCGCTTCCAAAGATCGGTGATCGACTGAGGGAACCGCCTCCAGCTCCCGCAAATACCCATTGACGTGCTCGGCCCAATCCTCGCGCCATTCCTCCAATAATGCCTTGCTGTTCCAGGACCGATCCTTGCCGCCAAAGCCTTCAGCATCCACGCTGCGGGTGGTGAGCATAATATGGGCATGATGATTACGCTGGTCTCCTTCCTTGCCAGGAGCGTGAATAGCAATATCGGCAATCATGCCCCGATCTACAAAGGCGTCCTTGGCAAAGCCGCGTACCAACGTCAACCGTTCTTTATCGGAGACCTCATGGGGCAGCGCCACAACGACCTCACGGGCCAGCTGAGCGTCCTTGCGCTTCTCCACGGCCTCAACCTTATTCCAGAGCACCTCGCGGCTCCTGAGGCTATCTGGAGCGCCTGAGGGCAATAAAACCTCGGTGTGCAAAACCCCTGAGCGCCGCGCGTAATCATGCTCCAAACCTTGACGCTGATCGACAAGCTGTTCGGCGGCGCGATAAGCGGCAGCAGCTACGGAGCTGCGCCCGCTACTACGGGAAATGATTTTTGCTGAAAAATGATAGGTTGCCATACGAGCGCCACCGCTTTTTCTTCTCAGCCCCTTTTTCTATGGAGCCTGGGGTTCCCCCAGTCTGAGGGGGTTTGGGGAGGAACCTCCTCCCCAATTGGCCAGAATGGCCAACGGGAAAGGCGTCGCCTTGGGGTGAAACCCCGATGAGACCTCACACATTGCTTGCAATGTATAAGTGAGCACTTATAGTGTTTTCAACGTTATCACCAAGACCGACCCCCTGCAACCACATAGAACCCATTATATGCCCCGCACGATAGACCAACAGATTGCCGAAGCTGAAAATCGCGTACAACGCTTGAAGGCCAAAAAGCGTACCAAGGATACCCGCCGTAAAATCATTGTGGGGGCGGTTATTATTTCCGAAGCTTTCAAAGACAAAATTATCGCAGAATATCTGGTGGAGACCCTGGAAAAGAATTTAACCCGGGATGTTGATAAACGGGATGCCCAACCCTTGATGAACGACCTGCGTAGATTCATAGGAGACCATAAAACATGAGCCAGTCCGAAGATCCGGTAGATATACTCATTGAGCGGCTTAATCAGCTCCACCAGGCTCAGGTTGAGATGAAGGACCGACAGGTTACGGCAGAAGATACCAAGCGTATGGAGCAGACCCTAAAAGCCAGTGTTAACATTTCGAAGGAATTGGAGATTGAGTTTCGTCGTATGGCCACATCAGTCAACACTGATATCTCTCTAGCAATGCATAACCTTTCATATGCAAAACAACAGGTGCAGCGTGAGGCAAGCCAGCTTCAAGAAGAACACTACCGCAAAATTAGGCGCTTTGGCCTCTTTTCAGCAATTGTGGGGGTGGTCCTAGGTGTTGTGCTTGGTATAGTGGTACTAGACTACCACAATGCCCGCATTTTCCAGGATAGCGTGCAAGGCATGTTTGGGGAGCAAGTATGCCGACAAGCCGGAGGAAATACAGCGACAGTGCAAGAAACGGGCAAAAGAGTTTGCGCTTTCAATATGAGGTAGAGACTGCCTTTTTCTTCTAACTTCTGTTTCTAATTCTCTTCCTAAGCTGAATCAGACAGGTAAAACAATAAGTTACGAGCCTAGGTATAACATATTGGTGCTTAACCGAACACATATTGGTTGATTCGCGACTACATATTGGTTGATTCGCGATAACTTTTCGGTTGATTCGGTCAACATATTGGGGAGCTTAAATATAACAAATTGGGAAGATATAACAGATTGGGTGACTGTTTCGCGCTACCCATAACAAATTGGGTGGTTTGTTATGGGTAAATATAACAAATTGGGGTCTGCCTGCTCTTTCCTGTTGGTAAATCTACCAGATTTAGTTGCCACCCGTCCAACTATAACATACCCTTGCGTTACTGTTATAGTTTATCCTACCGAACCACCCAATCTGTTATATCTACGGAAGATCGAGCAAAATAAAATGGGCGTAAGCACAAACAAACGGGACTATGGGACGCTTGATATCAAGCCAAACCATGGCGAGATGATTAAGCCAAGCGAAACCATTGATGTGGCCTTTGCGGAGGGGCTGACACTCAATGACAGGCGGTGCTGGAATGCTCTCATAGCGAACGCCTTCGGGCCAGACATGCGCGACGATGAAAAGGACTACCGAATTGATCTTTCTGTCCTGCGCTCCAACCACAACGGCAATGAGCGCGTTGAGGATACCATAGAAAAGCTCATGCGCACCATTGCCCGGTGTAAGATGCCAAATGGCTCTATAACGCGCTTTCAGCTCCTTGGCGGGAACAACATGGGGGATCCTACCCGCATGCGTGGTGAGCTAACCTACAGCTTTGACAAGCGCCTGATTGCGGCCGTCAGAGATTCAGTAAGCTTTGGAAAACTCGAAATCGCCGTGATGGCCGCTTTCAACAGCAAATATGCCCTTGCTCTCTATGAGCATGTTTCGCGCCGCGTGAATCTGCGCAATGTTTTTCATGAAGAATATAGTGTGGAGCGTCTTCGCGAAATTCTTGATGTCCATGAAGGTCAGCTCAAAGCTTTTGGCAACCTAAAGCAACGCGCCATTGTGCCGGCCATCAAGGAAATCAATCTGTGGGCACCCTTCACAATAACAATAGCTTACAAAAAGACTGGGCAGCGCGTCACAGACGTTACGTTGCATTGGTATTCCAAAGACGTAGCAGGAAGACGTAAAGCACAGGAAGAGCTGGAAAAATCCAAAATTGGCCGCAAAGCTCGTATGGCAGATGTGCAAGAAACTATTGTCATTCTGCAAACAGGAAAACTTGGCGATGCAGACGACATAACTTCTATAGGTGTATAAGGGTATACACCTATATCCTTATAGAATTGCGTCTTTACCCTTCTTCCTGAAAAGCAGGTTCAAAGCTTCGGCAATCAAAGCGCGGTTTGTTGTGCCTTCTTCGGCGGCAAGCATCCGCAACTGCTTTTGAACGTCAGGTGAGAAATGCGCGCCCACTAGAACAGTGCCTTCACGTGAAGGTTTTTTGGCCTTTGTTTTGGCAACGAGTTTTGTTCTTACTGGCTTCGGAGTGGCTTCAACGGCACTACCATCAAGCGCAGCTTGCAATGAATTAGCCATGATCGCTACCTTCCTTCATTTGGTTGAGTGTATAGGTGTATAGGGCTATAATCTCTTGCGCGGCAAGCGATTTTGGTTCTGTTTCCTGTGCGGTCTGCCCGCTTTGCTGTGCACGGGAGTATGCTTTGCGGTTATGTAACTCCGCAGGGCAAAGCGATACACCAATGCCCTTGATGCCTTCCCGTGCGTCTTCCAGCTCTCTGCCAACAGGTGGACAGAAATTCAAAACAACGGCGCAAGGCTTATCAATCGACTTCATTAAATCGACGGTCTGGCGCATCGAGCGAATATCGAAAACATCTGCGCGGGTAGGGATTAAAACAAAATCTGACGGCGTGGCCGCATCCATGGCAATATCACGATGGATAGCAGGGCAATCCAAGATCACAAGATCACAACCAGCACTTTTTAATGCCTCAAGCACATGAGGAAGCCGAATAGCTTTTACATCTTTGACCGCAAGGGCAGGGGTGTGGTTCAGGCCTTGGCGAATATCGCCCCAAAAGCAGGAAGTCGCCTGATCGTCTAAATCAAGAATGGCCGTGTTCAACCCATCTTTTTCCGCCGCAACCGCCAGTGCTGTTGCAATGGTGGTTTTACCTGCCCCACCTTTTTGCGTGATAATTGAAAGTATCTTCATGTTTCGCCTGTATATTGTTATATTATTATAAGTGTATACACATATAGCACTATACAGGAAACATTAAATCTCATCAACTAGGTTCTCTTCAAAGACTTCACAGTGCCAGCCTTTTTTGCCCAATCCTTTTTTGGTGGATCATCACGCCCCACAACCTTGGCTTTTCTCTGGCGGATTTGATCCTTCGCGCTGTCGATCACCGATTGCGCCAGCTTTTGAGGCAAATACCCATAGGAAAAGATGCGCTCTTTGCCTTGAGCGGGTAGGGCGCGAATATCAGGACCAGGCCAGGTGAATACATTCACCTCCCCCGTAATGATCCAAGAACGGTTATCATCCAGACCGAGATGCTTTCCAACCTTGGCAGGTATCTCAATGGCTGGTGTATCTTTATGGGGCGGCGTGTGAGTAACCGCTGCGACAACAACTGTTGGCGCAGCGGCACCCTGCTTCTTGGTGGCAAGCACGATGGCGCATGGGCGATCCTTGCTGCCTTCTTCCTGACCGCGCCGTTTTTCGTCATGCCAAAGATAGCTGTAACGAATAACAAGCCCCGTTTCGGGGGGTGGTAACGCCACGCTCTTAAGGTTCCATCAAGTGGTTAAGTTCGGCGGTCCAAGCTGGTGGCTCTGCATTTTCCAGTGCATCGGCAAGATCATCCGGCAGATCGCGCATTGCGTAGGTTTGTCGTGTATCCATCCGTTTGAGTCGCTTGTACTCGTCTGCCGACAGGACAACCATATCTTCCCGCCCGTGGTGCGTGACCGATACAGGCTCCTTCAGAGCCATATCCCGATACCGCCCAAACTTTTTTTGCAGCTCGCCTGCTGTGACTGTAATCATAACAGCTTCCTTTCATTTATCCCTATAATACACATTATACGGATAATATGCAAGTTTCATTACCTACCTGCCTCGATCAAGATTACGCTGCGGTGTTGGTGGATAGATTCCCCTTACATAATCACCGAGTCAGTATGCCCTGCCGAGACCCCCCTTGTCCGTTTAGGGATCGCCCACCGGACGGCTTTAGGCAAAAATCCCAGTCCTGCAAAACAAGCCCCAAATCTGTCTCATATAGATGGTACGGAAACATTTGCAAAAGAGGCCCCCTATACGTACAATGACCCCATGAACACAACTCTCATTGGATACGCCCGCTGCTCCACCGACAAACAGGACTTGTCTGCCCAAAGGCAGGCCCTTCTGGAATTGGGTGTAAGCGATGATCTTATCTACACCGACCACGGCCTGACCGGCACAAATCGCCAGCGCCCCGGTCTTGATCAGGCCATTGCTGCGGTGCGCGAGGGCGACACACTGATTGTGCCAAAACTGGATCGCCTTGCCAGGTCTGTTCCAGACGCCCGCGCAATTGCAGACCAACTCGCCGTAAAAGGCGTCAAACTGGCGCTCGGGGCATCCGTTTATGATCCAACCGACCCAATGGGAAAGATGTTCTTCAACATTCTCGCCACATTTGCTGAATTTGAATCAGACCTCATTCGTATGCGCACCCGTGAAGGCATGGCCATTGCCCGCGCAAAGGGGAAATTGCGGGGGAAGCAGCCCAAACTATCTGCAAAACAACAAAAGGAGCTCGGGCGCATGCATGCAACCGGCGATTATTCCATCAGTGATCTGGCTGAACTGTTCGCGGTTTCAAGGCCAACTGTCTATCGAACCTTGAACCGATTACAAACAACTGAGGGTGCCGCATAATAGCATCATAATTCCTTATGATACTATCTCGACCCCACGTAGCGTGGTCATTGAAGGCACAAGAACCCGCCGCCAGATCATTGGGCTGACCCCAAGAAGGCGTATTTTCAGCTGAAGAATTTGTGGCGCATCTCGCATCCCAAGCCTCTGCCAGGTTTAAGGTCGCAAAGCAATTGCCCCACGCTTTGGGGTACTCTCAAAATGCCCTCTGACGATACCGCAGGGTGCCCAAAGATGAGCGTTTTCGCGTTCTGCTTGACAATAATGGCCAAGCGTATGAGTAAGAATACGCGCGAGAAGGGGCAAGGATGCAGTTTTTAAGGATATTCGAGGGCAAACGTGTGCTTGTGACTGGGCATACCGGCTTCAAGGGTGCGTGGCTGGCCACATGGCTCACGCGGCTGGGCGCGCAGGTTTCGGGCTTGGCATTGGCACCGGACACCACGCCAAACATGTTTGACCTGCTGGGGCTAGATGGCGAAATAGACCACAAAATCGTTGACATCCGCGACCGGAAACAGGCCGCGGATCGCATCGCCGATGTTCAGCCCGAGATGGTGTTTCATCTGGCCGCCCAGCCTTTGGTGCGGCGCTCTTATCACGAGCCTATCAACACGTTTGAAACCAACACCATGGGCACGGCCTATGTGCTGGAAGCCTTGCGTGATGTGGAGGGGTTGAAGGGGGTTGTCTGTATTACCACCGACAAGGTTTATGAAAATCACGAGCAGGGGCGCGCCTTTGTCGAGACCGATGCTCTGGGCGGCAAAGACCCTTATAGCGCCTCGAAGGCGGCGGCGGAAATGGTGGTCAGCGGCTATAGAAACATGTTTGCGCAGTCCTCCCGCCCCGTGCCAGTGGCCACAGCGCGCGGCGGCAATGTGATTGGGGGCGGCGACTGGTCGGAAGACCGGCTGATCCCCGATCTGGTGCGCGCCATCAATGGCGGCACAAGCCTGACCATCCGTAACCCCGGGGCGACGCGGCCATGGCAGCATGTGCTGTGCTTGTGCCACGGCTATCTGGCATTGATGCAGCACATTCTTTCCGCACCGGATGCCGCCATATCCGCATGGAATTTCGGCCCGACTGCCGCGGATACGGTTCCGGTGTCCGAGATGCTGGACCTGTTCAAGGCAAGCTGGAAATTGCCGCATATGGATGTGCGCCCGCAACCGGACTTGCCGGAAAGCAACCTTCTGATGCTGGATAGCGGGAAAGCGGTGGCGCAGCTCGGGTGGCAACCGGCATGGGCCTTGGAGCAAGGGATGATGATGACATCGGCATGGTATAAAGCCCAAAGCCGCGGCGCGGATATGCGCGCATTGACCATCCGGCAGATAGAGCAATATAGTGCCTATATGCAGAAAATGGCCACCGGCGCGGCCTTGTCGGGTGCCGAAAAGAAAGAGGCCGAACATGAAGCAGGATAAGCGCCCGCTTATTTCGATTGTGATTCCGGTTTACAACGAAGAGCGCAATATACCCTTGGCCTATAATGCTGTGAAAGGGCTGTTCAAAACGCTCGAAGACAAATACCGCCTCGAAGTGCTGTTTTCCGACAATCACAGCACCGATGGCACCGAAAGTGAGCTGGAAAAGCTGGCATATGCCGACCCGGACGTAAAGGTCATCCGGCTGGCACGCAATTACGGGTTCCAGCGCTCGATCATGACCGCCTATCGCTGTGTCACCGGCGATGCCGCCATTCAGCTCGACTGCGATTTGCAAGACCCGATAGAGGTGATCCCGTCATTGATCGCGCTCTGGGAGGACGGGCATGATGTGGTGGTCGGTATTCGCCGCAAACGCAAGGAATCCCGCCTGTTGCAACTGGCCCGCAGGGTGTTTTACAAGCTTGTCACCTCTATTACCGACGATAATATCGTGGAAAATGCTGGCGATTTCCGGCTGGTAGACCGGACAGTGCTCGACAGGCTGGCCAAAATCAATGATTCGCGCCCCTATACCCGCGGGCTGGTTTCCGCATTGGCGGTCAATCAGGCGGGCGTGGAATATGACCGCGACGCGCGCCAGTTCGAGCAGAGCAAATTCCCGCTGCGCCGGTTGTTCGGCTTTGCCACTGACGGCATTGTAAACCACTCACTTGTGCCGCTGCGGCTGGCAACCTTTACGGGGGCGATCGTGTTTTTCGCCGCTATGGTGATGGCGCTTTACTATGTGGTGACCTATTTTCTTTTCGGTGCCACATGGCCCCCCGGCTTTGCCACTCTGGTAGTGTTTCTTCTGATGTCTATTGCCCTGAACGCCATATTTATCGGGATTGTCGGCGAATATGTCGGCCGCATATTTGACGAGGTGCGCACGCGGCCTCTTTCCTTGATCGAGCGCTCGATCAACCTGCCGGAACAACCAGATGACCCTGAAAAAAGGAATTTCCAATGAAAGCCGTCATTCTTGCGGGCGGACGCGGCACCCGCATTGCCGAAGAGAGCCATTTGCGCCCCAAACCGATGATCACCATCGGGGAAATGCCCATTCTGTGGCACATTATGAAGACCTATCACGCCTACGGGGTGAGCGATTTTATCATTTGTCTGGGCTATCGCGGCTACATGATCAAGGAATTTTTCGCCAATTACGCCCTGCATTCGGCCGGCGCGGTGACCTTTGATCTGCGCCGCGACGAGGTCGAGGTGACCGGCGGCGGGGCCGAGCCGTGGCGGGTGACCCTTGTGGAGACAGGTATGGACACCCAGACCGGCGGCAGGGTCAAGCGCATCGCGCCATGGATCAAGGAGGACGAAGCCTTTTGCCTGACCTATGGTGATGGGCTGGGGAATATTGATATCACCGCCTCTATCGCCTTTCACAAAGCCCATGGAAAGCTGGCCACCGTCACCACCGTAGCTCCGCCGGGCCGGTTTGGCGCCATAGAGCTGAGCGGGGATACCGTCTCGGTGTTTTCCGAAAAGCCGGCGCACTCCGGCACGCTGATTAACGGTGGCTATTTTGTGCTTTCGCCCGATGTGGTTGACTATATCGAGGAAGACAGCACCATTTGGGAGCGCTCCCCGCTGGAAAGACTGGCCGCCGAAGGGCAGTTGAACGCGTTTCAGCACACAGGGTTCTGGCAACCGATGGACACCATCCGCGAGCGGGATATTTTGCAGGCCATGTGGGCCGACGGCACCGCGCCATGGCAGGTGTGGTAAAATGGCGGATCACAAAGACCAGAACAAGGTGTTTGATATCCATGCGGATGCCTATTCCGATGGCATCGACGAAAGCCTGAGCAAATTCGGCACTGAACACGATTTTTTCACCGTCCACAAAAGCCGGTTGATTCCGCAAGTGCTGGCGGGGATGGGCAAAACCCCCGCCGAAATGTCGCTCATGGATGTGGGCTGTGGCGTCGGGGTTATCCACCCGTATTTGCAAGGGACATTTGCCAGCATTACCGGGGTTGATCTTTCGGAACCCTCGATCAAAGTGGCGCAGGTGCAAAATCCTGCGGTGGCCTATCTCGCCTATGATGGCGACACCCTGCCCGCTGCGGACAACTCGGTGGATATGACCTTGGCGATTTGTGTGATGCACCATGTGCCGGTGGCGGAGTGGCCGGCGTTCAGCCGCGAGATGATGCGGGTTTTGCGCCCGGGCGGGGTGGCGATGGTGATCGAGCATAACCCGTATAATCCTGTCACCATGCGCATCGTAAACACCTGCCCGCTCGATGTGGATGCGGTGCTGTTGCCGGCACGCAAAACCCGGGCGCTGTTTAGCGGTGCCGGCGCGGTGGATGTGAAAACCCGCACCGTGCTGTCTGTGCCGCCCAAAAATGCGGCCCTCCAGAAGCTCGACACATGGCTGGGGCACCTGCCTTTCGGGGCGCAATATTATATGACCGCCCGAAAAGCCGAAACGGCCACAGCGTGAAAACGTGGTTTTCCACTTTTAAAACCGATAATCGAAGCCTGTTCCGCTTCGCCCGCTTCGCGATTGTCGGTGCGCTCAGCAGCTTGTTTTATATAGCTCTGGTTCTGTTTTTAATTGAGAAATTGCAAATAGACAGTAGTCTTTCGGCGGCAATCGGCTATCTGGTTTCCGTGCCGGTAAATTATCTGGCCCACCGAAAATTTTCTTTTCGCTCGGAGGAGAAAAAAAAGCGGGAGTTGCCAAGGTTTGTTCTGGTGCATCTGTGCAATATGGCGATAAGCGTGGGCGGCATGTTTGGGGCGGTCAACGGGCTGGGCCTGCCCAGTTGGGTGGGGGCCGGGTCGGCGGCGGTTCTGGTGCCGGTTTCCACCTTTCTGGCCTTGCATTTATGGGTGTTCAGGCCCGCCTCCGCCGGGGATTAACCGGCCACGATCTCGTAAAGCCGGAAGCCGCTTTCCGCCCCGCATTCCGGCGCGATTTCCAGCAGTTCGGGGCTTTCAACGGCAAAACGGCTGATCACATAGCGCCCCCCCAAAGCCAGTGCTGCCGCATAGTTGATGCGGATATCTTCGGGGCTGTCGACAAAGCTGTAAACACGGTTGCCCCAGGTGTTGTAATAGTCAGGGCCGTTTTCCGATAGCGGCAACTGGTCTTCGATCACCTTCAGAAATGCGTGCTTATAGGCGCGCGGGTAGAGATTGTGATAGCCATCCAGAACCGGAATGCCATGATAGGCGGCGACCATCGGATCATAGCCGAATGTGAGCGCCCGCCCTTTGGTGATATAATCCGCAAAACAGGCATAAGTCTCATCCTGAAAGTTGGCACCAAAAGTGCCGCGCGTATTTTTGAAAGCAGACCAGCCAATGGCCTCTTCCCCGAGCCATTCTCCTGAAAAAGCCGCCCCGATCCCATGGGCTTTGACCGCAGCAACAACCCGCTGCTGCCCCGCCCGGCTATAGGCGCTTTTTAAGTTGTCCAGCGAGACCCCCGCCCCCTGCAACAGCGCCAACACCAGATAGAGAGAAAGGCCCGCCAGCCCCAGCCCCCGCGAAAAACGCGGCGCGGGGCGGGCCAAAAGAGTGCCCGCCAACACCAGCAGAAACAACCCCGAGAAAAACCCGAGCCGGACATACTGGATGCTGCCCGCGATCGAGGGCAGATAGGGAGTGTAATAAGGGCCGAGGCTGCCCAGAAGGCTGGCAACGGCAATAAACACCACCACAAGAGCCGTAGCGCGCCGTGTATCCCGCCGGTTTGAAAAAGCCCCTGCCAGCAGAATAAACAGCGCCATCAGCGCTGGCACCTGCATCGCATGATACCACGGGCCGAGGGTAAAAACATCGTTCAGGGTTTGCAAAGACAGCGCACTCATATCAAACGGCCTGTCTTCCAGCGGCCAGTCGGCGCGGTGATAGACCACCTTTTGCAGCATGGCGAAAATGATCGTGGAAGAGGCGACCACCGACCCGAGGCCAAAGCTGCCGACGGTCAGGATAAAATGTCGGATCGTGGTTTTTAGCCGGAATATCCACAAAAAGGCCAGCGCGGCAAAAGGAAAAAACATCCCGTGCAGCACCAGGCTGGTCAGGGTGCCAAGCAAAAACATGGCCCCGTAGCCGCGCAGGGGCCGCACCGGTGCCCGCAGCAGAAAGGCGAGCACAAATGGTGCGATATACAGCCCGAACCCGTATCCGGAATAGGACAGGCCAAGCGCATAGACCACCGCCAGAAACCGATTATATTTCTGCCGCCCCGCGATTTGGCCCAGCAGCACAAGCATGCTGCCATAGGCCAAAAGCAGGCCGAGCAGCTCGGTGGCCAGATAGGCCAGACGCGGCTCAAGGACGGCGTAAATCAGGGTGAGGGGCGAAAACAGCCGGTCAAAATAATACCATTTCATCTGCCCGCCGAGGAACACATCGAATACTTGCGGGTCAAAACCACGGGCGAAATACTGTCCTTTGACAACATTATAGACAATCTCGCTGTCAAGATTGTCGTGCAGGCCCGCATAGAAATCTCCGAGAAGAGCATAGGCGATGGCATATTTCAGAAAGACCGCGCCGATAAAAAGCGGGTGGTGCAATGTCTTCATCTCCGCCACTCCCGCGCGATGGTTTCGGGGTCTCCGGTGCCTGCGGGCATATCGATCAGCCGTGACAGGGCCGTGCAATCGAGCACCCGGGTTTGCTGGCGCCCTTTGGGCGCAGGCACAAAGCGCCACGGGATTCGGGCCGCGGTGGCCAGATCATCCATATAGACCGGCGCGATACCGGCGAAATTGAGGGCGTCGGGCAGAGGGTCGGGGCCGGTGGCCAGCCTGGCCAGCATAGCCCCGGCCTGCGCTGGCCCGATATAGGAGCGCCGCGCGCTGCGGCCATCGGGGAATTGCTCGATGGTCATGGGCGCGGCGGCCGTAGCCCCGGAAGCCCCCCCCAGCAGAGAATCGGCCCCCGCCACATTGCCGATCCGCAGGCAGCAAACTTCTAGCCCTGAATCCTGAGCCATACGCGCCGCCATGTTTTCCATATCCAGCTTGGATTGCCCGTAAGGCTCCATTGGCGCGCAAGGGGTGGTTTCGGTTATCGGGGTGCTGTCTCCCGCACCATAGACCAATGATGACGAGGCCAGCAATACCCGCCGGATACCCGCCTCAGCGGCGGCGTGCAGATAGGCCTGCGCCAAGCGGATATTCAAGGACATATCCGCGCCGGTTGCCGGGGTTACCCCCGCCATGACCACCAGCGCATTCAGGGGGCCAAACCGCGCCATCCAGCGCCGCAGCCCATCAGGGCCTTCGGCTATATCCCACGGCAGGGTGCGGGCGTCCGGCACGGCGGTTTTGTCACGGAATTGCAGGGGCATTTGGTGATACGGGCTGTCGGGGCTGGCCGAGCCACGGGTGACCAGCCGGCCCACCCGCCCGCTGGCCCCGATAAATGCAAATCTAGCGTCAGTGTTTCCCATGCCATCCCTTTGGCTGCGCATACCCGAACTGGCGGTTTTATGTTGATCTTCCGTATAAACCCGTATATTCTATATCAGGACAAAAAGACAACTCGGCACAAGAGAGCTGGTCACGGAATTGGGCCGCTCCTTTAACCGCATATTATGCGCAAAAGGAGAACGACCGTTGGGGAGAACCATATGACCGAATTTAAGCAGGAGGCCTAACTGTACCGAATGTGGCCTGCGCCCCAAATATCCTCCAGCTTGATGTAGAGTCCTAGGGGTTTATTGATGGCGCTATGCGGCCATCTTGTCCATTGTTTTCTTCTCTGCAAATTCCAAGGGTGTCAGGTTTCCCAGTGCTGAATGTGGGCGTTGGTGGTTGTAGTCGTGTTGCCAGCATTCCAGAACTTCCCGCGCAGCCGACATCGAGCTGAACAGATTTTCATTCAGGCATTCATCTCTAAGCTTGCCATTGAAGCTCTCGATGAACCCGTTCTGCTGGGGTTTTCCGGGCGCGATATAGTGCCAATCCACGCTGGTATCCTGCACCCATTTCAGGATCGCCATGCTGGTGAATTCTGTGCCATTATCCGAAACTATCATGCTTGGCATGCCACGGTCAGCAACGATAATGCTCAATTCTCGCGCCACGCGTTGGCCTGACAGCGATGTATCTGCCACCAGCCCGATATTCTCGCGCGTAAAATCGTCGATCACCGTCAGAATGCGAAACCGCCGCCCATCCGTAAATGCATCGTTAACAAAATCTAAGCTCCACCTTTGGTTTGGGCCATTAGGCAGCACCATGGGCTTTCTGGTGCCCAGAGCGCGCTTTCTGCCGCCTCTACGGCGCACTTGCAGCTTTTCCTCGGTATATAATCGGCGCAGTTTTTTGTGGTTCATAAAAATTCCTTTCCTCTCCAGCATGACCTGAATGCGGCGATACCCAAACCGGCGGCGTTCCTTCGCTACCAGCTTGATCTCCTCGCAAAGGTCACGGTCATCAGGTCGTTTTGATTGGTAGCGCACCGTGGATCGATCCACCTGCATGGCATTGCACGCCCGACGCTGGCTCACCCCATGCGCTACGCACAGGTGGGCTACAGCTTGTCGCTTTGCATCAGGCGTCACCACTTTTTTGAATTTACATCGCGGAGCATGGCTACATCGAGCATGGTCTCGGCCAAAAGCTTCTTCAGTTTACCATTCTCGGCTTCCAAGGTTCGCAGCCGCGCCGCGTCTGACGGCTCCATGCCCCCATACTTCGATTTGTATTTGTAAAATGTGCCTTGGCTAATCCCATAACGCCGACACAGGTCCGCCGTCTTCTCGCCAGCCTCCTGCTCTTTGATCATCGATATAATCTGCTCGTCCGTGAATCGCTTCTTCATGTTATCCGTCCTTTTTGTTGGCCGGACGCTACATCATTTTGGAGGAGTTCTTGGGGCGCAGGTCAAATGTGTTGCTTTGGCCAAAGCAACACGAATTTTACCTATCACCCCCTCACCTTTCTCTTTCCCAGCCTTTACTTATGCTGCGTCCCATGGCCTTGACGTCCTCAAAACTTTTCGCCACTTCCTTTTCGGCCTCGGCGCTGCGCTCTTCCTCGACGACCTTGTTTACGGCCTTCAGCTCGGAGAGGTCCGCGCTTCGCAACCTTTCTCTCAAACTAGCCACCCCCCGCTCGGCAATATCCTTGACCTCGGCGACCGCCTCACTAAACCGCCCGCGCAATTCAGCGACCAGCCCCTGAACCACTTCTAGCCGCTCATACGCGGCCCGCCAGAGATCCCCGGCGGTAGTTTTGACGCCACGCCGCTCCATGCCCCAGGCTTTCCAGCCGATGTCGGGCAAGGGGTCGCGATTAAGCGCCACGGCCTCAATGGCAAATTCCCGCGCCGCCTTGTCATCCCCATCGGTATGGGCTTTATCCTTGAGCGCCAGCTTTTCGTCGCGCTGCGCTTCCAAGGAGCGATGATCCACCTCGGGAACGGCCTCCAGCTCCCGCAAATACCCATTGACGTGCTCGGCCCAATCCTCGCGCCATTCTTCCAACAACGCCTTACTGTTCCAAGACCGATCCTTGCCGCCAAAGCCTTCAGCATCTACGGTGCGGGTGGTGAGCATAATATGGGCATGATGATTACGCTGATCCCCCTCTTTACCAGGAGCGTGAATAGCAATATCGGCAATCATGCCCCGATCTACAAAGGCGGCCTTGGCAAAGCCGCGCACCAACGCCAACCGTTCTTTATCGGAGACCTCATGGGGCAGCGCCACAACAACCTCACGGGCCAGCTGAGCGTCCTTGCGCTTTTCCACGGCCTCAACCTTGTTCCAGAGCACCTCGCGGCTCCTGAGGCTATCTGGAGCGCCTGAGGGCAGCATAACCTCGGTGTGCAAAACCCCTGAGCGCCGCGCGTAATCATGTTCCAAACCTTGGCGCTGATCCACAAGCTGCTCGGCAGCGCGGTAAGCAGCGGCAGCTACGGAGCTGCGCCCGCTACTACGGGAAATGATCTTTGCTGAAAGATGATAGGTTGCCATACGAGCGCTACCGCTTTTTTCTTCTCAGCCCCTTTTTCTATGGAGCCTGGGGTTTCCCCTGTCTGAAGGGGTTTGGGGAGGAACCTCCTCCCCAATTGGCCAGAATGGCCAACGGGAAAGGCGTCGCCTTGGGGTAAAACCCCGATGAGACCTCACACATTGCTTGCAATGTATAAGTGAGCACTTATAGTGTTTTCCACGCTACCACCAAGACCTACCCACTGCAACCACATAGAACCCATTATATGCCCCGCACCATAGACCAACAGATTGCCGAAGCCGAAAATCGCGTACAACGCTTGAAGAGCAAAAAGCGCACCAAAGACACACGGCGAAAAATCATTGTTGGGGCCGTTATGACGGCCCAAGCCTTTAAAGACGTTAACCTGGCAGAATACCTGCTTTTCTTTTTGGAAAATGATCTGACTCGGGATGTTGATAAACGGGATGCCCAACCCTTGATGAACGACCTGCGTAAATTCATAGGAGACCATAAAACATGAGCCAGTCCGAAGATCCGGTAGATATACTCATTGAGCGGCTTAATCAGCTCCACCAGGCTCAGGTTGAGATGAAGGACCGACAGGTTACGGCAGAAGATACCA
>Ga0256839_1002288_pt1 | contig 21534 bp, 19 predicted proteins | sample 354166metaG_FD_185968 | JGI IMG/M metagenome (GOLD analysis project Ga0256839, IMG submission 185968) | Hydrothermal vent microbial communities from Mid Atlantic Ridge, Atlantic Ocean - 354-166 | ecosystem: Environmental > Aquatic > Marine > Hydrothermal vents | place: Atlantic Ocean: Mid... | reverse complement strand
AATACGCTTGGCAATCATGTGGCACAACGCGGTTCATTAAATGCGGCCAACCGTTTGCGGTTTGATTTCAGCCATCAAAAAGCCGTAACCGAGGATGAACTGGCCAGTATCGAGACCGAAGTCAACACCATGATCCGCCAGAACAGCACGGTCGAAACCCGGGTTATGACACCGGACCTGGCCCGCGATATGGGCGCGCAGGCGTTGTTTGGCGAAAAATACGGCGACGAAGTTCGCGTGGTTTCGATGGGGGTTGAACAGGGCAGCGGCAAAGGCATCGATAAAAACACCTATTCTCTGGAGCTGTGCGGCGGCACCCATGTGCAAAGGCTGGGCGATATCGGTACGTTTAAGCTGGTATCCGAAAGCGCATCGGCCAGCGGCATTCGTCGCATCGAGGCGCTGACCGGAACCGGGGCTTTGGCTTATATCGCGCAAAATGAACGCGCATTGAATGCGGCCGCAACCGCGATGAAATCAACCCCCGATCAACTGGCTGATCGGGTAAAAGCATTGCTGGATGAACGTAAGGCAATGCAAAACGATCTTGATAATTTCCGCAAACAAATCGCCATGGCCGGCAGTGGCGATGTGCAGATCAGCGTTAAAAACGTGGCTGGATTTCCGTTTTTGGCACAAAAACTGACCGGCGTTTCAGGCAAGGATCTGCGCGGGCTGATTGACGAACACAAGGCGCGCCTGAAATCGGGCATCGTGGTGTTGATCGCCGATACCGGCGGCAAAGCGGCGGTCGCGGTCGGGGTTACCGATGATCTGAGTGGCAAAATTTCAGCGGTCGATATCGTGCGTGTTGCGGCTGAAAAACTGGGCGGCAAAGGCGGTGGAGGCCGCGCGGACATGGCGCAAGCCGGTGGCGCCGATTTTGAAAATGCACAAGCGGCAATTGCTGCCATAGAAACATTTCTGGAGACTTAAAATGACAGTATATGCGATGGTTCATATCGATGTAACCGATGCGGAGGAATACGCAAAATATGCGGCAATCGCTGGCCCTGCGGTGGAAAAATACGGCGCAGAATTTTTGGCGCGCGGTGGCAAAAGCCTGCAAATGGAAGGCACGGGCCGCGCCCGCAATGTCATTATCAAATTCAAAGACTGGGAATCGGCCGAAGCGTTTTATGCATCCCCCGAATATCAGGAAGCCCTTTCTTACGGGCTTCCGGCTTCGGATCGTGAATATACATTTGTTGAAGGCGTTTAACGCCTCCAACATTTTTTTCAGGGATTAACCGGCCAAGGCCGCGTTCAGGTTAGAGTCAATTTTCTCCAAAAACCCTTCGGTGGTCAGCCATTTCTGATCCGGCCCAACCAACAGCGCCAGATCTTTGGTCATGTGACCACTTTCGACCGTTGCCACGACAACTTTTTCCAACGTATCCGCAAATTCGGCCAGTTTGGCGTTGCCATCCAGCTTGGCGCGGTGTTTCAAACCACCTGTCCACGCATAGATCGACGCGATGGAATTGGTCGAGGTGGCTTCGCCTTTCTGGTGCTGGCGATAATGGCGGGTTACGGTGCCGTGCGCGGCCTCGGCCTCAACAATTTTGCCGTCCGGCGTCATCAACTGGCTGGTCATCAAACCCAATGAGCCAAAGCCCTGCGCCACGGTGTCGGATTGCACGTCGCCATCATAGTTTTTACAGGCCCAAACAAATTTACCGGACCATTTCATGGCGGCGGCTACCATATCGTCGATTAGACGATGTTCATAGCTGATGCCGGCTTTTTTGAAATCGGCTTCGAACTCGGCTTCGAAAATCTCTTGGAACAGGTCTTTGAACCGGCCATCATAAGCCTTTAGAATTGTGTTTTTGGTTGACAGGTAAACCGGCCAGCCCAAATTCAGCCCGTAATTCAGTGATGCACGGGCAAAATCGCGGATGCTGTCATCGCGGTTATACATGCCCATGGCAATGCCGGCCGAGGGCGCATCGTAAATTTCATGCTCGATCACCGCACCGTCTTCGCCGACAAATTTCATCGACAGTTTACCGGGGCCGGGAAACAGAAAATCGGTGGCTTTGTATTGGTCGCCAAAAGCGTGGCGACCAATAACAATCGGGTCGGTCCAGCCCGGCACAAGGCGCGGCACGTTTTTGCAAATAATCGGCGCGCGAAAAATCGTGCCACCCAGAATGTTGCGAATGGTGCCATTGGGCGAGCGCCACATTTTTTTCAGGCCGAATTCCTCGACCCGCTGCTCATCCGGTGTGATGGTTGCACATTTGACACCAACGCCGTATTTTTGAATCGCATGGGCGGCATCAATGGTGATCTGGTCGTCGGTTTCGTCGCGGACTTCCATGCCGAGATCATAATATTTCAGATCAATATCAAGATAGGGCAGGATCAGCTTGTCTTTGATGAACTGCCAGATGATGCGGGTCATTTCATCGCCGTCCAGTTCGACAACGGGGTTTTCTACTTTGATTTTGGTCATGGTTGGTCCTTTGGTGGAATCATTGTTTTGGGGGTGTTTAACGCAAGGCCAGGCAAAAAGATAGGGCTGTATACGAACGTATACAGTAAATCATGACATCATTCCGCTGATTGCATAATTTTTGCGCCCAATGTATCAGGCGGGCAACAAAACGGAGCATTACATGTCAGGCACGGATCACGGCAAGTTTGAGGGATGGCAAGGGCCGGTGCCCAGCTTTATTCTGGTGCGCCCGCAAATGGGCGAAAACATCGGCGCGGCGGCGCGGGCGATGTGGAATTTCGGCCTTGATCGTATGCGCATTGTGGCACCCCGCGATGGTTGGCCCAACCCCAAAGCCGTGGCCATGGCCAGCGGTGCGGGGCGGGTGCTGGACCATGTGCAAATCAGCGATACCACGGCTGGCGCGCTGGAGGATCTGAATTTTGTCTTTGCCACCACCGCGCGCAATCGCGACCTGACCAAAACCGTGATGACACCGGAACGGGCAATGGAACACGCGCGCAGCCTGATTGCGCAGGGGCAAAAGGTTGGTGTGATGTTTGGGCCGGAACGGGCAGGGCTGGAAAACGAGGACATCGTGCAGGCCAACGCGCTGATTTCCGTGCCGGTTAATCCGGCTTTTGCCTCGCTTAATCTGGCGCAATGTGTGTTGCTGACAGCTTATGAATGGCGCCGCCAAACCGGTGGCGTTGAAGCCGAGATCACTGATCGCGGCTTAACGCGTTATGCGGAAAAAATCGAGGTAACAAAGCTGTCGGAACGGTTGGAACAACGGCTTGATCAGGTCGGGTTTTTCTGGCCCGAACAAAAACGTGAATCGATGGTTGAAAATATCTGGAACATGATGTCACGTTTGCCCCTGACCGATTCCGATGTGCGCACCTTGCACGGTATGTTCAAGGCATTGGCCGAGCGCGATCCGAAGGATTATGAAAATGACAGATAAACGCAATATTTTTGAGGATGTTTCCGAGCAGGTTTCGGGTAAAGCCGATGCGTCCGCTGCAAAAAAAACCAAAAAACCGGCGCGCCGTGCCATTGCCGGCTGGCTGATCGGTTTGTTTATTCTGGTCGGGTTGATGATTGCAATCGGGGGCATGACCCGTCTGACCGATAGCGGCTTGTCGATCACCGAATGGAAACCGATAACCGGGGCCATCCCGCCCCTGAATGTTGCGGACTGGATGTCGGAATTTGATCTTTATAAGGCCACACCGGAATATGAACTGGTGAACAGCACCATGACCCTGGCTGAATTCAAGGGGATTTACTGGTGGGAATGGGGGCATCGGTTTTTGGGTCGGTTTGTCGGGCTTTTCTGGGCGGTCGGATTTTTCTGGTTTTTGTTGCGCGGGGTTATTCCGGCAGGCTGGACTGGCCGTATGGTTCTGGTCGGGGCGCTTGGCGGTTTGCAAGGCGCTGTTGGCTGGTGGATGGTGGCCAGCGGGCTGACGGGGCGCATGGTTGATGTAGCCTCTTATCGGTTGGCCATTCATCTGGGGCTGGCGTTTGTTATTCTGGGCTTGATCGCGTGGTATGTGATGGAATTGCGCCGTGAACCGGGTGATTTGCTGCAAGCAAGGCGGCGGCGAGAGAGCGGGTTGATGCGGCTGGCAACTATTCTGGCCGCCGTTCTGTTTGCGCAGGTGTTGCTTGGCGCGCTGGTGGCGGGCATTGATGCGGGGCGCAGTTTTCCGACATGGCCGTCTATGGCGGGTGAATTCTTGCCCTCGGAAAGTTTTGGCTATACGCCGCTTTGGACCAATTTTTTTGAAAACCCTGCATTGGTGCAATTCAATCACCGGCTGCTTGGGTATCTGGTATTTTTTATGGGGTTTTTTGTCTGGCTCAAGGCGCGCAAAAGTGCGGTTGTTTCAGTGCGGGGCAGCTTTGCGGTGATGATGTTGATGATGCTGGCGCAGGTGGTTTTGGGGATTATTACGGTGCTGTATCTGGCGCGGGTTGACGTGGCCATTACCCATCAGATTGGCGCGGTGGTGTTGTTTGTGCTGATACTTCGGGCGCGGTTTCAGGCGGCCTATCCGGTGGAACAGAAAATCAAGCGCGGATAAAAATCATTGGTCCCATTCAGGTTTGCGTTTGTCCAGAAATGCGGCGATGCCGTTTTTTGTTTCGCGAAACAACATATTGTCGGCCATGACTTGACCTGTAAAATCATAGGCCTCCGACAGGGTCATTTGGGCTTGGGCATAAAATGCTGCTTTGCCGGTTTTCACCGCAACGCCAAGCTGCGCTGCTACTTTTTGGGCCAGATCAATGGTTGCGGCTTCCAGATCATCGGGTGCAACCGCGCGGTTGATCAGGCCCAGTTCGCAGGCGCGGGTGGCATTGATGAATTCGCCGGTTACCAGCATTTCAAACGCCTGTTTGCGCGGGATATTGCGGCTTAGTGCCACCATAGGGGTGGAACAGAACAGGCCTATATTTACGCCGTTAACCCCGAACCGGCAATCATTTGCGGCGACGGCCATGTCGCAACTGGCCACCAGCTGGCAACCAGCGGCGGTGGCGATGCCGTGAACCTGCGCGATCACCGGCTGGGGCATGTTGGTGATGCTTTGCATCAGCGCGCCGCATTGGGCAAATAGGGCGTTGAAATATTCTTTACCGCCATCATCGGTTTTTCGGGCAGCGGTCATTTGTTTCAGATCATGGCCCGCACAAAATGCCTTGCCTGCGCCGCGTAAAACAACAACACGGATGTTGCTGTTTTTGGCCAAATCATCCAGCGTGGATTGCAGCTCTGTCAGCATTTCTTTGGAGAGCGCATTCAGTTTTTGCGGGGCATTCAGGGTTAGCGTGGTAACAGCGTCTTTATCATTGCGCAGCAAAAGGTCGGTCATGGGCTTGATCCTCGGGTGATTTGGCGACAGTCTGCGGGAAAATATTTGAAACGGAAAGAGCCAATGCAACAAAAAATGACACTGGACCAGATGCACAGCTTTATCGACGAGGTATTTCCGCAGGTTCGCGGCAAATTTCAGGTGCTGGATTTGGCGCCAATGACGGCCAGTGTGCGCATGCATGTTGACGCGGCTGACCTGCGCCCGGGCGGCACGGTTTCCGGCCCTGCGATGTTTGCGCTGGCAGATGTAGCGTTTTATATTGCCACGCTGGCGATGATCGGGCCAAAAGCCCTGACCGTGACCACCAGTTGCAACATTAATTTTATGCGCAAACCCGCACCCGGCGATTTGCTGGCCAAAGCCCGGATACTGAAACTTGGCCGCAGCCTGAGCGTGGGGGATGTTGAATTGTTTTCAAAAGATAGCGAAAAACCCGTGGCCCATGCCAGCCTGACCTATTCGATTCCGCCCAAGTGATGGGGTAAAATAATACCCAATTTGTAAGACATTGTATTTGTTTGATTTATTGAGGGTTTTAGCAATTGACTGCGCTTGTTAAACCGCTAAAACCCCCTTATCAGATTTCGCAGGGGTTCGCCTTTGCATTCACCATCCGACAAACGGAATATAACCATGAAAACATATTCAGCCAAACCGGCCGATATTGACAAGAAATGGATCCTGATTGATGCCGAAGGTATCGTTCTGGGCCGTCTTGCCACGATTATTGCGCAGCGCTTGCGCGGCAAACATAAACCGACTTTTACACCGCACATGGATATGGGCGATAATGTAATTGTGATCAATGCTGAAAAAATCCAGCTGACGGGCAACAAGCGCGCCGACAAGATCTATTATTGGCATACCGGCCATCCGGGCGGCATTAAACAACGCACCGCAGCCCAAATTCTTGAGGGCCGTTTCCCTGAGCGGATCGTGACCAAAGCCGTGCAACGCATGTTGCCAGGCGGGCCGCTTTCCAAACAGCAAATGACCAATTTGCGGGTTTATGCAGGTGCTGAACACGGCCAAGAGGCCCAGCAACCTGAAATTCTGGATGTTGCATCCATGAACCCCAAAAACACACGGAGCGCTTAATCATGAATGATGAAATCAAATCGCTCGACGATCTGAAAGAAGCTGTGGCCGAAACCGGCACGGTTCTTGTTGAAGAAGCAGCACCCTTGCGCGAACCTGTGCGTGATGAATTGGGCCGTTCATACGCCACCGGCAAACGTAAAGACGCGGTTGCCCGTGTCTGGATCAAACCCGGTTCGGGCAAGGTTACGGTTAACGGCAAAGAAATGAACGCATATTTCGCACGTCCGGTTTTGCAAATGCTGATCAATCAGGCATTTTCGGTGGCCGGCGTTGTTGGCGAATTCGACGTGAATGCAACCGTAAAAGGCGGCGGTCTTTCGGGCCAAGCCGGCGCGGTAAAGCACGGCATTTCAAAAGCCTTGCAACTTTATGAACCCTCATTACGCGGGGCATTGAAAGCCGCTGGTTTTCTTACCCGTGACGCCCGTGTGGTTGAGCGGAAAAAATACGGCAGACGCAAAGCGCGTCGGAGCTTCCAGTTCTCCAAGCGTTAATATTTTGTTACAAATATTCAAAAGGGCTGCGGTTTCGCGGCCCTTTTTTATGGGATGTTGCAAATTGGCATCTTGTTGATCGCATTGCCCAACTGGCCTATGATTGCTTTGTTAAAATATCTGGCAAGGTTTAGGAGTTGAAATGGCAAGAACGCGATCTAACAATCTGGATATTTTGCCTGTAATTCTTGCGGGTGGTTCTGGCACGCGGCTTTGGCCTTTGTCTCGAAAGCATTATGCAAAACAATACCTTGCGATTGGCAGCGATGCTACGATGTTGCAAGAATCTTTGCTGCGCCTAAACGGAATGCCGCATTTACCGCCCATTCTGATTTGCAATGAGGAAACCCGGTTTTTGGCAGCCGAACAGGTGCGCCAAATTGATATTGATGATGCGTTGATCATGTTGGAACCCGTAGGACGAAATACTGCGCCGGCACTGGCGCTGGCAGCACTGGAGGCGGTTTGTTTGGGAAATGACCCTATTTTACTGGCCATGCCTGCGGATCATAAAATTGCGGATATTCCGGCTTTTCATATGGCGGTTGCGCAGGCGGCCGCGCTTGCTGATATGGGGCATTTGGTGACTTTCGGGGTTGAACCAACCAGCCCGGAAACCGGATACGGGTATATTCAAGCAGGCGCAGACATACCGGATTCAACCGCCAAACATGTGGCCAGTTTTGTAGAAAAGCCGGAATTGGCAGCAGCCGAAGAATTTTTGAAAGCGGGCGGATATTACTGGAATAGCGGCATTTTTATGTTTCAAGCCAGCCGGTATCTGGAGGAGCTGGAAAAATTCCGCCCTGATATTTTGCACGCCTGTCAGGATGCGTTTGAGGGCCGAAAAAGAGACCTTGATTTTGTGCGTTACAGCAAACAGGCATTTCTGGATTGCCCCGCGCAATCCGTTGATTATGCGGTGATGGAAAAAACCAAATCCTCGGTTGTTGTGCCGTTTAACGGCGGCTGGAGCGATATTGGTTCCTGGACGGCTTTGTGGGAAAATTCCCCAAAAGACGAGGCCGGAAATTGTATTATCGGGGATGTGCTGAATGAAAACGGCAGCGGCAACTATATCAATTCCGGTCATCGGCTGGTGGCGGCGGTCGGGGTCAAAGACATGGTGATTGTTGAAACCAAGGATGTGGTTTTCATTGCACCCAAAAGCGAGATTGAAAGCATTAAATCGGTTGTCGAAACCCTGAAGGCCGCAGGGCGCGAAGAAGTAAACTACCACCGCGATGTTTACCGCCCTTGGGGCAAATATGACACGATTGATATGGGGGACCGTTATCAGGTTAAACGCATTACGGTCAATCCCGGTGCAAAACTGTCGGTGCAAAAACACCACCACCGGGCCGAACACTGGGTGGTTGTTAAAGGCACAGCCAAGGTAACGCGCGGCACCGAGACCATTTTACTAACGGAAAACCAGTCTACCTATATTCCGCTTGGCGAAATTCATGCGCTGGAAAACCCTGGCCTGGTGGATCTGGAGCTGATCGAGGTGCAATCTGGCACCTATCTGGGCGAGGATGACATCATCCGGTTTGAAGATAAATATGGCCGCAGTTAAGCCAATAGCCCCCCTGTAAAACCAGCGGCTTGGCCGCAAAAACCATGCGTGAAACCGTGTTGGTTTTTGGCATTAAAATGACGGGGCTAGCGGGTGGCTTTATCAGCATTTCACTGCTGGCTGCGCGAGGTGGCTTTTGTGCGACCCTATCCAAGCGATGTGAAAGCTGGGTGCGTTTGGCCTGGATATCTGGATTATTTGGTGCGGGTTTCTGGTGGTTTCTAGAGGTAGCAGGCTTTAGCGGCGTAAAAAACCAATGGTTAACCGTTAAAAGCGGTGTTAAGGAACTGTTTTATCTATTAAATAGCTTTAGCAAAACAGAATACTGGAGACGGCCCTGTATAAATTTCTGACCCATTTGCCGCGCGGCTGGAAAATTGCCGTTTTGTTTGTGTTGGACATCGCGCTTATTCCGGTGGCCTTGGTATTGGCGCTTGGCTTGCGGCTGGGGGAATGGTTTCCTGCTGAGCGGATAGAAAAATCAATTCCGTTATTGGTTTTTCTTTTGGTTGTCGCACCCTTGTTCGGATGGTTTTTATCGGTGCATAAAACCAAATTACAAAGCTTTGGTAATTCGGATTCCCTTAAGGTCGGGCTGTTTGCTGCCTGTCTGGGCATAACAGGTGCGGCGGCCAACTGGATGTTTGGCTTGGGTGCACCGCGCACGGTTCCGGTTATTTTTGCGTTTATATTCTTTGTGATGGCATCCTATTTTCGGTTGGCAGCGCAGCGGCTTTTGGTGTGGCTGGGCGGGCGGCGTTTCAAAGCAACGCCGGTGGCGGTTTACGGCGCGGGTGCGGCGGGGCTGCAACTTGTATTTGCCCTGCGCCAATCCCGCGAAATTCGGCCGGTGGTGATTGTTGATGATAATCCCAGCCTGCAAGGCGTAGCGGTTTCGGGGATAAGCGTGCAAAAACCAGAAAACCTCGCACAGCTGGTTGAGCGGGGGGGGGTAAAGCGAATTTTGCTGGCCATGCCATCGGCTTCAAAGCAAAGACAGCAAGAGATTATCAGGAAATATGGCCATTTATGCGAAATTCAGGCTTTACCGTCTTTTATTGAACTAATGGCAGGCGGAGGGCTGGTTGAAAACTTGCGGTCTGTATCTCTGGATGATTTGATGGACAGGGACGCAGTGTTGTTAGGCGCGCCAGAAATCACCAATGCCTATTCAAACAAGTCGGTGTTTGTTTCCGGGGCTGGCGGTTCTATTGGTTCAGAGCTTTGCCGGCAGGTTCTGGCAGCAAACCCGGAAAAGATTGTTTTGTTTGAAATGAGCGAAATCGCACTTTATTCAATCGAACGGGAATTGCGTAGCCTCTCGACAGGCGATATTGAAATCCTGCCGATTTTGGGGTCGGTTTGCGATCAAAGGCTGGTCGATAAAACCCTTCGGGATTGCTTGGTCGATACCGTGCTGCACGCCGCCGCTTATAAACATGTGCCATTGGTCGAGGGGAATGAGCTGGAAGGTGTCCGGAATAATGTATTTGGCACCAAAGTGCTGGCAGAGGCAGCCATGGCTGCCGGAGTGAAACGGTTTATTCTGGTTTCATCGGACAAAGCGGTGCGCCCCACAAACATTATGGGGGCCACTAAACGCCTTGCTGAACTGGTCATTCAGGATTTGCAAACCCGCAGCAATGCCACCAATTTTTCCATGGTGCGGTTTGGTAATGTCATGGGATCCTCGGGGTCGGTCATTCCGCTATTTCGCGAACAAATCGCCAATGGCGGTCCGATTACTGTAACCCATAAAGATATGACTCGTTTTTTCATGACGATCCCCGAAGCCGCACGGCTGGTTTTGCTGGCCGGTTCTTTTGCCGAAGGCGGAGATGTGTTTGTTCTGGATATGGGCAAGCAGATCAAGATTATAGACATGGCAAAGCGGCTGATTAAGCTGTCGGGATTGACCGTTAAAGATGCGGAAAATCCCGAAGGCAATATTGAAATTGTATTTACCGGAATTCGGCCTGGCGAAAAACTGTATGAAGAATTACTGGTAGGCAGCAATACATTGCCGACCCCCCATAATAAAATCATGCGGGCACAGGAACAATTCTTGAGCCATGAAGAAGTCAAAGAATTTTTATCGGGGTTAACACAGGCAATCGATAACAGTGACGCAACGCAGGCACGGCAGTTAATTGCAAAGTGGGTTGAGGGCTATTGCTTGCCGGTCAATAGCAGGTGAAATTGCCGTAAAATTCTGTTTGATACGCTTTGATCTGTCCCGGCTTATGAGCCTTTACCCGATTGTCCTGTTTCCTGATTTCAGGGGGAAGGCGATAATCTCTATACAGGGATATTACTTGGAAATTTATATGTAAAAAGCGTTCGAAATCCGCAATATCGGCCCCGCTGGCCCAGTTCAATATACAAATTTCTGATCATACCAGCCTGAAGTTTGTGGTGCGCCCGAGATTAAATTATCCAATGTTCAAACTGAAAATACTACATGGTTATGTTAACCTCTTGAAACTATATTGGCTTCCATAATTAGGCTAAATTTGAAACAAAAATACACTATAATAATCAGCTTTGAATAACCTCTTGTTTTGCAGGGGTATTCTGTTAGAGTTTCGTTAAATTGTCCTTTGTTCCGGAGTTTGTTATGTCGTTGAAGTTTTTTGGTTTGACCTTGGTTATCGCGTTAGGTTTGTCTGGTTGTGTTCGGACAAATACTTTATTTCCCGACCCTCTGCGCGAGGATTTAACCTATAACTGGCAGATCGTCAGCGTCGAGGCAAATGCCTCGCGGGATCTGACCACAACCGATGCCAACAGCCAAATGCCGGATGTCGATATTATCTGGCGCGAAGACGGGCCGGGCGATGTGTATTTGCAGGTTGAAGTCATTCTGGAAGAAGCCATGGCGCAAGCAGTTTCGCAAATGCAAAACTCTGTCAAAGGCAACCGCAAGGTTATCCTGATTGCCGATCTGGTGCAGTTCCATTCCTTGACTGAACGGGCGCGGTCCAACATTGGCGGCATTCATAATATTGACTTTAACCTGACGGTTGTTGATGCGGTGACACGCGAAGTTCTGTCCGGTCCGGCTTATATCGAATCGGATGTACACGCCTTTGGTGGTGCAGAGGCTGTGGCGGCTGTGGCGCGCGGTGAAACCATGCGGGTGCGCATCATTCAGCGGGTTTCGGATGTGATCGCAACCTATCTGGGCGTTGCCGGTGACCGAGCAGTTCAATCGGGCAGCATTGTTGAAATCGGCCGGTAAGCCTTTCTTGAATTCACCAAAAGGGCCGGCTTTTGCCGGCCTTTTTTTTGGGCGCTTGCATTATTGGCCATAAAGCCGCAAAACCGCCAAAAGCAAAAAGGATATCCAAATGCCGATCGGAGTATTTGACAGCGGGCTTGGCGGCTTGACCGTTTTGCGAAAGCTGCAATCGGAAATGCCGGAACAGGCGTTCACCTATTTGGGTGACAATAAAAACACGCCATATGGCACGCGCGATGCCTATGATGTTTTTGACCTTACCTGCAAAGGCGTGCAGCATCTTTTTGATCAAGGCTGTGATCTGGTGATTATTGCCTGCAACACGGCCTCGGCCTCGGCTTTGCACCGCATGCAGGTTAGCTGGCTACCCAAGGGCAACCGTCGGGTGCTTGGGGTGTTTGTGCCGATGATCGAACATCTAACCCAGCGTGACTGGGGTGATAACGCGGCGCCGACCCATACGGGGCTTAAGAATGTTGCGGTTTTTGCCACGCAATCCACCATCAGCAGCGGTGCTTTTCCGCGTGAAATGAAATTCCGTGCGCGCGATGTCGAGGTATTCGGGCAAGCTTGTGACGGGCTGGTGGATGCCATTGAAAAAGGCGACAGGGCAGAGGCAAAGAATCTGGTCAACCGCCATGTGGCAACCATGTTGGCGCAACTGCCGCTGCCGCAAGCGGCGGTTCTGGGCTGCACCCATTATCCGATTGTCGAAGATTTATTTCGTGCCGCTTTGCCCGCATCAACCCGTTTGGTCAGCCAGCCTGATCTGGTGGCTTCGGCGACAAAAAATTATATTTCGCGACACAGCCATTTTGCAGAACAGGGGCCGGTAAGGTTTTTAACCACCGGAAATGTGGGTAAAATTCGCGACCTTGCCCGGCAGTTTTTGGGGCAAGAAGTTGTATGGGAAAAAGCGGAAATGGCAGGTTAATATGAATAATATCGCGATACTCGGGGCCAGCGGATATACCGGCGCGGAACTGGTGCGCCTGATCGCCACCCATCCGGATATGAAAATCAAAGCGCTGGGTGCGGACCGCAAGGCGGGTCTGGAATATGGCAGCGTTTTTCCGCATCTGCGCCATCTGGACCTGCCGGTGTTGAAAAAAATCGAGGAAATCGACTTTTCAAATATCGATCTGGTGTTTTGCGGCTTGCCCCATGCCACTTCGCAGCGGGTTATTCTGGCTTTGCCGGATCATCTGAAAATCGTTGATCTTTCGGCAGATTTCCGGCTGCGCGATCCGGCGGAGTATAAAAAATGGTATGGTGGTGATCATGCCGCGTTGGAACTGCAAAAAACTGCGGTTTACGGGTTGACGGAATTTCACCGTAAGGAAATCAAAACAGCGCGGCTGGTTGCCGGAACCGGCTGCAATGCCATTACCGGATTATTGCCGATATTGCCTTTGCTACATGAAAAAATCATTGATCCCGACCAGATCATTATTGATCTGGCGACCGGTGTTTCCGGTGCGGGGCGCAGCGCCAAAGAAGCCATGTTGCATTCCGAGGTATCCGAGGGGTTTCACGCTTATGCCATTGCCAGCCACCGGCATCTGGGTGAATTTGACCAGGAATTTTCAAAGGCGGCAGGGCAGCCCGTGATGGTTAGTTTTACGCCGCATTTATTGCCGCAAAACCGCGGGATTCTGGCAACGATTTATGTGCAGGGCGATGCAGAACAAATTCACAGCACCTTGGCCAAAAGGTATACCCAAGAACCGTTTGTATATGTCCTGCCTTTTGGTCAGGCACCGGCAACACGACATGTGCGGGGATCAAATTATTGTCATATCGGGGTGGTTTCAGACCGCCGGTCTGGCCGCACGATTGTATTTTCAGCCCTTGATAACTTGACAAAGGGGTCATCCGGGCAGGCGATTCAAAATGCTAATTTGATGCTGGGGCTGGATGAAGCCGCGGGGCTTCAACTTGCCCCGTTGTTTCCCTGAGAATTTTACCTTATCTATAGATAAAAGGGGGCATTATGGCCGGATTAAGAAAAAAACACAGATCTCGTATGATCATCTTCGGATTAAGCATGCTGGCGATAGCAACGGTTATTGTGGGTGTTGCATTCAAAGACGGCATACAGCTTTACCGGTCTCCTACCGAGGTTGCCGCAAATGCACCCAAAGCCGACGAGCTTTTCAAGCTGGGCGGATTAGTGGTTGAGGGAAGCTGGGAAAAAGGTGAAACCCACCAATTTACCATCACCGATACTGCCAATGAAATCAACGTAGTCTTTAACGGCATCATGCCGGACCTGTTTAGCGAGGGCCAAGGCACGATTGTTACGGGTAAACTGGTGGACGGGGTGTTTGTTGCCTCGGATGTTTTGGCCAAACATGACGAAACCTATATGCCATCCGAGGTAGTAGATACCCTGAAGGCGCAAGGCGTTTACGTCGAACCCGAAAGCTGATCTAGCAGCAATTCTTGGGCCGCCATCCCTGCACTGCGCGCGGTGGGGTCGGCAAATGTTAACAAATCTCTGACATTTTTGGATCGATTTTCCGAAAACTGGCAGGGGTTGTTATGTTAGACATTGATGCAATTATTCAAGATACTTTAAGGCGCGAGGGCGGCTATGTAGATGATCCGCAAGACCCGGGCGGAGCAACCAACCATGGTGTGACCATCGGCACCATGCAAAAACTGGGCATTGATCTGGATGGCGATGGCGATGTTGACAAAGTCGATGTGCGCTTGCTGGATATTCGCCGGGCGGGGGAAATATTCAAGGAGCATTATTACCAGCGGCCCAATATCTGGCAATTGCCGGAAAAGCTGCAAGCCTCGGTATTTGATATGTATGTCAATTCCGGCGGAAACGCGGTGAAAATCCTGCAACGCCTGTTACAGGATTTTGGCAACCCCACGGCGGTTGACGGCATGATCGGCCCCGACACAGCACGGGCGGCGATGGCGGCGTTTGACGCGGCACCGGATCATCTTGTTAACGCTTATGGTATTGCGCGGCGCAATTATTATTATGATCTGGCAGACCGGCGCCCCGGTTTGCGCAAATTTGCACGCCGGCGCGACGGCGGCAAAGGTGGCTGGATTGTCCGGGCCGAAGAATTTATGGACGAACGCTTTCATCTGATACGCGCGCAACATGATCAACGTGTGAGGCTTTGGGCATGAGGTTTTTTAATCTGGGCCGCACAGCACAACAGGTTGGCGGCGCGGTTGCCGAGGTGGCCGAGGTATTTACCGTAAATGCCACCAAAGCCGAGCTGGCGACGCTTCAACGATATGTGTCTGCGCTTGATCAGGCAGGTGCGGAATTTGAACGCAACCGCAAAGGCTGGTTTGACCGTTTTATTGATGGATTGAACCGGCTGCCGCGCCCGATGCTGGCTTTGTCTACGATTGCGCTTTTTGCCTATGCAATGAAAGACCCGGCCGGGTTTTCCGAACGTATGCAAGGGCTTGCCTATGTTCCAGAGCCTTTATGGTGGTTGTTGGGGGCAGTTGTGTCGTTTTATTTTGGTGCACGAGAGCTAAGCTATTTTCGCGGCTATCAGCCCAGAATTCCGGTTGTGCCGGTTTTGAAACCGGAAATGCAATCGCCAAGCGGCAGCAATCCGGCGCTGGAGGAATGGCGGGCCGCAAAGAACTGACTGCGGCGCTTTGGCTGATCACGAGAATGCAATTTGATCCTGTGTCCGGTATCGCTATGATCTGGAAAAAATCAGAGGGATTCGGAAATGATCGCAGAAATTGGCCACGCAGCAGTAATACTTGCGCTTTTGTTTGCTATTGTTCAGGCCATTGTGCCGATGATTGGTGCCCAAAAAGGCTGGGCAAACTGGATGCAACTGGCGGTGCCAACCGCCATTATCCAGTTTGTTCTGGTTCTGATTTCCTTTTCGGCCCTTACCTATGCTTTTGTGGTCTCCGATTTTTCATTGCAACTGGTTGCGGCCAATTCCCATTCTGACAAGCCGATGCTTTATAAAATCACCGGTGTCTGGGGCAACCACGAAGGCTCTTTGTTGCTGTGGAATCTGATACTGGTTTTGTTTGGTGCAATGGTTGCCATGTTTGGCCGCAATCTGCCGCCGGCATTAAAGGCGCGGGTGCTTTCGGTGCAGGCCATGATTGGCGTCGCATTTCTGTTGTTTTTACTGTTTACTTCCAATCCGTTTATCCGTCTGGAAAACCCGCCTTTTAACGGCAATGGTTTGAACCCGATGCTGCAGGATCCGGGCTTGGCCTTTCACCCTCCGTTTCTATATCTTGGTTATGTGGGCTTAAGCATGGCGTTCAGTTTTGCCATTGCCGCTCTGATCGAAGGGCGCGTTGATGCGGCATGGGCACGCTGGGTGCGCCCCTGGACATTGATGGCATGGATGTTTCTAACCCTTGGCATCGCGCTTGGATCATGGTGGGCCTATTACGAGCTGGGCTGGGGCGGCTGGTGGTTCTGGGACCCTGTTGAAAATTCGTCCTTTATGCCTTGGCTGGTGGCAACTGCATTGCTGCATTCGGCCATCGTGGTTGAAAAACGCGACACCCTGAAGGCGTGGACAGTTCTTTTGGCAATTCTCGCCTTTTCCTTTAGCCTGATTGGTACCTTTATTGTGCGCTCCGGTGTGCTGACATCGGTGCATGCATTTGCCAATGACCCAAAACGCGGTATGTTTATTCTGGTTATTCTGGCGATTGCCATTGGCGGGGGATTAACGCTTTATGCTTTGCGGGCCAATCAGCTTAAATCCAATGCAGTGTTTTCAACCCTTAGTCGCGAAAGCGGGCTGGTGCTGAATAACCTGTTGCTGTCGGTCGCGGCGGCGGTGGTGTTTATTGGCACCATTTGGCCCTTGGTTACCGAAATGTTTCTGGACCGGAAAATTTCGGTTGGCGCGCCCTTTTTTGATGCAGCATTTACGCCCTTTATGGTGGTGATTGCCATGGTTCTGCCAATTGGCAGTATCCTGTCATGGAAGCGTGCAAAAATCCGCAAAACCATGCAGCCGCTTTGGGGGGTAATGGCATTGTCGGTAGCCTTGGGCGCCTTTGTCTGGAGCCAGGATACCGGTGGCCGGATGCTGGCCCCTATTGGCCTGACCTTGGCCGCATGGGTGGTATTGGGGGCGATGGCTGACCTTGGGTCTCGGGCCAAAATCTTTAAGGTCAGCGCGCGTGAAACGTTGCGGCGCCTTAGAAATCTGCCGCGCTCTGACTGGGGCAAAGCAGTGGCCCATGCGGGGTTTGGCCTGTTGATTTTCGGGATTTCGGCGATTACGGCCTGGGAAATTGAGGATATCCGCGCGGTTGAAATAGGCGCGCCTTATTCCGTGGGCGGCTATGAATTCACGCTGAATTCCATTGGTGAATTTGACGGACCGAATTATATTGCGGTTCGCGGCGAAGTCGCGGTTACCAAAGGAAACCAGAGCTTTTTTCTGTATCCGGAAAAACGCAACTTTATCGTAGAGGGAACCCCGACCACAGAGGCCGCCATCAACAGCACCCTGTCCCGGGATGTTTATATTGTGATCGGGGACCGTCAGCCCGACGGTAAATGGACTGTCCGAACCTATATCAAGCCGTTTGTCGCCTGGATATGGTTGGGAATCATCATTACATCCTTGGGCGGGCTAATCAGCCTGACCGACCGGCGATACCGGGTTGCCGCACCTTCCAGAAAAACAACGCGGGCTGCCGCGGTTCCAGCGGAGTAGCCATGAAAAAGCTATTGATACTACTGTTAATTCTGTCAACTCCGGTTTTTGCGGTTGAACCGGATGAAATTCTGGATGATCCGGTGCTGGAGGAACGGGCGCGCGAAATTTCAACAGAGCTGCGCTGTCTGGTTTGTCGTAATGAAAATATCGACGAATCCAATTCGGGCCTTGCCCGGGATTTACGGCTTTTGGTGCGTGAACGGCTGGTCGAGGGCGATTCAGACGAAGAAACCATTCAATATATTGTTGACCGGTATAACGAATATGTTCTGCTAAAGCCCCGGTTTACCGGTTCCAATATTTTATTGTGGCTGTCGGGCCCGTTGCTTATGTTACTTGGCGGGGTGCTTGCCCTTGCTTTTGTGCGCGGCAAAACCCGGGAAACGCAGGTCGAGGCGCTTTCGGAGGATGAGGAAAACCGCCTGAATGCGCTTTTGAACAAATGACCCCACGTTGAGGCTTTTACATTCACAAATACTGCCTTAAGCTTTTCCCAGCTTCAGGAGGCATTCATGGATTACGAAACTATACTTTATTCGGTTGCCGACAATGTCGTGACCATCACGTTGAACCGTCCACAGGTGATGAACGGGTTAAACGCGCAAATGCGGGTTGATCTGTTGCATGCTGTAAAACATGCGCCGATGGATGGGCGGGTGATTGTGTTTACCGGCGCGGGACGCGGGTTTTGTTCCGGCCAAGATCTGGGAGATCGGGTGACAGCCGCCGATATAGATATGGAACGCACCTTGAAAGAAGAATACGAGCCGCTGTTAAAAGCCATCTATGAATGTCCTATTCCGACAATTTCCGCGGTAAATGGCCCGGCTGCCGGTGCAGGGGCCAATCTGGCGCTAGCGGCTGATGTGGTGATCGCCACCAAATCAGCATTTTTTATTCAGGCATTTGCCCGCATCGGATTGCTGCCCGATGCTGGCGGCACCTATTGGTTGCCGCGCCAGATGGGGTTTGCAAAAGCCATGGGCGCGGCTTTATTTGCCGATAAAATCAGCGCGGATCAAGCCAGTGCTTGGGGCATGATTTACGATTCAATCCCCGATGATGATTTTGCCGCTACCATTGACGCGCGCGCCAATCAATTGGCCAATGGTCCTACCAAAGCCTATAAATATATCAAGCAGGCGATGCGCGCCAGTTTTGACAATTCACTGGATGAACAACTGGCGCTAGAGGCCAAATTGCAAGGCCGCGCCGGAAAAACCCGTGATTTCACCGAGGGCGTCATGGCATTCATGGAAAAACGCCCGCCAAAATACGAAGGGCGTTAATGACGCGGCTTGTCGATGTTATATCGGCACCCATCGCCTATGATGTGGCGCGGGGGCAGGATGCGCTTGCGCCGTTCATGGGGCTGCCGCAAAACCTGCTGGATCTAATTATGGGCACCGCAGGGTGCAGCCCTTATCTGGAAGGCTCCATCACGCGCGAGGCTGATTGGCTGCGCGAGGTTCATAACCAGCCTTTGGCGGATGTGTTTTTTAACATTTTGCAAATTGAGGGCGACAGCTTTCAAACCCTGTCCGATAATCTGCGGATCGCAAAACGCCGCGCCGCATTGCTGATTGCTTTGGCCGATCTAGGCGGCATTTGGAGCTTGAAACAGGTTACCAAAGCTTTGACCGATCTGGCAGATACCGCTGTGCAAAAAGCGCTCGAATTTTTAGTTGGCGCTGAAATATCCCGTGGTAAATTACCGGGTTGCACCACGGCAGACATCCCGCAGGCCGCCGGTATGGTGGCGCTGGCCATGGGGAAAATGGGCGCGGACGAGCTGAATTACTCCTCGGATATTGATCTGATCATGCTGTTTGACGAAAGCCGTTTTCCTGCGGAGAATTACGCTGAGCTGCGCGCCGGTTTCATTCGCATCACTAAACGCATGGTCAAGCTGTTATCCGAAAACACCGCACAGGGTTACGTGTTTCGCACTGATTTACGTTTGCGCCCTGATCCGTCTGTAACCCCTGTTTGTGTGTCTATGGAGGCTGCTGAACGCTATTACGAAAGTGTCGGGCGCACATGGGAACGGGCGGCGTTTATCAAGGCGCGCCCTTGCGCCGGTGCCATTGATGCGGGCTGGAATTTTCTGGAACGCCTGCGCCCGTTTATCTGGCGCAAACATCTGGATTTTGCCGCGATTGAAGACGCCCATGATATGCGTTTGCGCATTCGCGAACACAAAGGCCTGCACGGGCCGATTGTGATTGCAGGCCACAATATGAAACTGGGGCGCGGCGGCATCCGCGAGATCGAATTTTTTGCCCAGACCCGACAGGTGATTGTCGGCGGGCGCGACCCTGATTTGCGGTCTCGTGAAACCGTGCAGGCGTTGAATGATCTGAACCGCAAAGGCTGGATTGAGCAGGATGACTGTAAAAATCTTATTACTGCCTATGAACATCACCGAATGATTGAACACCGCATCCAGATGATTGATGATGCCCAAACCCATATCATGCCAAAAGATGTGGCCAAACGTGACAGGCTAGCTGCATTTTGCGGGTTTGAAACCCGCAAGGATTTTGAAACCGAAATCATTGCACGGCTGGAAATGGTCCATCAGATTACCGAGCGGTTTTTTGCATCCGATGCAGATGAACCGGACAAACCGCTGGCGGAATACGGGTTTCGCGATGTGGGTGCGGTTCAGGCCATGATGGATAAATGGCAGGATTATCCGGCCCTGCGATCCAGCCGCGCCCAGCGGATATTTGCGCGGTTGCAACCGGTGCTTTTGGCAAAGCTTTCGGCGGCCTCCAACCCCAATGAAGCCCTGATCCATTTTGATGCATTTCTGGCGCGGTTGCCGGCCGGTGTGCAGGTGTTTTCGCTGTTTGATGCCAACCCTGAATTGCTGGATTTGCTGGTGGATATTTGCACAACAGCGCCTGAATTGGCGCGGTATCTGGGCCAGAACGCACGGGTGCTTGATTTTGTGCTGGGGCAGGAGTTTTTCCAGCCCTTGCCCGATCTGGCAGAATTGCAGGCTGATTTGGCAGGGCTGGTGAACGCTGCAACTGATTATGAACGGGTGCTGGATACAGCCCGTATCTGGGTGCATGAACAAAGGTTTCGCATCGGGGTGCATTTACTGCGCGGCATTTCAAATGCGGATGAGGCATCCGGTGCTTATTCGGATGTGGCCGAGGCCTGTTTACGGGTGTTGTGGGATGCGGTGATAGACCAGTTTTCAACGCGTTATGGCCGACCTCCGGGTAAGGGTGCGGCGGTGATTGCCATGGGCAAACTTGGGTCGCGCGAAATGACCGTGACCTCTGATCTGGACCTGATTGTGATCTATGATGCGGAGGGTATTGAAATGTCGGACGGGCCGCGGCCCTTGGCCATCAAACCCTATTATGCGCGGCTAACGCAGGCCTTTGTGTCAGCGCTGACGGTGGCGACTGCCAAAGGCACGCTTTACAAAGTAGACATGCGGTTGCGGCCCTCGGGGCGCTCGGGGCCGGTTGCCACATCGTTATCGGGGTTTATTGAATATCAAAAAACCGAGGCTTGGGTTTGGGAGCATATGGCCTTGCTGCGTGCCCGTGTGGTGGCGGGCAGTGACAGCGTGATGGGGGCGACAAAATCTGCGATTACCGAAGTGCTGGCTTTGCCGCATAATCAAGACAAGGTTTTGCTGGCGGTTCAGGAAATGCGCACACGATTGGCAAACGCCAAAGCCAAAGATGCTGCCAACCCGTGGGAGGTTAAATTTGGCGACGGACGCTTGATGGATATGGAATTGCTGTTGCAGGCTGGCATGTTGATCAACGGCATTCAAAGCATTCGCCGCCCAGCTGACATGGCACGGGAATTGGCCAAGGCTGGCTGGCTTTCAAGCGTCGAGGCACAGCAAATTATTGCAGCCCTAAAGCTTTATTCAATTTTGCAACAAATCGGCCGGTTGGCGGTCGAGGGCGGCTTTACGCCGGAAAAAGCCGGTCGCGGGGTGATGGCTCTGGTATTGAAGGCCACAGGGAAAACCGATATCGAGGCATTGCTGGATGCGCTGCAAACAGCCCGAATAGCAATGCTGGAAATAATCAACCGGTGTTTGCC
>Ga0256839_1002287_pt1 | contig 21536 bp, 6 predicted proteins | sample 354166metaG_FD_185968 | JGI IMG/M metagenome (GOLD analysis project Ga0256839, IMG submission 185968) | Hydrothermal vent microbial communities from Mid Atlantic Ridge, Atlantic Ocean - 354-166 | ecosystem: Environmental > Aquatic > Marine > Hydrothermal vents | place: Atlantic Ocean: Mid... | reverse complement strand
CACCAGTAGATGAACATGATCCTTACTCACTACTCCTTTCAAAATTTCAATCTCAAAAAAGTATCGCAGATAAATCTGACCGCCTAAAGGCGGTGGTTTTAACCTTAAAGGAGACTAATAAAACTTCCCTCCCCCTTGTTACCTGTTTTATTTATTGTCCGCCAAAGCATTATGCTTCCCAGGGAAACTGACCGGTTTGCACATAACGGCTGATCTTCTCCCGGTTATTGCTATCCATAAACATTTCATTGTTTGCCTCTATCGCCTGATATTTTGCTTTAACAATAGAATCATTTAACGAAAGCATATAATTTTTATATTTTGTGATCGCGGGTTTTGAAATACGCCTGAGTCGAAGTAAATGTTTCCGCAATAAAGAATCGCTGTTTTCATCACAGGCATCAACCAGCCCCCAGGAAAGTGCCTGTTCTACGGATATGGGTTTATTGAGTAACGTCATATAATTTGCTTTATTATGCCCAATGCGACGAATCAAAAAAGGCAAGACACAGGCAGGAAATAAACCGAATAACAATTCTGACAGGCTGAATGAGGCGCTCTCATCGGCAAGCACAATATCACAAGCGGAAACAAAACCGACGCCACCTGCGTTCGTTTTCCCTCGCACATGAGCAATCGAAATATAAGGCCCCGTCGCCAGCTCGATCCAAAGCGCATACAACATCTCCGGATCATGCTCTTTACTGTTATCTTTCCCTGCTACCCTGCTTTTTTCAATCTCCTTAAAATCTGCCCCAAAGCAAAAAATATCTGGCAAACCTTCCAGCACGACAATGCTACACATTTCACCATATATTTTAAGCGCGTGCCGACATTCACGAACCAATGGGGCATTGATGGTATTTCCCGCTTCGGGTCGATACAACTTCAAGTAACAAACCGAATCTTCTGCTCTTACCTGTATCGTTTGATAGCTCATTGAACCCACTCATACAAACGATGATATTCTTTGATTTCTTTTAAAAACAAACGAGGAAAACCCATTGACTCACGCACGCCACTCATAAACCCGATATCCGGTTTCACATTTCTTGTGCCAAATCGAACCGTAGCACTTTTTTCTATCACCGCATCATACTCATCCATTGACAACCGGTAGCGCTGATTTAATTTTTCCGTTATACCAAAAGTCTTCATACGTGCTTGACTTTCCGGCATCACAACACCACTGAAAAACTCGGAACAACAACCCGACCCATATGAAAAACACCCGATTCTTTTCGGTGAATCAAACATGCCATTTCCAATGATGCTGGCCAAAGACAACGCGGTGGTCGCACCCATGATATTACCCACCCGCTGACAGTAAACAAGCCCGGGGAATACCCGCTCGTCAAAGTCCTCTTCAATGGCATCGGCTTTTGTCTTAAACATTTTTCGCATCATGGTTCGATGGGCTCCCTTGATCATTCCCCCGAAGGGGGTATGAAAGGCAAGATATGAAAAACTCTCCCGATAATCGGCCCCCGGAACCCGTTTTTGATATTCGGAAAATGATTGCGCCAAACAATCCAGATATGACAACAAAGACAAATCCGAATCCCCCGCTTCACTGTCCGCGACAGGCCGACAGGTATCCATAACTTCAAACCCATAATATCCATTTGCACCGACATCAATTTGAAACACATCAGGACGATCACTCACCAGCATCGCTGCGGCACCCGCACCGGAACTGGGTTCTGCGAATGACCAGCCTTCCGATAACACCCCGCCACCCTCGGCCACCAGAAATCGGGAAATATCGGTCGCAATCACCAATACCTTGGCACCAGGAGACACTTGCGATAACACAAAGTTTACGCCCATCTGTAACCCGGCTGTTCCTGAATAACACGCACTTTTAATTTCAAACAGGCGACAGTTTCGATTCAGTCCCAGATAATCCTGCATATAGGCACTCATGGATTTCCCAAAATCAAATGAAGATTCTGTACAGGTAATCAGCATCTCAATACGATCTTTTTCATGTTCACTGAGTGCATCAATAATCGGTTTTGCCGCATTGACACCTAACGAAACAGGGTCTTCATAAGGCAAAGCCACTGATTTTTCTTTCATTAATAAATTATCAAATCTCGTCTTGTCCAGACCACGGTGGCTCGCTAGCTGGTCAACATCCAAATAAGCACTACCACCAAAAATATTCAGCATTTCAATTCCAACCGATTGCATATCACTATCCTTTTACTTTGATTAAGCTCTAATCAACACACATTAACTATGACGATGACGGCCTGTGACTAACCACCGTTTTGAAAAACGATACTGGAATTAATACCACCAAACCCAAATGAATTACTCATTGCAAACTTTATTCTGCATTTTTCAAACGTTGCCCCGCTAAAGCGGAGATCAGAGTCAATGGGGTTTTCCAGGTTTTTATTGGGATGGATAAACCCATCTTCCATTTGCAAAACAGACGCAATCAGTTCGACAACCCCGGCGGAATATAAACAATGCCCGGTCAGCCCTTTGGTCGAATTGATCCGGAGTTCTGATAAATGATCCCCGAATACCTGTTTAATCGCCTCCACTTCGGTCGCATCGCCCAACGGCGATGAACTGCCATGCGCGTTCAGGTAATCAACGTCCCCCGCCGACATTCCCCCTCTCTGCAATGCCATCGTCATGGCGCGGGCTTCTCCCGCCGCATTGGGTGCCGTTGTGCGAGTACCATCCAGATTCAATGCCGCACCCCGTATTTTTGCGCGCACAACTCCCTCCTGCTCCGAAGCCATATCACAGGATTGTAAAATCACGCAGGCACTCGCCTGACCAAAAATAAATCCGGCATGCCCAGCGTCGAAAGGACGCGATGCCTCACTCGGCGTTTCAAACGTATTCTCCCTGACCATTGCACCCACATTAACGAAACCCTGTAATTCCATGGGTGACAAATCTGCAACGACACCAGAGACAAGACAAGTATCAACAATACCGGACTGAATTAGCTGTACTGCTTTTACAAGGCCCACATTGCCACTGGCCGAAGCACCACCTACAACGAAGCCTTCTCCTTTGATTGAAAATATTTCGCTAAGTACGCCAACTTGATGAGAGTCCAGAAACTGTAATGCATACCTCGGTGACAGATATTCCGGATCAGCTTCAAAGCTCGCCTGTAACCCGTATCGATAATTCTGGGTGGTATTTTCTCCAGTAACAATCACCCCTAGGCGCTCCGGATCATTCGCCCGGGCAAACATTCCCGAATCCTGCCATGCTTCCAGCGCCGCCAATACGGATGCCTGAATTGAAAAAGACGATCGGCGCGCGCAATGCCGAGCTTTTTGTAAAATCTCATCCGGAAGATCAGAATAACGATAAAGATCATCAAGAAATGAAAAATTTTTTATTTCAGCACCCATATCTACCGATAGTTTTGGCCCTTTTCTCACCGCCAACCGGGTGACTCCCGAAATGCCTGATTTAAGGGACTGTTTGAACTCGATAGTATTAGCACCAATGGAACAAACTATGCCCATACCGACAATAGCGATTCCTCTGTCTGATTCCTTTCTCATTTCAGATCCTTGCAATTAGTCAACAGTCAGCTATTACCATCAAAAGCATCAACCAACACATCAACCATTTCCTTAATATTTTCTACGCCCCCAAAACTGACCAAGGGTAACTTTATATCTAATTTTTCCATTGACAGCATGACAATTTCCGTGCGGTCAATGGAATTCGCACCGAGTGATTTAAGATTCTGCTCAATATCGACAGATTCAGAATCAACATCCGGTAACACCTCTGTAATTGCATTTTTTACCACTGAAAATACATTTATTTTTTCCAAAACAGACTCTCCTGTATTCATCTATCATCGAATGACTTCATTGTCGGAATATTTTCTGCCGACCCATTAACCGTAAAGAAACCAATTATCAAATAAAGGACTTCTTGATATTTGATTGATATGGGTTAACGTATTGTCCTTAAGACGGGCATCCTTCATATCCGGCGTTGCCATGACATCCTGTGAAGACCCTGTCATCTCCGAAACCCAATACTGTTGATTGTCAAAAGGGTAAACGGGTAAAGAAAGCTTTCTGACAACATTCCCTTTATGCAATAAATCCCAGGGAATTTTCCCACCTCTCACCCAGCATTGACCCATTTCTTCAAGATTTTTGTCCTGAACGAATTGATGGATTAAATGATGATCAGGCACTTCATTTTTACCTTCTCCCGAATAAACCGGAAGAACAGAGGAATGCATGACATCCCGCATGTGCAGAAAATGCGTCATGCTGGTGATCAGCATTTCACGGTCAGACACGATCATAGCCAACCGGATATTCATTTGGTCTCGCCCAACCTGAAGGGTGTATGCAAAACGAGACAACGACAATGTTTCGTTTACCCTCACATAATCCAACATTTGTTGAACGACGGCTTCAAGTTGTTTCTTGTTTTTTGCAGAAAATACCACAAGCTGAGTTGTCTCAGCATCACTGACATTTTCTTGCTGACTGATATATTCTTCCAGGATGACATGCGCATTCACCCCCCCCATACCAAATGAACTGACGCCTGCCCTGCGCGGTATGGGATAACTGAAACCGTCAGATAATGCCTGCCATTTTTGTGTATTCTGAACAACAAAAAAGGGGCTTCCATCCAATTGTAAATAAGGATTTAATGGATGACTATTGAGATTCTTCACCAGCATTTTATGCTTTAACTGAAGCAACACTTTAATAACGCCGACCACACCCGACGCTAACTCTGTATGACCGATATTTGTTTTAACTGATCCCAGACCGCAATAATTTTCAATCGCCAAAGGCACCCTTTCATCATTTGAATCACCCTCGTGCAGTGATTGGGTAATTAATGATTTGAATGCCATCTTGAGCGCATCAATTTCAATGGAATCACCCAGTTCGGTTCCTGTACCGTGAGCTTCCAGATAAGTGACCGTCCGTGGATCAACATTGGCTTCTTGATACGCTTTTTCCAACAGCTGCGCTTGAGCGACCGGGTTAGGCGTCGTCAGTGAATGTGCGCGTCCACCATGATTCTCCGCACTACCGCAAATCACCCCGTATACAGAATCCCCCTCGTTCTCGGCATTACCCAGCTTCTTTAATATCAGGACTCCGATTCCCTCACTTCTGACAAAGCCATCAGCATGACTCGAAAACGTTTTGCAACGCCCGTCTTTACTCAACATGCCCGCTTTATCATAGGCAATATGTTCAGTGGGCCTCAATAACGTATTAACCCCACCCACAATCGCCATTTCACAACCATCGTTCAGAGCCGCTATTCCACGCCGAATCGCCACCAAAGAACTCGCACAGGCCGTTTCAATGGGTTCACTCGGCCCCCGAAGATCGAGATAATAACTTATCCGGTTCGGCCCGACGGAAGGCTGTACACCGGTTGCCGTAAATGCCTCAATTTCACCGCCGGATTTTTCAACCAGACGGTCATAACCACTGTTTGCAGTACCCATAAAAACAGCAATATTCTTTCCGGAAAGACTTTCCGGGCTATAACCGGCATCCTCGATGGCACGATAGACATACATCATTATCAGCCGTTGGTTGGGATCCATCAGTTCCGCCTCACGATCTGATATACCAAAAAAATCAGGATCAAACTCGGCGATCCCATTAATTACCCCTCCCCGGGGGGCATAGGTTTCACAGTGCGCTGTTGCATCGGCCTCTGTTTTCACGCTTCCACGATCAGCAGGGATTCTGGAAATGCAATCTTTTCCGGACATCAGGTTGCGCCAAAACTCATCAAGATCATCCGCCATCGGCAATTTTCCACTCATCCCGATAACGGCAATACGTTCTTGACTTTTCCTGTTCTCAGAATTTTTTACACTCCTCTCTTGATGATTAATCAAAGAATCTTTATTACCAGCTATAAAATTTCTCTGGTGATATAAAGGTGCTTTTCCCGAAGTTTTACGAATGTTAATTCTATTATCAGCAGAGTGACGCTTTGTGTAATACTGAACAATTGACTCACCAGCATCAGACAACAAGTACGCCGTTAATTTATCCAAGGTATAATTTCCAAACAAAACAGCTGGTGATATTTCAATATCAAAGTGCTGTGAAAGTCGATGTGAAAATTCTGTCAAAAGAATGGAATCATATCCAAATTCAGAAAAATTAGTATCAACCTCCAATAACGCCTGGTTTATTTTTAACTGCTCATTAATAATCTTTTTCAGATCATTACAGATATAAGTCTCAATCCCGGGTATATCGGGTTTATTATCGCATTTGAATACTTCATTTTTCAGGGATTGATCATCCACCATGGGTAATTTATACAAGAACCTGTAACCTGATGATGAAGATCCCTGGTCAATAACCGTGAAGGTACTTTTATTATCTTGTACCAGTGCCTGATAAAATACATTTTCAATAAAATCAATATCGGCGCAGGCTAATTCATCATTTTTATTTTCGGCTTCAGAAACAGATGAATCGAATCTGTTGGCATTACCTGTTAACCTATCAATAACAACCAATCTTCCACAGGTTATCTCCTTATCCTGAAATTCATCCAGGTTGTCTACTTGTGCAACACGACAAATATCATGATGATCACCTTCCATTAATTGTCGTCTAACCATATTCTTGTCAGATAAAAAATGACAGATAAAATCAGGTGTGATGCTTAACCCATCAAGAGCGTCTGAAATCCATGGTGATCCACTGTCTTTTCTATTTTCTCTATTGAATAAAGGATCCGATATTTTCCCCACATAAAAAATGCCCTTTATTTTATCATTTTGAATATTGGTATCCTTCAATACTTTTTCCACAACCGAAGGCTGTAATGAATCAACACTGACATAGTGAATATCACTGTTTACTTCTTTAATCATCTTTAATTTTTTCTTTAAAGACGATATTGATGTGGACAATATTATTATAATGAGTTTCGCCGCATCGGAGCGGGACAAGTAATCCACTAAGAGCCCTCCAATTTCTTCACACTCACACACCAGCAGATAGGTGCCACCATATTTAATTGGACTTATGTCAGGATGGGCAAGGCGATTGTTCGAAACATCCGGGTGCCTGTTATCTTCTTTTTTTGATAACACGGATAGACTTTTTTTCAAACTGGCATCAAGATTATAATTATTGTGGGAATCCGACAAATAGATACTTATTTCATAACCAGTTATTTTTACACAGACATGCCCCTGCTCATCACACAGACTGACATCCATTTTATAGGTGTTACCACGAGATGAGCCACATTTAGCATACCTTATCCAGGCATACATATTTTTTTCCGGAAGTGAAAATATTTCTATTTTTTCAACAGAGACAGAGTGCGCGTCTGCCATAAGAAATAAATCATCCGATTGGTTATTTTCAGTATATTTTTTTGATCTGTCTTTTCCAAGGTTACTGATTCCCTTGACGATGGCTGCTGCTGTTTTGCAAACCAGGATTAATAAAGCCGGGTGTAATACAGGTTCGCTGTTATCGGCAATCAAATCATCCGGCAGGCAATGTTGGATGACCGCTTGACCCTCACAAGAAATAATCCTCTGAATACCCAGCACACTGGGCACACACTCAAGATTTAATAAATCGTAAAGCTCATCACATTGCGTTGAATCAAAGATAGGACCATCGGATTTTTCCAGCAATCCCGTTATATTGATATTTTCAGTTTGAGATTGATCATTGAATGAAGCTTCTCCCTGGACGTGAATTATTTTTTCATGAATATCATGTTGAATAGAATAAATCGAGTAATTAATGGATACAAACTCGTTATTTACACCCAATTCAGTATCATATAAATCAATAGACAACCTGACAGGATCATTCTTGACCGAGACAACCGAAAACCACTTTGTATTATTTAGGTTGATATGAATATGTTTATACGCATCACCCAGTGCAGCCATAATGGCTACTCTGGCCATTTCCAGAAAGACAAAATCTGCCATTGTCGATATCTGCGAGGATGAATTTCGGCTAAAAAAGTATTCGCTACCATCAAATATGGAACAATAAGTCTGTGAAAACAAATCAGACGCATTGATTTGTACAAGTGGATGTATAATCGCAGATGAGCGACTTTCTTTATTAAAGGGTGTGTTATTTTTTCGGGTTACCCGAGGGGACACCCAATATCGCTCTTTAGCGAAGGGATAGGCAGGCAACGAAACTTTGTTTGGACACTTTCCATCATAAAGAACATGCCAATCAACTGACATACCATTAACCCACATCGCTAGATATTTTTCTGTCTTTCCCTCCCGCATCCAGAATGCCAATTGTTCTTCTGTGGTGTCCTCCTCCCCAAAACAAAGTGCAGTTTTATTATTCTTTGCATTTCCTTGATAGCAACCTTCAATACTGCCTTTTTTTTCAGAAAACTTATCTAGTTTTTTTAGCAAACCTGAAACAGAATCAACAACAAAAACAACCCGCTCATTCATGTTGTCTCTGCCCATTTGCAAAGTATAAGATATCTCTGCAAGCTTCGGTGTATCTGGATGACTTCCTGATCCGCCTCTCTTAAGATAGGCGGATAAATTAGAGACCATATCAATCAGGCGATCTTTATTCTTTGCCGAAAGAGGAATAATGGCAGGTTTTATATTATAATATTCGTAGAAACCAAGCTCGGATTGATACTCTTCCAGAACTAAATGTGCATTTGCGCCACTGAACCCAAAAGAACTGATCGCCGCTACACGCTTTCCACACTCCGGCTCACCCCAGTGGTCGTAATTTGTACTGATAAAAAAGGGGGATCGTTCAAGATCCATAATACTATTGGCTTCTTTAAAATGGGCCGTTGGGACATATTTATTATGTTTTAGGCACAATACTGTTTTTATTAAACCGGCTATACCTGCCGCGTAACTGCCATGGCCTATATTCGACTTTACTGAACCCAGCGCACAATATTGTTTTCTTCCAGATGAAGACTGAAAGGCATTCGTCAGTGCTTGAAATTCAATCGGATCACCCAGTGGTGTTGCTGTTCCATGTGCTTCAACATACGTAATATTCGCAGGATCTATTGCGTATTTTTTATAAATGCTACGTAGCAGACTTTCCTGCGATTTAGCGCTTGGCGCAGTAATGCCATTCGTTTTCCCATCCTGATTGATACCGGACCCTTTAATCACCCCCATAATAGGGTCTCGATCCTGCTCTGCTTGCGCCAAAGGTTTCAACATGACAATACCGCAACCTTCAGAAAAAACAGTCCCATTGGCTGATTTGTCGAATGTAAAACATCGGCCATCTATGGATTGCATGCGTACTCGTGAAGTCAAAATATGTGAAAGCGGTGTTGAAAAAATACTGATGCCCCCTGCAATCGCCAAATCACTTTCACCATTACGTATGCTCATACAAGCGAGATGTACCGCCGTTAATGATGATGAACAGGCGGTATCCACTGCAAGAGAGGGTCCCTTCAAATTGAGAATATAGGCTATTCGTGCAGCCAGTATCGCACTCGATGTTCCCATAAAAACCTGCCCATTTGTATCCTCCTCGCTTAATGCAAGCACCCGATCATAATCACCTGTTGTACAACCCACAAAAACACCACATTTTTGGTTATTTAACGCACCCGGTGAGTACCCGGCACTCTCAATGGCTCGCCAGGATTCTTCCAGAAAAATACGCTGCTGAGGATCCATCAACTCGGCTTCAGACGGTGATATGTTAAAAAACAAAGGATCAAATTTATCGACATCATCGATAAAACCGCCCCACTTTGAATACGCCGTCTGTTGATGATCAGGGTCAGGATTATACCAATAATCAAACTCCTGCCACCGGTCTTTGGGTACTTCGGTGATACAATCACTTCCGTTTTTTAATACCTCCCAGAACTCTTCAACCGTGTTACTCATTGGAAAACGACAAGACATCCCTATAATGGCAATATCCATACAATCGTCATTTTCATTGATGCTTTCCGTCTCGGTAGAAAGGGGGACGGTTGATTTTTCATTGATGCCCTGCTTTTTTGCCAGCACTTGATAGCGATCTGACGTCGTTCTTTGCAATCGTAATGTTTCAATACTCACAATAACATTATTATTTTCATTGATGATTTCTAGAGACAAATCGATCCAGCCCTCGTTTACTTCCTTAACCTCGGACAGTGATATAAAATGTCTCCCGCCGGTTTGTCCAAAAACAGTCAGGCCATCAATTTTATAAGGAAGGAAAATATCACTGCCAATATGATGAATATCACTCAGCCGATATGGCCCATAGCTCATTGCATTTGCCAACGCTGCACTGACAACAGAGGGATGCAACAAAAATCGGTTATCCTCTCTGTCAACTTCTATTTTTCCTATTGATTGTTTTTGTCCGAAATCAAGGCTTTTCAGAGAATGATAAAATTCACCAAGGATAATCGTCGCGTCTTTTGAATAAAATTTATCAACAGGAAAAGGGATAGATTTCTCTATCGATAAATCAGGTGGATGTTTTACACGATTTCCCTGTTTTTCCACAGGGCGGACGGTTCCCCTCATATGAATTTTATCTCGGCTACCGTCATATTTATCTCCTCCGTGCGATTTTACCGTAAATCGTAGATTCTCTCCATTTTTCTGAAAAACAAGGGTCATATTATTGGTTGATTCAGCATTACCAATTAATGGATTAACAATAACAATATTCTCAAACATCATTACATCAATTGAAAAATATGATCGACATGCCACAACGAGAATTTCCAAATAAGCATCAGTGGGAAAAATAAATTGACCAAATACTCTGTGATTTCTCAGGCAAACATTATTTTCTACACTTATTTTATAGTTTATAGATACCTCACCATTACGTTCAAAGTCTCCGGTACATCTATCACTATAAAAATAGTGATCTTGATAAGATGAAGGATTCTTAATCGAAAACGCCTTAATCGATTGTTTCCCGGACAAACGTCTATATTTTTTCTTATTTGTACTCATTTAAATACCCACTGACTTTATATTCATGATACCGACTGGTATCTTTATTATCATAGCCATTCAATAAATCAATCAACCATCGCAACACCTAATGTTTTTTCTGTATCCCTATTGCTTATGACTTTCTCAAGGTAGCGAGAAAACGCATGAATATTTGTGTAGTCATACACCACGGTTGCTACAATCGAAACATCAAACTGATCATTAATTTCTTTTACCCATTCAACACCGACAATTGAGTCCAGCCCCATATCAATAAATGCTGATTCAGTATTGACGTCGGATTCATCCATATATAATGCTTTGGCCAGACTAGTGACCAACATCGCTTGTAAATCATCCGCTCGCAGACTTGTGACATTTTCTACGTTTGGTATGCTTTCTATTATTGAATACGATTTATTACTTTTACCAGAATTTTTACTCTGCCTTTTTCTGGTTTTTCGTGAAACATCACTCTTCGATACTTCTTGAAAAATTCTCTCTCCGGCTGTGGAAAGGCGGTTTTCCAAGTATTTCGAAAAAAGGATTATCGTAGGATAGTCATAAACAATGGTAGCGTTGATATCCAGTGAGAACGTTCTATTGAGCTCATTGATCCATTCAACACCAACGATGGAATCCAGGCCCATTTCTGTAAATTGCCTGTCAACATCCACATCACTTAACGTCATGTATAATACAGTAGCGAGGCTCTCGCTTAATATCTGTATAAAATCATGGTTTGATGCAGGCTGTTGGCTTGATAAGTCTGATCGATTAACAACAGCAGAAATTCCTGATTCATTTTTTCCATTGTCCACCCTCGATGTTCCATGGCTTTCATCATGCGGCGTATTTTTTTTATTCAAAAAAACATCAACAGGATTCATCTGATAAACAGGCGTCAAGATTGACAAGGTAACCGCAGTGGGTTTTTCAAGAATATCCGAATATTTTTCGATGCGTTTGGGTGCTGAAGGAATAACATCAAAATGTTCTGGTGATTTTTTCCCTTCAAGGTTTACGCCAGTTACCCGGGCACACACAGCCCCATTATCATCTATAAAATCAATATCCAGTGTGATGTTACTTCCATCGACAGGATTCACTGGCAATGCAGCATTGTGATCACCTCTGACCCAGGCCACCATATTTTCTGAAAAGGACTGATAGACCTCCATCTTCTTCAGTACTACGGGTTGGAATGATTGCGCCAACGACAACCGATCTAATAACACGCTGTTAATTGATAGTTTTTCTTTATTCCTGGCAGTGCCAATGATTGCGATCATTGTCAAATCCAGGGCATTGGGATGAAGTGTAAAAACAGTATTTGGATTGTCTAAAGCACTACCGGTTAAAATAAAGTCTGACTTGAATGTTATGAGTGCTTCATTGTTACCGACATCAATTGATTTTATCTTCCCTTTATATTGAAGACTATTGATTGATTCAAAAATTTCATCACATTCGTTTGGGTGAACAGTGGCGTGATCCACTTTATCGTAAAAATCATTCACACCCAATTTTTCACTGTTTTCTTCAGTATCTATAAAGGCACATCCCTTCGCATGTAAAACCACCTTATCTTCCTGATTATTTTCATTGGAAAATATCTCAAAGAAAATATTTTCAGCATCGTTTTCATGATCGTCATCCAATGTCAAAGAAATATGTAACTCTTTATTCTTTCCCTTGACGCTAAAGGTCTTTAACCATTCAATGCCAGATAAGCCAACCGTTTTCCGATGGCTTCCTTTTATACCACTGGCCTGGGATATTGCTGCATGTACCATTTCAAGATAGGCCATACAGGATAATATTTTTTCATCTTTCAACGGAGGAATAATAAAATACGCCTCTTTTCCGCTAAAACGAGTGCTGTATCTCTGCCTATACAAATCTGATGTGTTTTCATGCAGGAGCGGATGAATCTGTGCAATGTGATGCGATGTCGATAGAGTGGGGATAAATTCTGACGCTTTTTCCTCAATCCAATACCGGTCTTTACGGAATGGATATGTCGGCAGACGGGTTTTTACCGGTTGACGTGAAGGGTAGAGGAGGTTCCAGTCAATCGTTATTCCATTGATCCACAATGTCGCAACTTTCAGACCATCACCTGAAGAAATCCAGCCGTCAAAGACATTGTTAAGTTCATTGTCCAGAGAAAATACATTGAATGTATTTCGGCCGGAATTGATATTCCCGCTAATAACTTTTGACGGGGAAGCAGCCTTCATATTGAGATAATTTTTTAACTTTCCCTTCAAATCAGCGATATCATTAATCAAAAAAACAACCCTCTCCTCCATTGCGTCCCGCCCTGTTTGCAGCGTGAATGCAATATCTTCCAAACACACGGCACCCTGCTTTACATTATCCCCTGTATTCAATATGACAGTCTCATTGGCTTCGATGTGGTTAAGTAAATTACCAACACATACCTTTAGACGGTCTTCCGTTTTTGCCGACAAGGGTATAATGATATCTTCGCCTGACGACAGACGGGAAACCTTTATTTTCTGACCTGTATTTTGTTCGTTATTACTGCTGTTATTATTATTGGCAACTTTAGCGCCGGAATACTCTTCGATAATCACATGAGCATTGCTTCCTCCTGCACCAAAGGAACTGACCATCGCCCGGCGTGATATTGTTTTTTCTGTCCCGCTATCATTCTCATTTTCAAAAATATCCCTTGCTTTCGGCATCCAGGCTTCCCGATTTTTTTGCACCACAAAGGGGGTGGATGAAAAATCAATATTCGGGTTTGATTCATCAGCGTGGAGTGATGGCACCAACATCTTATGCTTCATCTGGAGCAATAATTTTGTCAGCCCTGCAATACCGGCTGCTGCCTCCAAGTGACCAATATTGGATTTGACTGAACCAATGGCACAGAATTCTTTTTTATCCGTATAGCTGGAAAAAGCTTTTTGCAGGCCGGTAATTTCAATGGGATCCCCCAGAGATGTCCCCGTTCCATGCGCCTCAATATAGGAAATATCTTCTGCTGAAACCCCGCTTTTCTTCAACGTTGAAGATATCAATTCTGCCTGTTTAACCGGGTTCGGAACAGTATACCCATTGGTTTTTCCGCCATGATTTATCGACGTACCTTTAATCACGCCATAAATAGCATCACCATCCTGTATCGCATCCTTTAAACGTTTAATATAGACAGATCCGACCCCTTCTCCCGGAACATAACCATCACCCCCACTACCAAAACTCCGGCATTTTCCGTCACTGGCAAGAAAATTATTATTGCTTAACCATAAATACTTGCTCGAAGACAGCGATATATTGACACCACCAACAATAGCACTGTGACTCTCTCCTCTCTTGAGGCTTTCACAGGCTAAATGCAGCGCGGTTAAAGACGCTGAACAGGCAGTATCCACCGCCATACTGGGCCCGCACCAGTCAAAGAAAAAGGAAACCCGGTTTGCAATGCTGTAGAGCAACCCATGTGGCCTTTGTAAATTACCTTTAAAGGTCTGTTCAACTCCTAACGTAATATAAGGCTGCCAAAGCGCACCAACAAAAACACCGACTGTTTCTCCCTTTAAGTTTTGATAATTATACCCGGCATCTTCAATACTCTCCCAGGCGACCTCAAGAAACAGCCGCTCTTGCGGGTCAATTAGCGCGGCTTCTCTTGGTGAGATGTTAAAAAACAAGGGGTCAAACTTGTCGATATCATCCAGAAACCCACCCCATTCTTCAGGCAGTAGATCTTGATCAGGAAACAGTTTTTGTAAGGTTTCATGATCAAATCGGGACTCAGGCATTTTACTGATACTGTCTCTACCTGATTTAAGATTTTCCCAAAACTCGGAAATATTTCTTGCCTCCGGATACCGTCCACTCATACCAATAATAGCAATCGATTCCTCGTCCATATCCTTGGAACCCATTGGCGCAGGCTCAACATCACTCTCAGTGCTGAGGAAGATATCATGATCAATGGCTGCGCCTTCCTGAAAATCGTCAACAGTATACTCAGTGACTGCTGTTTTCTCATTGTGAGAATTTGTGTCTGTCTTATCCCCCAGTATTCTTTGCAGGGTATTTTGATGATGATCTAAAAAATAGTCAGCAAGTTCCCGAATATTTTTGTATTCAAAGAACAATGTTTTGGACAAATTTCCGAATATCTGATCAAGGCGACGATTAAGATCGACGATCATAACGGAATTAATGCCATATGATTCCAATTGTGTATCCGCATCTATATCCACAGGCGGCATTCCAATGGCATCAGACAATGTCTCTTTTAACAGATCACTGACCTGCTCCAGAGTGATACTTGATGATTGACGGGTATGCTGTATTTTTTTCGCCGACATCAATCTCTGTTCTTTATCCTGCTCACTTGGCTGCGTTAAATTACGCAATGACAAGCCTTTTATTTCCACCACAATATTTCCTTCTGTCGTAATGACTTTGGCATTATATTTTTTTATGTCATTGTTTGTTTTCGTTGAATCCATTATCTCTGTATACACGTAACACTCTGCGGGTATTTTTTTGTAGACAATAATTTCATCAACGGCAATCGGTATAAATCGGCTGTCATTCATCCCGTCCGGTTTATTGTTAAGCAATGCGGTTTGCAAAACCCCGGTAAGCAAGCTTGGATGAAGCACATAGTCATCATACGTATTGATTATAAATTCTGGAAGCTTCAGGTGTGACAACGCTTCGTGCTCATTCAAATCAATCCGCAGCATGGGCTGAAAACTCGGGCCAACATGTAATCCTTCTGCATGTATAAATTGATAAATTTCCTCTGGCTCTCTGGCCACCACACATCGAGACTTGATGTCATCCATATCGATAGACGTTAACAGCGCTTGATCAATATCTGCTATCAACGTTGTGTGTACCTGCCCCAGTGCATGAATAATTTTTTCACTTCCCTCATCATGAGTAATTTCATATTCATAAAAATCATCCTTTTCTACCAGTTTTACATCTACCTGAATGGGATTACCGGAGGTTGAAAGTTGTTTTGCCCAATAATTATTCGATAGTTTAAATACATTTCTGTTCTTTTTGATCAAACTTCCTGCCTGTAACGCCATTTCGATATAGCAGGCACCTGGCACGTTATACAGACCTTCAACCACATGATCTTTCATGAAAAACTCTTCATCAGACAGGATTTTCTGAAAAAGTAAATTGTTTTTATCCGAAAATTCGATATCAATCAGGGCGCACTCTGGCATAAACAAAGCCTGATCCTGGCCAGAAGATTCAATGAACCATTCATGATAATTTTCCCATAAATAATCAGATATTCGGGGAACGGTATCAACATCAAAAAACAATGTCGGATCAATCTCCAGAGAAAACAGCTCATTAATCGATAATGTGATCTTTGAAATACCCACGGAATCAATACCGTAGTCTGCCAAATTTTCGGTATCAGTAATATTTCGTGAAGTTTCACCGGAACTTGATACTATTTTGCGAACTTTTTCTTTTAGGGATGCTTCATCGATTACCGTGGTTTTCTCATAAAAATGCTCACCTGACCGTACATTCAGGTGTTTTTCAATTTTATACTGCTCTCCTTCAATCGCTATTAATTGGGCGGGTAGCAATGCGGGGTTCTGACTCAGTATTTTATCAAAAATGGAAATCCCTCTCTCACTCTCCAATGCTTTCATTCCAAAAACATCCCACAAATGCTCTTCTTCCTCTTTGATGACACCAATTCCACCGTCTTTCCATAGTGGCCAGTTAATTGAGATGCTCTTTCCTGACCTCTCACCCTGCGTCATTAAATGATTTCTGTACGATGAAAATTCGTCTAAAAAGCTATTGGCAGCAGCATAATCACACTGCCCCTGATTCGGCATAATGGAAGCAATTGATGAAAACAAAATGAAAAAGTCCAACGGATCTTGTCGGGTCATTTTATCCAGATTAATGGTACCCTGTATTTTTGGCGAAATGACATGATCAAATGATTCCCCCTTTTTATTGATAATGTAGGAATCCTCAATCAATCCCGCACAATTAAACAGGCCGTTTATGTGGATATCAGCGGCTCTTATTTCCTTAAAAATATGATTTAATGCCGCTTCATTATTGATATCAACAGAATAATACTGTCCATCACCACCCAGTTGACGAAGCCGCTCAAGCTTCATGTCAATACTGTCATTTATTTCTGAACGTCCAATCAAAATTAACCGCGCACCATAGTTTTTCGCAAGATGCTGTGAAAAAATATACCCCAGCCCTCCCGCACCACCCGCAATCAGATACGTTCCATCTTGTTTAACCCGAGAATTATCCACCGTTTCAGAAAACCCCTCATACCGCACCATCAAACGTACTTTTCTTTGGCCGTCAACATAATGTACTTCGGTGAGGGGGGTATTTCGATAAAAGCTTAACTCTTGAGACACGACACCGGCGAGTTTTTCCGGGCTATGCTCATCCACCCCGATGGAGGTAATATTAATCGTTGGATTTTCAAACAATAGCGTTCTTGAAAAACCACCCACCGACGCATCAAAACATCGTTCCAAAGCATCCTGAACGGGGTATAGATATAATATACGGACACGATTTGGCAATTTCGCCAATATCAAAGACTGCGTTAGTGACAATACTGATTTCAGGCCAAAGTCAATATTCTGTGATATTGATGATCTTCTCTTCTGGCTATTTTTATAATTCCATCGATATATTATTGCTTCCGGCTCTGTTTTTTTTATCTTAAGCTCATCCCACAGTTTCTGAAATGAATCCCGATCAGCCTGATTGACCGTATAAGTGGTTTTTCCTGTTTGCTTAAAGTCATCGCCTGTTTTTACCAAAATAACATTTTTATATTTTCCAGTTTTACGTAAAATAGTTGATAATGAGTGATTGGTATCAAAAACAATGACCGAAGAAGTCTTTTCATTATGCATTCCAGATTTTCTTGGAATCCATTTCGGCGTGTAATACCGTATGTGTTTATCCATCGAATTATTTTCATTGTTTTTCATAAAATCACCAGAAACAGGATTACCTGCCATCGCAGGTGGTGAATACGCACGCTTAACAAACTCGAAAAACTCAACAATGATATTTCCCTGTCTGTCACACAAATACATCGTAAAAGATGCCTGACCACCATCCGTAGATTGATGATTTATGGCTGAATAGGCATAACATTGATCGGGAATATTTCCCTGTATTTTGATTGTCTTCAGGTGAAAGGGGACTTTCTGTTCTTGTTTCTCTCTTTCATTCAATATCTGCAATGCCACAACCGACTGGAAAACCCCATCAAGCATGGATGGTTCCAGTATATTGCCATCGGGAATAGTGATATCAGTGGACTGTTTTAATTCACACAATATTTCCGTTTTGTTGTAATGACAGAATTTTATCGTTTGAAAAGTATCGCCATAGGCCAACCCGTTGTGCAAAAATTGATGATATAACGCATGCTGCCCAAGCGTAGACAGGCATCGTGCTTTTATTTTTTCAATATCGAGTCTGTGCCGTGGTTTTTCCTGATGCCCGGTGATCACCACACCCGTGCAATAAGTTTCATCATCCTTCACCAGTGATAGCTTATAATTTTCATCCCTATTATTTTGGGTATATTTCACATTAACACGAACGTCTTTCTCCACTCTTATTGCCCGTGCCCAATAAATATCCTTTAACACCCGAACAGGTTCACCGCTTATTTTTTCCCCAGTTTTGTGGAAAACATCGAGGCACTTGACCCCGGGAACAATTTTCTCTCCTTTGACAATATGATCGCGTATAAAATAATCTGACGTTGAAAAGTCTTGGTATGCTGAGGTATTATTTTCTTTTTCATCAGACATCATCTTCTTGTCTTCTTCCGCACGGGGAAACCAGCAACGTCGTTTTTGAAACGGATAAACGGGTAATTGAATTCTGTTTCCCGCTTGATGCGGGCTAAAAACTTTCCAGTCAACATCACCACCACCCGCCCAATATCGAGCGGCTTCACCTGCATCGCATTCATCAAATACAAGGGAAGGCAACTGCGCTGTTTTATCCTTGTTCTCCACACCCAAAAATACCTGATCACTTTTTTTATTGTCAGTAAACCCTTGTAAAAGACTTAACAAATGCTGGTAATCATCTGCCAGGAATGCAACCCTCTTTTCCAGGGATTCACGACCATTTTGTAGTGTAAAACAGATATCTGAAATATCGCACTGTCCTTTTTTTTCCTGCAAATAGTGGTAAAGTGATCCAACGTACTCATTGAGCTGACCCCTTGTTTTTGCAGAAACTGGCGCTATGTATTTTTTATCCGCTTTTAGGGGTTTTTCTGTTGAAACCGGTTTATTTTTTCTGTCGATGCGAGGTGGTTCTTCCACGATCATATGTGCATTAACACCGCCCATTCCAAACGAACTGATACCCGCTCGTAGCGGCTGTTCAATTCCACCCAGACTGATTTTATTCCATTCCTGATGTTTATTGACGATATAGAAAGGACTTCCATCCAACTTGATATAGGGATTCAATGTTTCAAAATGCAGTAATGCCGGTATTTGTTTATATTTAAAACTCAGTAAAACTTTAATCAGCCCTGCAACACCTGCTGCACTTTCAAGATGACCCACATTAGTCTTGGTTGAGGTTAAACCACAAAACGGGGGTTCATTGTCTTTAAAATAAGGTTGGTATGCCTGCTTTAATGCATTAATTTCAATAGGATCACCCAGTGGTGTACCTGTACCATGTGTTTCAACATAGCTGATGGTTTTGGGATCAACGTCTGCAGCCATAATCGCTGCACTGATCGTTGCGGCCTGCGCAGATACTTTTGGTGCCGTTAAAAAATTGGATCTCCCCCCGTGTTTTACCGCCGAGCCTTTGATCACTCCCAGGATATTATCGTTATCGGACACGGCCTGTTTCAGGGGTTTTATGAAGACGACACCAACACCCTCACCTCTCACATACCCATTGGCTTTGGCATCAAATGACCGACATTGACCATCCTCTGACAACATTCCGGACTTGCTGTGTGAGATATACATTGTCGGACTGAGAATCGTATTGACTCCACCAACAACGGCTGCCTCACAAAACCCGTTGTTAATATCGGTCACTGCATTATCCAGGGCGACCAAAAAGCTGGAACATGCGGTATCTACCACTTCACTTTTACCCTGAAAATCCAGCAAATAAGAGACGCGATTGGCCAGAATTGAATGCACCGTACCTGTTGATAAAAAAGAAATAATCGGCACCTGGTGTTCTCTCATCAATTCCGCATAATCATTTTTCGACACACCGGCATACACACCGATATCCCTTCCCCCTAGGCTTGTCGGGTTATACCCGGCATCTTCAATAGCATGCCATACGGATTCCAGAAATATCCTGTGCTGTGGGTCTATATAATCCGCTTCACGAGGTGATATTTTGAAAAAAAGCGGATCAAATTTATCCACGCCTTCAATAAACCCCCCATACTTTATGTTGGTCTTACTGTCTTCACTGGCAGGGTCTCCAAAATAGTCCTCCCACTTCCACCTATCTTTCGGTATTTCACTCACACAATTCTTTCCGGCAACTAAATTATCCCAGTATTCTTCATAATTTTTTGCACCCGGAAACCGGCAAGCCATTCCAATGATTGCAATATCATCGGTTTTCCTACTATTTTTTATTTTCATCATCATTTTTTCAATTTATATTTTTTCATTGACAAGTTTATTCTGAGAAATATTCACTGATGAGTGACTCACCTGTCTATCATTTTTAAGCCTACCAACAACATGCACTTCGCCCTTTTCCATGAAACCCAGGTCACCCGTTCGCAGATACGGCCCATCATTAGATCCTTCAAGATAAACATTAAATATTTCTTCCGTTTCTTCAGGTTTATTCCAATAACCTGTTGCATTGCACGTACTACGCACCAAAATTTCCCCTGGCTCCAGATTGCCGCTTTTTATCCGGGTTCCTGGAACAACAATTGCCACCTGTGTATCAAACACTGTTGATCCATAACGGATAACATCAAGACTTTTATCACCACTATGGTTTTTTTCGATAAAATTCTCTGATAAATATTTCATTGATTTACGAAAAATAACACTGGGGATATTTGTTTGATGATTACCTGATACCACGCAGGTCGATTCTGCCAATCCAAAAATTGAAGCCAACGATGTTTTCTGCAAACCACAATGGCTAAATTTTTTTATAAAACTGTCAATTGTTTTTCTTTTTACAGGTTCACCACTGTTATATGCTGTTGTCCATTTTGATAAATTCAAGGGTCTATGGGAATCTAGCGCCTGATCAATGCACATGTTATATGCAAAATTTGGAGCCCCGCTAAATGTCACTTCATATTTGGTTATTGCATCCAACCAACCCAGTGGATTTTTATAAAAATCAAAAGGGGAATATAGGTACCCTCTATAACCACAGTACAGTGGCTGAAGAATACCAAATACCAATCCAAGGTAGTGATAATGAGGAAGCCAGCTAACTGACCGACTTGAGGATGTTAATTTATAGGTTTTTTTAATGCGATCTTGTGTACTAT
>Ga0256839_1002286_pt1 | contig 21539 bp, 23 predicted proteins | sample 354166metaG_FD_185968 | JGI IMG/M metagenome (GOLD analysis project Ga0256839, IMG submission 185968) | Hydrothermal vent microbial communities from Mid Atlantic Ridge, Atlantic Ocean - 354-166 | ecosystem: Environmental > Aquatic > Marine > Hydrothermal vents | place: Atlantic Ocean: Mid... | reverse complement strand
ATCGTGCTTATCACATTGCCGCTGGATGATATGAGGGCATCCCATGAATGATACCATGAATGACATTATCGAAGTGCATCCCACATTGTTGTTGGTGGATGATGATGAGTTGTATTGCCGCATTTTGGGCAACGCCATGAAAAAACGCGGCTTTAATGTATTGGTGGCGCATAATGTTTCAGATGCATTGGATATGGTGGGTGAAATACCGCCCAAGTATGCCGTGGTGGACTTAAACATGCCGGGTGAATCAGGCTTGGTATTGATTGAAAAGATTCACAAGCTAGACCCAGAGGCGCACATGGTGGTGCTGACTGGTTATGCCAGCGTTGCCACGGCTGTGGAAGCCATCAAACTTGGAGCCACCCACTACCTTGCCAAACCTGCTGATGCCGATGAAGTGCTTAAAGCTTTGGGTAAAACCGATGGGCAAGTGGATATTGAAGTCAAACAACAACCCTTATCACCCAAACGCTTGGAGTGGGAACATATTCAGAAGGTACTCACTGAAAATGATGGCAACATCTCTGAAACAGCCCGCCAATTGGGTATGCACCGCCGCACATTGCAACGCAAACTGCTCAAGCGACCTGTGCAAGAATAACACGCCATTGACCGTCATTCCCGCGTAGGCGGGAATCCACTGAAAAGAACCTTTGAAATGATGAAGTATCAGACTGTAAAGTATGGATTCCCGCCTACGCGGGAATGACGAAGGTAAATAATGCGGTTACCCTAGCCTACCATGTGACACAAAGGGTGCGACAATCTGTCGCATGTTCACACGCTCACATCAAACCTAAAGTTCGCCCATCTAGTTTTGGGAGGAACACATGAACATCACACGAATTCAATCTTTCGCCGCAAGCCTGATGCTTGCCGCAACACTTAGCGCATGTGGCAGCGATAGTTTGCCAACAACAGGTACGACGGCAACAAGTGTGACCGTCAATGGTCAAGCCATTGCTGGCGCTGTGGATGGTACGGTTACTGTGCGCAATAGCGCAGGCACACAAGTTGCCACAAGCTCAGTAACTGCTGGTACATTTGCTGTTGAAATCCCCAATGCGGAGCTGGCTCAAACGCTGGATTTTGAAGTCACAGGCACTTACCGCGATGAAGTTTCTGGGCAAATTGTCACATTAACCACAACCAACCCTTTAGCACTGCGCACTGCCGCAAACCACTTTCAAGCAGGGCAATTGGGCAATGCACCCATCACCCCCGACACCACAGTGATTCGTACCATGGTGGCAAATGGCATGACACTTACAGCCGCAGAAACAGCATTTCAAACGGCTTTTGGTTACAAGCCTGATTTAACCGCTGTGCCTTTCGACCCTTACACCACGCAAAGCATGACCACGCAAACCACAGCAGACAAAACAGCCGCCTTTCGCGTGGGCGTGTGGAGTCAACTGGGCAAAGACTTAGGTTTAACGGCTACGGATTTGGCTGAGTTACCTATCAAACTGGCTGCTGACTTAGCCGATGGCACTTTGGATGGTGTTGCCGCAGGCAATGCGGTGACTTTCACCAGCGGGGTAAACTTACAAACCATGCATCAAGCCATACCGCTTGCCAATCGTCTGAGTATCGCTGTTGCTCGCTTTGCTGGCAGCTCTGCCAATGTTGCCCAAGTACCAGCACCAAGCATGGGGCTTCCGCCCATTGCAGCGGATATGCCAGGAACGATTAAAAGAATCACTTTAGCTGATGGCGTGACGCAAGTAGATATTAAACTCGATACCCCAAATGTTGCACCCTTCCAAATGGGCTTTAAAAATGTAAAAACTACACATCAGCTCACCATCACGGATGCTACCACAGGTCTTGGCATTGATATTACAGCCCCAGGCTCACCGATTACTGCGATTAACATCAACCCTTGGATGTATATGTTTTCTGGGCATGGTCATCCAACACCTATTGGAACCCTTGTGAACACCACACCTGCATCAGGTATTTACACCGTTGATATTTATTATCTCATGCCCACAGGTATGATGATGGGTACAGAAGTGGTGCCTATGGGACAATGGGATTTAAACATCGCTTTAACAGATGCCACAGGTGCTGCACCTGTAACAACAAATGCGCATTTCTTCCCCAATGTGATGATGAATATGGGTACGGACTTATTGCTGGCTAAAGGAAGCCATGCCAACGATACATGGACAGATATGATGGGCGTAACCAAACCACGAGAATACCGTGTTTGGCTGCAAGATGTGGCTGCCAATGCTGGTGGTGGTCATGATGTTACGGTTTATGTGACAACGCTGGGTATGCAAATGGGTGTAGGTATGATTTTCCCACCTGTTTATGCCGGCTTGATGATGCCATCCATTACCTCTGCAACATGTGAAATCTCCACCGATGGCGGCACAACATGGCAAGCTATGCCTATGACCGCCACCAATGGTCAATATAAAATCACAGGTCTTGCGGGTTTAAGCACAACAGCGCAAAACACCTTGGATATTCGTCTAACGGTCAATGGCAATGTGATGCAAACTGCGGCAGCAGGTAATCTTCAATTAAAATTCACTGCACCATGATAAAAGTTTATACCTCCGCAGCCCTCACCTTGGGGGCTGCACTCCTTTTTCCACTTTCTAGTTATGCCGCATCGTGTTGCGGTGGCGGCTCGGGTGCTTCTTTATTGTTACCCAAGTTTCGTGATTTGAGTGTGGGTATCAATGTCGCTTATGAAAAATACGATGGTTTTTGGGATAAAGATGGGCTTTGGCATCAAGACCCTGACGGCTCCAATTTAAGCCAGTCTCGCTTAGGGTTAGGTGTTGCCAAACGCATCAACGACAACTGGCAAGTCTCACTTTCCATGCCTTATGTGTGGAATAACAATCAATATGCCAACAATACATTCAAAACCAGTGGTATTGGTGATAGCAGCATCACCGTTTGGTATGAAGCCTTTGACCAAATCACCTGCACTTGGGTGCTAGAAGATTGGGAAGACTATAAGCCTGCTATGTATTTCGGCACGACATTAACCGTACCCACAGGTATTTCGCCTTATGATGATGTGCAAAATAACTTTGATATTACAGGGCGAGGCTTTTACCGATTCGATCTTCAAGCTTTGTTCGATAAAACCGTGTTTCCATGGAACGCATCCATTGCGCTTAACTATGGCAAATACCTGAAGCGTTCCGTCAACCGAGAGTATGGTGTGTATGTTGCGCCTTATAAGAAGAACCTCGGGGACAGGTTTAGCGGTAGTATCAGTGGTGGTTATACCATTTTTATGGATAATGGGGAAACAGTGACCTTAACGGCTGCGTATAGCTATTTGCAAGAAGATAGGGCAACCATAGATGGGATAGTAGATGAAAATTCAGGCATACAAAAAAAAGGCTTGAGTGGCACAGTAGCTTGGTCTAGTGATAGCAAAGACACTGTAGTCAAGCTTTCTTATGCTTATACTCCGCATTATCATAACTGGGGTAAAAACTTTCCCACCACCAGCATGTTATCCTTGGGGGTCAATTATGTCTATGATTAAGGCTTGGTTGCTACTCACACTGCTTGCACTCAGTGCATGTGGTAATATGGCTGATGACCTAAATCCATCGGGAGATGATCTGCGTCCTACAATCATTGCGAATACAACAGGCAGCCAACCCAGTCAAATGGCTGCGGACTTCACTGCCCCTGCCACCAATGGCACAAGCTTCAAGTTATCGGACTATTTAACGGGAGGGGCTTTTGTATCGGATGCTGTAGTTTTATATTTCACCATGTGGTGTCCGATTTGTATTTCACACACCGACCACATCTTGTATAACATCATTCCTCAATTCCAGAATCGAGGCACTGTGCGTTATGTATTGGTGGATTATGTGTCTGGCTCGATTGCTTCCACCACAGTATCCGAAGCCGTCAATGGTTATGCAGGCTCGATATTTATCACCATTGCGGATGAAAACCAAAGTTTACTCAACCAGTTTCAAGGTGCGATGGGCAAAACCATTGTCATTGATAAACATAGTGTGATTCAGATGAATGAGGATTTCAGAACTGGGGATAAGCTTATTCAAACCCTGAATACGATTCTGCCATAGACAATATACAACAAAAATATCAACGGGGTAAAACTATGACTAACTTAACATCACAAGAACGCCGCAAGGCTTTAAAAACAGTGGGTGCCATGGGTGCAGGATTGTTAGCTGCAAGCACACTCAGCAATACTGCATCTGCCGAAGGCATGACTCATCACTACCACAGCATTTCCAGTAAAACAACGGATTTAAGCAAGGCTTTGCACCATTGTGTCATGAATGCAGAAGCATGTATTAACCATTGCTTAGACTTATTCAAAAGTGGAGATACCAGTGTTGCCGACTGCGCGATTAGCGCACAAGAAACTTTGGCATTTTGCACGGCACACGCAAGACTAGCTTCTTATGACTCAAAATTTTTAAAAGATATGTGTGCTTTGAGCATCAAGATTTGTAGTGACTGTGAAAAAGAATGTCGCAAACACGAAAAGAAACATGTAGAATGCAAAGCTTGTGCGGATAGCTGTGCGGCTTGCATCAAAGCCTGCGAAGCTTTTCTCGCTTAATATTCAATATAAAAGAGCTTTTATTCACACCAAGGTCAAACAAAAGAGGTCCATTGATGCGTATTCACACCATTCAACATGTAGCATTTGAAGGATTAGGGGCGATGCAACCTTACCTTGAAAAGCAAGGACATGAGTTAAGCTTTACCCACTTGTATGCTGGGGAAGCTTTGCCAAATGTGAACGATATGGATGCCTTGATTATCATGGGTGGGCCGATGGGGATTTATGACGACGATGAACTGCCTTGGCTCAAAGATGAGAAGGTGTTTATCAAGCAGGCGATTGATGCGGGCAAGAAGGTGTTGGGCATTTGCTTGGGTGCGCAGTTGATTGCGGATGTGTTGGGCAGCACGGACAGCAAAAGAGCGGTGTATGCAGGCAAACACAAAGAAATTGGCTGGTTCCCCATTCAAACATCCGATGAGCTGCAAAGCACGATTTTAGATGATGTGTTCCCGGCATCGTTGGATGTGTTTCACTGGCATGGGGATATGTTTGATGTGCCACAAGGCGCACGAGCTTTGGCAGCAAGTGAGGCTTGCCCCAATCAAGGGTTTGTCTATCAAGATAGGGTGGTGGCGTTTCAATTTCACCTTGAAACCACGCCTGAATCGGCAAGTGCATTGATAAAGCATTGCGGTGATGAGTTAGACGGCTCAACCTATGTGCAATCAGCGGAAGATATGTTGCGCGATAAGCAACGCTTTGCCACATTGAACCAAACCATGTTTGCCGTGTTGGATAGGATGGGTATTTGAATATGAAGATTTGGGTGGATGCCGATGCTTGTCCTGTGCCTGTCAAAGAGATTTTATTTCGTGCCGCAGAGCGGGCGAAGATAATAACGGTGCTTGTTGCCAATAGCCTGATGCGGGTGCCGAAATCGGCATATATTCACGCAGTTCAGGTGGATGCAGGTGCAGATGTGGCTGACCAATATATTGTGGACGCATTGGATGCAGGAGATTTGGTGATTACTGCTGATGTGCCATTGGCGGCGGATGTCATCGAGAAAGGTGGGTTAGCCTTGAGTCCCAGAGGTCGTATGTTTACGCCTGATAGCATCAAAAGCCAACTCAGTATGCGTAATTTTATGGATGATTTGCGTGGAAGTGGGGTTATTACGGGTGGGCAAGCCGCATTTAATCACAGCGATAGGCAAGGTTTTGCCAATGCCTTGGATAGGGAAATCACCAAGTTTTTCAAGAGTAGGGCATAAAAAAAGGCTACCGAAGTAACCCTTTTTTTATGATGGATTGAGCTTTAAGACTTATTCTTGCTTTTCACAAACCCAACCCCAATTGCGTTGTTTTTCAACAAAGGCCGCTGCTTTTTCTTCACAGTAGCCTGCTTGATTCTGCGCATTCCACGGTGTTTCTACGACATCACCTTTGGTGTACACCACCTTGCAAGGCACGGCTTGTCCTTCAACATCATAAACCACGCTGATGATGCGCTCTTGATGACCATGTTTGCAAATATAGGTTTCACCAGCAAGTGCGCTGGATGCTACCCATGCTGTAGCACATACAGTTGCCAATACTGCTTGTTTCATTGGAATCATATTGCCTCCGTTTTGCGATAAGAATGATGTGAGCATGTTGCTTATGACTCTGGTTTCAGTGCCGAGTATCACATCGAAAGCGGTATGAAAGCAAGGCTTGATGATGGACTTTTATGAGTGATCATGGTGTGATATTGCAATGACAGCAGCAATAAAACTTGAACCCTCATGGAAATACCAGCTTAAAGACGAGTTTGAAGCAGCGTATATGCAGTCATTGCGCATGTTTTTGAAATCAGAGTTGAAAGCTGGGAAAACGATTTATCCTAAGCCGTATCAATACTTTAGTGCGCTTAACTTAACACCGTTTAATCAAGTGAAGGTGGTGATTCTTGGTCAAGACCCATACCACGGCGAGGGGCAGGCGCATGGTTTATGCTTTTCTGTGCCGCCTCAGGTGCGTATGCCACCTTCTTTGCTCAATATTTATAAAGCATTAGCGCAGGATTTAGGCTTGCGTGCCCCTCAGCATGGGTGCTTTGTCGCTTGGGCAAAGCAAGGTGTGTTGCTACTTAATAGTGTGCTTACTGTTGAAAAGGGCAAAGCGGCATCGCATCAAAATAAGGGCTGGGAAACATTTACAGATGCTGTGGTCGCAGCATTGAATGCTGAGCGCAAGCATATTGTATTTATATTGTGGGGAAGCTATGCGCAGCGTAAGGGAAGATGTATTGATCGGCAAAAGCATTTGGTGTTAGAAGGGGTACATCCATCACCATTATCCGCGCACCGAGGATTTTTTGGGCAAAGGTATTTTTCGCAAGCAAATGCTTATTTGCAGCAGCATGGGAAGCAAGCTGTGGACTGGTCGCTAGGAAGCAGGGAAGAGGCAGAAACACTGTTTCAGCAGGCAGAAGCAATGAACTTATCAATATACTCATAGCACATAACCACACTTGCATGGCGCAAGTGTGGTGTGGCTAGCTTATTAGGAGGTTAAGCTGGCAAATAGTGATGGAAGCTTTTCTGGTAGGCGATCAACATTATCAATAATGGTATAGTTGTTTTCACCAAAAATTCGCTTCACATACGCATCTGCATTGGGGTCCAAAGTGAGGCAATAGGTTAATACACCTGAGCTGTAAAGCTCTTCCACAGCCTTTTTTGTGTCATGGCGCAAGTGTTGTGGGTCGCGCTCATCAATATCGGCTGGTTCACCATCGGTTACCAGTAAAATTAGCTTGCGTTTTTCTTGCTGTTTCAACAAGTGATGCCCCGCGTGGCGCAAGGCTGCACCCATGCGAGTGGAAAGGCCACCTTTCATACCTGCCAAGCGAGACTTGACATCATCATCAAAGTGTTCTTTGAAGTCTTTGAAGCGGTAGTATTGCACATCATGTCTACCATCAGAGGCAAAGCCATGAATAGCAAAAGGATCGCCAATGCCTTCAATTGCCATGGCAACCAAAGTTGCTGCTTCTCGTGTGAGTTCGAGCACTGTTTTTTCAGAACCATTCATGGGCTCGTTGGTGGACTCGGATAAATCGAGCAGTAATACAACCGATAAGTCGCGCGTGTTGAGCACATTACGCATGGTAATCCTAGGGTTGGGTTGCTCACCCATGCGAATGGAAATCATGGCGTCAATCGCAGCATTGATATCAACTTCATCACCATCTTCGAGGTTACGCTGCCTCTGAACACCAGCAGGTGTTAATAAATCAATGATTTGTTTAATGCGGTGTGCAATAGGTCTATAGCTATCAATAATAGCATCAATATCTTCAACCAGACCTCGAGGTTGCTTTCTCTCATAAAGCGTTACCCAATCTGGGCGATGAAGCTGGATTTGATAATCCCATTCCTGGTAGTGGTAAGGCTCAGAGATAGGTTCTTTACCCCACATATCATTAAAGCTGATTTGTTCATCTGTTAAATCATCTTCATAAGGGCGGAAGTTGGTGGAGCATACCCATATTTCTTGAGCATCATCACCAGCCAGTTCACAGTCCACTTCATTTGCCATTTCAATTGCGCTTACATGTTTTCGCACCTGCCGTTGGCTTGCAGGTATATACTCCACACCATCAGCTTCCCAGTTGGCTTCCGCAAATGACCAAGTAAAACGGTTGTCATCACGATATGGAATGGCGATGCGCTCTAGTATGCGCAAGCTGGGCACTTCTTTTCGCTGTGAGAATATATTAAAAAGATCCATGCCCATATTCCAGCTAAATTGATTGTTATCCTGGTTGCTTTCAATGTTTTCATGGAATGCTTTAACAAAGCTTGCCAGCTCTTCGTCGTCAATGGTTTGTGTGTTGTCAAGCAGCATCAGGGCAACTTGATGCAGCACTGGCATGCTTGGATGTTCAGCCTCTTGTTCCAAGGATGCTGAGGTTTGCATGAGCGATGACCATAGGCGTTTAAGGCCAGGGAAGTCTTGCGTGGCCTTGTATTCAATTCTGGCATCTTCAAGCAAGCCAATAAAAAACATCTGTGCTGGGCTAAGTTGTTCTGCGGAAATGGCAGAGGTAGAGTAAACCATGTGTGCAGCCATGTGTGCAGCCGTTGCACGATAAACTTCAAGACCAGGAATGTCCCCCAAGTTATCAACGGCATCAGGCAGATGGAGAATACGGTGCTCAATAAAAGGGCGGAAATCGGCAAAATCAGCGCCTGTTGGTCTGAGGAAAAAGTCGCGCCCCCACAAAGAGCGCAAGTAAAAGTTAAGCTTGCGTTGTGTTTTTACAAACAAGATACCACTTCGTTCTTTTTGTAAAACAGCACGGCTATCCGCAGACTCTAGGTTAAAGTATGCAATAAGATTATCATAGTCTCTGCGATAGGCTTGTGCGCCAAAGTTTGCCCACCGGCGCAGCCCGCTAAGTGTCAACTTGGACAACAATTCATCAATATGATTAAGCATGGGCTTCACGCCTCGAGAAGCCGTTGAAGCAAGTTGATGGATAAGCGTTAGATAACCACGAAAAAGTTCAGCGTCACCCAGGTTCCTGGCGGCACTTGGCATGCTGTTAAACAGTAGAGAGACCACAGCACCTGATGTCATGGAGGACAACTTCATGGCCGCAGTTAAACAATCATTAATGACATCTTCACCACACTCTTTCGCAACCAGTGGAATTTCTTGCAGGTAGGATATGACAATATCATTACCTCGCCCTAAATTAGCAAGTGCCTTTGCACCATCAAGGTATGCTTGTAGCCCTGCAGGGGACATAACGCGACTTGCTTCTTGGAAGGTTCCTGAGAGCACATCGCTGATTTCCGGTGCAACATCTTGTAATACATCTTCGTAATCTTTAAGTTGTATAGACATCGTTGTATACCTTTATCCTGAAGGGGGCACTGCCAAAGCCCAGTGCCCTTGGGCTTTAGACCTTAACCAAAGAAAGTTTCAACTGCTGCGTTTAATGTGTCGCTCATATCTGGATCGTCTGTGAGAGGGGTAACCATAGTCATGGTACATGCCGCAACAGGTGAGACACCTTTGCTAATCAGCTGACCTGCATAAACCAACAGGCGGGTAGAAATACCTTCATCCAGACCATGCCCTTTAAGGTTGCGCGCACGCTGGGCAATATGAACAAGCTTTTCTGCTGTTTTTTCATCCACACCTGATTCTTTAGCCACAATGCTGACTTCTGTTTTTTCTTCAGGGTAGTCAAAGTTCATCGCACCAAAGCGTTGTTTTGTCGATTGCTTCAAGTCTTTCATCAAGCTTTGGTAGCCAGGGTTATATGAAATGACCAGTTGAAAATCAGGATGAGCTTCAACCAGTTCCCCTTTTTTATCCAAGGGCAGAGTACGGCGGTGGTCAGTTAGCGGGTGAATAACAACGGTTGTATCTTGGCGGGCTTCGACTACCTCATCCAGATAACAAATTGCTCCAATACGAGCCGCTGTTGTTAAAGGCCCATCTTGCCACTTAGTGCCATCTTTATCGAGAAGAAATCGACCAACCAAGTCGGAGGCGGTCATGTCTTCATTACAAGCAACGGTAATCAGAGGTTTGCCCAGCTTCCATGCCATGTATTCAACAAATCGCGATTTTCCGCACCCTGTAGGACCTTTGATCATCAGTGGCATACGCACCTGGTATGCGGATTCATAAAGCTCTACTTCATTGTCAACAGCTTCGTAATAAGGTTCTTGTTTAATGGTGTATTGTTCCGGGTCAACTTTGTATTCTTCAATAGACATGATTACCTCTCTTTATACATGTTTATACTTCATCATCTGTTTCAACTTCGCCAGACCAGCCTGCTTGCTTTGCTGCTTGGATTGCTTGCCCATGGATACGCTGGTGGCGCTCAAATAGGTCTTTAGGAAGGTGGCTAACCAGACATCCATATTGATCCCATGCTTGGTTGACTTGTTGGATAAGGTCATCAATTTGACCACCACTCCATCCTTCGCAAGTTTCGTTTTCTTCAATGATACCAAAAACCCAAGCATCACGAATAATTTTTCCAATGGGTGTCATTCCACCATTGATGTCATGATTGATACCAACATAGACACGGGGTTTAGGCATAGTGTTGCTCCTGTTGCTCTTTCATTGACTCAAGGGTGAAAATAAAGCCCCGGTGAAGGGGCTTTATACTATGCTTGTTCAACCGTTAAACAGCTTTGCCACGGTAGATAACCATGGAAGTACCTGCGCATTGGGCAAAGTTGTCTAAGCCCAATAAACGAACATGGTTGTTGGGGTGTGCTTTATGGCATGCTTCCAGCTCTGCTAGGATAGCATCCACATCAGTTTCACCAAACATAGGAAGCTTCCACATATACCAGAAGTTTCCTGACGCATGTTCAGGCTCGGTATGTTCAATGGAAGGGTTCCAGCCTTTATCAATGATATATTGAATTTGAGCACGAATGGCTTCATTACTCAATGGCGGAAGGTATGAAAATGTTTCAAATTTTCGGCTTGTGGCGGCATCGCCCAAGCTAGACTTGTAGTCTTGCATGTCACTCATTTGTTTTCTCCAAAAAGTTATTATGATTGGCTGCCTAAAGCAGCCAACCTTGGTTGTTTAGTGCTTATTTATGGGCAACATCAAGTTTGTCCACAGTATCGAACTCAAACTTGATCTCTTTCCATGTTTCCATAGCGATTTTCAGCTCTGGACTATGTTCAGCAGCTTTAGTAAGAATAGCTTTACCTTCTTTCTCAACTTCAATGCCAGAGTTGCGTGCTTCAACACAAGCTTCAACCGCAACACGGTTTGCAGCAGCGCCAGCCGCATTACCCCATGGGTGACCCAAAGTGCCGCCGCCAAATTGAAGTACAGAGTCATCGCCAAAGATGTTCACCAGTGCTGGCATGTGCCATACATGGATACCACCAGATGCAACTGGAATTACGCCAGGCATAGATCCCCAATCTTGGTCGAAGAAGATGCCACGCGAACGATCTTCTTTAATGTAAGAGTCGCGCATGATGTCAATCCAGCCCAGAGTTGCTTCGCGATCGCCTTCCAGTTTACCAACAACAGTACCTGAGTGAAGGTGATCACCACCAGACAAGCGAAGACATTTGGTTAGTACACGGAAGTGGATACCGTGATGTGGGTTGCGGTCAAGAACCGCATGCATCGCACGGTGAATGTGTAGCAACATGCCATTGTCTTGACACCATTGAGCCAATTGTGTGTTGGCACTAAAGCCGCCAGTCAGGTAGTCGTGCATGATGATTGGCGCACCAATTTCTTTAGCATACTCAGCGCGTTTCATCATTTCATCAGAAGTTGGCGCTGTGACATTTAAGTAGTGACCTTTGCGCTCACCTGTTTCAGCTTCTGCTTTAAGAATGGCTTCCATCACGAAGTCAAAACGGTGCTTCCAGCGCATAAATGGTTGAGAGTTTACATTCTCGTCGTCTTTGGTGAAGTCCAAGCCACCACGAAGACCTTCATAGCAAGCACGACCATAGTTTTTCGCAGATAGACCTAATTTAGGCTTGATGGTACAACCCAATAGAGGACGACCATATTTGTTCAAGATGTCACGCTCTTGTTGAATACCTTGTGGTGGACCATTACAAGTCATTACATAAGCAAGTGGGAAGCGGATATCTTCCAGACGCAAAGCACGAAGTGCCTTAAAGCCAAACACATTACCAACCAAAGAGGTCAATACATTGACAACTGAGCCCTCTTCAAAAAGGTCGATTGGATATGCGATAAAAGCATAGAAGCATGTGTCATCGCCTGGAACATCTTCAATGGCATAAGCACGACCTTTGTAGTAGTCAAGATCAGTAAGAAGGTCTGTCCATACTGTTGTCCATGTTCCTGTTGAAGATTCGGCCGCAACGGCTGCTGCCACCTCCTCACGAGGGATGCCTTCCTGAGGTGTTACCTTGAAACATGCCAAAATGTCAGTTTCTTTTGGTGTGTACTCAGGCATCCAATAAGTTTCGCGGTATTCTTTCACACCCGCATTATATTGTTTTTCTGCCATGCGTTTTTCTCCTATTGTATATTAGTGGTAAGACGCAAACATAGGCTTGTAAGTTTACAAGCATATTGTTTTGCTGCTTGCCAAACACACTTCCTATATAATAAGAAGCATGTAGAATGCTAAACCACCATGCTGGAAAATCAAGCCGAAGCATCCTTCTGGGTTGATAAGATGCTTTGCTGGATTTATACAAATGACGCTTGTTTTTCTTATTTGTAACCATAAGGCATTCAAGTCGCCAATTGACCAACGAGGGCAAGTGTAGTGTATAACAGGATAATGTAAAATTAGAAAGAATTATATCATATATAAATATTTCTTATACCCTGTGGCACACCTTCTTATCTCCGTGGTTTTATGGGTATAACTTTAGCTTGACGGGAAGGCATCATGTTTTCGCGGTAGCGTGTATCGAGTTGCACAATAGCCTTGCGAAAGGAGCTGTGTAGGCGCAAGTGATTGGCTTTTGCCTGTGGATGATAGTATATAAAGGTGCATGTGACGGGTTCTGATAGTGAGTTGCGATCTTTATTGACAGGGAATTGCCAGGCTGTGGTGATAACTTTCCCTCCTTTCCCATCAATAACTTGATAAGCCAAGCTATCAACAAAAATGATTTCTTGTTTATCAATCACTGCCATATATTGCATATCCCGCATAGGAACAAACACACAGCCCAAAGGGCTTCGAGACAGCAGTGTGTAACATAGGTTGTATATATCTGCGGTTAACACACCTTCTTCACACTGAATTACTGAAGGGCGAAAAAAGATTTCCTCAGACATAGCTTAAATGTAGGAGTGAATATTATTGTTGTCCATAATTAAATCTTATATGCGCTTGCGAAAAGAGTGGTTTGCGGTTAGACAGCAAACATGAATATTTCACTGAAGCAACTAAGCATACTGGAATCCATTGTTGAACATCAGAGCTACACGGCAGCCAGTAAAGCGCTGTTTATGACTCAGCCTGCGATCTCCATGCAAGTCAAAAAACTGGAAGCAGAAGTGGGTTTGCCTCTATTTGAGCGAGATGGTAAATACATTGTGCCAACTCAGGCAGGCGAAGAGCTTCTTTTCTATGCGCAAAGCATACGCCAGCAGCTTGAAGAGGCAGCGGAGGTTATAGAAGAGTTGAAAGGGCTGAAGCGGGGTAAGCTTCACCTCACCATGGCATCCACAGCCAATTACTTTGCACCGCAATTGATTGCAGCATTTAAGCATAAATATCCCAAGGCAGAGATTACATTGGATGTGACCAATCGCTCTGGTTTGGTTGAGGCTGTGGAAAATAATCACACAGATATGGCAATCATGGGCAAACCACCTTCAGGGCATCATCTTAAAGGTATTCCTTTTATGGATAATCCTTTGGTGGTGATTGCCGCACCCACGCACCCCTTGGTGCATCAGCAACCTATTTTATTGGCCGACTTGGCAGATGAGCCGTTTATTGTGCGCGAGTCTGCATCAGGGACACGCATGGCAACAGAACGCTTTTTTAATCAACATGGTTTGGAATTGATTGCGGGCATGGAGATGAATCGCTCTGAAGCCATTAAGCAGGCTGTGATGGCAGAGCTTGGTTTGGGTATTGTGTCATTACATACCATTGAAATGGAGCTAACCTTAAAGCGATTGGTTGTATTGGAAGTTGAAGATTTTCCCATTAAGCGGCAATGGCACATTGTATATCGAGAAGGTAAGCGCTTTGCTGCTATACCTGAAGCCTTTAAGAGCTTTGTGTTAGAGCAGGCGGAATCATTGTTGCATATTCCAGATTATTGATGTTCTTGGATATACAGAGCATTCATGCGTTGGATAAGTAAAGGCAATACATTCATGCGGTGATGCTTGAGCTTCATGCGCAGCCTTGGGTAATGTGCATAACAAGCATCATCATTCTCTGGCCAAGCAAAAACCTGTTCAATTTTACTTTGATGCAATACATCAGAAAACTCAGCGTTTAAGCGCTCCAATGCCATATCAGATATTGGGTTATTGATGCGGAGCAAAACATATTTACCCACATAACGAAAACTATGGTAGTTGGTGTAATATTTCTCAATATGTTGAACAGCTTTATGCACATCATCGGTATGGTAAATCAATTGCGTGTCTTCATGGCTAATCAAGCCATTATCGATAAGACGACGCACCCATGATTTCAGGAATGGGCCCCAAAAGTCGTCACCTGGTGCTTCCAGCATCACAACGGGAATAGGTGGGTTTCGTCCTGTTTGTAACAAGGTGAGCAATTCAAAACCCTCATCAAATGTGCCAAAGCCACCAGCGGTAAGAATGACGGCATCACTTTCTTTGAGAAAGAAAAATTTTCGCGTGAAGAAGTATTTGCATTCAAAGCTTCGTGGGGACTCATGTACTATAGGATTTAGCTGCTGTTCCATGGGTAGATTGATGCCGATTCCAAACGACGCGTCACGACCAGCGCCTTCATTGGCAGCTTGCATCATACCTGGTCCACCACCTGTAATGACCATAAAGCCTGCTTCTTTAAGTGCTTTGCCACATGCTTTAGCTTGCTGGTATTGGGCGTGGTGTTCTTTGATACGGGCTGAACCAAACACGCTGACTTTTCGCCATGCTTGGTAGGGTTGGAATACTTCCAGACCTTTACGCATTTCGGCAAGCACATGACTCATCATTTTATAGTCGTGCTCAGGGACATTGCTGGCTACAAGTGCGTGAGCTTCATCGAGCAAGGATTGTTGGAATAGTGATAGTTTTTGTTGCATGGTGTTATCGTGGTGCTTGGATAACAATATCAATACGACGATTCATGGCGCGACCTTTTTTATACATGTTGGTAGCAATGGGCTTGGCCTCACCATAACCCACGGCCTTGATACGAGAGGCATCCATACCTGCTGCGATTAAAAATTCCTGCACAGCTTCTGCGCGGGCGAGGGATAGTTTGCGGTTTTGCATAGCATCGCCAGTGCTATCCGTATGTCCTTCAATGATAATTGTGCGGGATGGATACAAATCCAGAGCATCTTTAATGCGGCCTAAGAAATCAAAATACGCGCTATCTACTTTGCTGCTGTTGGGCTCAAATTGAATGGCCTTTGCTCGAATCAGCAGTGATCCATCAAGATTGGTAATAATTTCAGCTTCACTACTTTGAAATAAATCACGCACTTGCTGTTGGCGTTGCTTTTCAAAAGTTTCGCGTGCCAGTTTACTGTTCAGTGCCGCCTTAACATTGGCAATTTTTTCTTGAAAGGCTTTTTGGTCTTGAAGCCGTTGTTGGTGCAGCTTTTGCTCAAGCATGACTTGATATTTTTCATTTAACTCGGCAATTTGCAGTGCATGTTGTTGACGCTCTTGCTCTAATGTGTGCTGTAGCTGCTGAATATGCTTGAATAAATCATCTGCTGTAATATCCACCTCAACATTGTCATAGTCTAGGGGGATACGCATAATCTTGGCAAGCTTTAGCCGTTCATGTTTGTTATTTAAGTAAAGCTCTTCATAGCTTCCTTTGTTGCGCCGCCATCCTTTAACTTTAATGGCAATTTTTTGGGCATACACTGCCATTTCCAGGGCATAACCAATGCGTTTGGGGCGTTTAATGCCTTTACGCTTTTCGGGTAACTGCTGTATGTCTTTAGCATAGGCTTCCAGTGCTTCAAAAGCTTGCTCTGCCTTATCGTAGGTTTGTGGCGCATAATCATCAGCATCCACACTTCTGGCTCGTGACAAGGCGCGTTCTGTTTGCTCTACAAGCTTGGGCATAGCCTTGTCTATGGATTGATAGAAGAGCGTGCGTGCTTTTTGCGCGGCTTGTCTGGCCAAGTTAAGTTGACCCTGCTCAGAGCTTTTGATAGTTAGGTTCATTTGGGTTTGCGCTCGCTCAAATAAGGTTTGCACTTGTGGCTCAGCGAGCGTATTGGGCTTGTGGTGATACAACAGAGCTTTACGGGCTTCTTTTTCCAGAGCAATTAGATCAGGAAAGATTGATTGAAAGCTGGCAGCATTATTTTTCGCCTCATCCAAGGCTTGCATGGTTTTTTCAATGGCTTTTTTTAGTTGGTCTGACTGTGTTAGGGTATCATTGAATCCACCTTGTTCTTCATAGGCCAGCATGGATGCCCCTTGATAGGCTTTGACACGCTTCATGCTTGTAGGAGCAAAGCGTGTTAGCCCGCTTTGTTCAAAATCCTGGATATACTGATTCATTTCATCGTAGCCTGTTGCATGGGTAAGCTGGGGGAAGCAGCATATTAGGGCAATGCCTAAATATCGCAGCATCACCCTAGCCTAACTCCAGCATGTTGTTCAGTGCAACCAATGCCATGCTTTGTTGTGATGCGGGGACAGACACCTGATGATACTGCTTATCCCCCAAGATTTCCTGCATTGCCCAACAAAGGTGAGGGGGGTCGGTGCGAAACATGGTAGAACACATGCTTACGGTGGGTGATAAAAACCAAATCTGATGTTCGGGATGGTTGATGCGCAAGCGGTTGACCAAATTAAGCTCTGTGGCAATGGCAAACTTGCTGCCTGCGGGAGCTGCGGTAACATGCTGAATAATCATTTCGGTTGAGCCTACAAAGTCGGAGGTTTCACAGACTTCACGAGAGCATTCCGGGTGGGCTAAGATTTGAATATCAGGGTGGTTGTTGCGCATGGTGGTCGCATGTTCGGGTTTGAATAATTGGTGTACCGAGCAAAAACCTTTCCAAAGGATGAGTTTGGCGCGCTTGATGTCTGATTCACTATTACCACCCATGGGTTTGAAGGGGTTCCAAATAATCATGTCTTCATCGGCAATACCCATGGTTAATGCGGTGTTTTCGCCCAAATGTTGGTCAGGGAAGAATAAAATCTTTTCGCGTTTATCCCAGGCCCACTGCATCACGCGCTTGGCATTGCTTGAAGTGCAGACAATGCCACCATGTTCGCCACAAAAGGCTTTGAGGGCAGCGGTGGAATTGATGTATGTTACAGGTGTAACACAAGTATCAGGTTCAATAATGGTTTGTAGTTCGCGCCAGCAACGCCACACTTGTTCACTATCTGCCATATCAGCCATGGAGCAGCCTGCCGCAGGGTCAGGAAGAATCACAGTTTGCGCATCAGAGGTGAGCACATCTGCCATTTCCGCCATAAAATGGACACCACAGAATATAATGTAGGGCGCTTTGGTCTTGGCGGCTTCTTGGGCAAGTTTGAGAGAGTCGCCAGTGATGTCGGCAAAGGCGATCACTTCCTCACGTTGGTAGTGATGCCCCAAAATTAATAAATTATCACCCAACTCAGTACGTAAATTATGGATGCGAGCGATAACTTCATCTTCAGGCAAATCATAGAGTTCCTGAAGGGATAAGTTCATGTCTTGTTTGGGTCTTGGGATACAAATATCAGCAGTCATAGGGGTGATACTGAAAAACAGATGAAGCATGTCAAACATTTGCATAGGTTTGGCACATGAACGCCACCTCCAATTCTCGATTTCCACACCCCAATCAAGCCAATGAAGAAGGTTTGCTGGCGATAGGGGGCGACCTTAACCCTGAAACATTATTGGATGCCTACAGCAATGGTATATTCCCTTGGTATGCAGAGGGAGAGCCGATTTTATGGTGGTCGCCGAATCCGAGAACTATTCTTTTTCCAGGGAAGTTTTATCGTTCTTCACGCTTAAAACGAAGGTTGAAACAAGCGCGTTACCATGCGTATCGCGATAAAGATTTTGAAGCGGTGATTTCAGCTTGTGCTGCCCCAAGGCGAGAAAAAGATGGGACTTTGAGCGGCACTTGGATTGTGCCTGAGATGATAGAAGCGTATTTGCGCTTGTTTGTCTTGGGTTATGCACATTCATTTGAAGTTTATGATGAAGGTGAGTTGATTGGCGGTCTTTATGGCGTGCGCCTGAATCATGTGTTTTATGCGGAATCCATGTTTAGCAAACAACGGGATGGCTCTAAAATGGCAATGTCCTACCTCTGTGATTGGGCGGTGGATGAGGGTATTCAGCTGATTGATTGTCAAATGCCCACAGACCACCTCCTCAGCCTTGGCGCAGAGAATGTGAGCCGGGATGAATTTCTTGGGTTGCTACACAAGGGCGTATAAACCATGATACCTGTAGTTTTGCCATATTATTATCCATCGTATGGTTATGAGTATTTGTCAGTATTGGTGCGTAATGTGGATAACATTGCACTGGAAAAAGCATGACCCATGCCCCATTTGCGGATAAACTTTTTTCAACGACTTAAGGGGAGTTTGTTGCTGCCTGAGCATAGCATGCAACTTCAAACAGGCGGACTATCACGGATACCAGCGTATCGCCTGATGATACTAGATGATTTTTTTATCATCAGATAGTTTGTCGCGCGTGAACAATGCGATTGGTATCTTTGACTCAGGGCTTGGTGGCTTAACGGTATGGCGTGAGTTACAAGCCGTTATGCCGTATGAGCGTTTTATCTATGTTGCAGATTCTAAATACGCGCCGTATGGCAATAAAGATAGCGAAACGGTATTGCAGCGTGCGCTTTCGATTGCTGAAACCTTAACCCAAACCCATCAAATCAAAGCGTTGGTGGTGGCATGCAATACAGCAACGGCTGCGGCTGTATTTCAACTGCGCGAAATACTGGATATACCAGTGATTGGTATGGAACCTGCCTTAAAACCTGCTGTGGAGCAGTCCAAAAGTGGCATTGTTGGCATTTTAGCCACGGAAAACACACTACAAAGTGACAAGTTCTCTAACCTTTTGGATGCGCATCAACACAAGGCTCGTGTTTTAACCCAGCCATGTACCGGACTTGTGGAAGTTATTGAGCAAGGCAAGTTGTATGCAGAAAAAACCAAGAGCTTGTTGGCATCGTATGTATTGCCTTTGGTGGATGAGGGGGTGGATACACTGGTGTTGGGTTGCACACATTACCCTTGGCTTGAACCGGTCATTCGTGAACTTGTTGGTGATGATATGACCATCATTAGCACGGGTAAGGCAGTGGCGAAGCAAGTGCAAAAACACATTCAAGCACATGTATCCAATGAAAAAAAGCAGGCTGTATTTTATACCACAGGTCATGTTGGGCAAGTTAGTGCTCTTGCCAGTTCGCTTTTGCAGACCAATATTGTGTTTCAACCTTTCTTGTCGCAACATAGCGAACCATGAGTCAAGGAAAGTTGATTACATTTGAAGGCGGCGATGGTAGCGGCAAAACCACACAGCTATCGCGCACTGTGGCTTGGTTGCAGGCGCAGGGCAGGGATGTGCTGCAAACCTTTGAGCCAGGTGATACATCTTTGGGTAAAGCATTGCGCCATATTTTATTGTCAGGTGAATTCGTGCCGGCTGCGCAAACTGAACTGTTATTATTTCTTGCTGATAGGACGCAGCATGTGCAAGAAGTGATCATGCCTGCATTGGAAGCTGGCAAATGGGTGGTTTGTGATCGATATACCGACTCTACGCTGGCTTATCAATTGGCTGGACGGAAATTGACCGATCATGCCGAACTTCGCGCCATGCTGAAATGGGCAGAATGTGGGGTATCGCCTGATGTGACCATTTTGTTGGACTTATCCGTGGAGGATGCGACCACTCGTATGGCTTCGCGCCAGGCTGGCGGTGAGATTGCGAATCGACTGGACAGGGAAAAGCAAGATTTTCATCAACGGATACATGCTGCATTTGATACGATTGCCCAAGCAAACCCAGAGCGTGTGCGACGCATCAATGCCAATCAGGATATTGATGCTGTGCAGGCGGATATTCAGCGCATATTGTCTGCCTTATGAGGATGGTTCTCGGGCATGACAAGGTACGCATGGCGTTTGGTAAAGCCTTGCAGGTAGATAGATTGCATCATGCGTGGCTTTTTTATGGTGTCCAAGGCATAGGTAAGGCAACATTAGCCCAGCAGTTGGCAGCCTTAGCGATGTGTGCAAGCCCTGATTTAAGCAACTTTCAGGCGTGTGGGCAATGCCACTCATGTGTGATGCTTTATGCGGGCTCACATCCAGACTATGCTCATATTGAGCTGCTTTATGATGATAAGAAAAAGAAATACAACCGAGATATTAACATCGCGCAAATACGCGAAGCTCTGGATTTCCTTGCGTTGAGTGGTTTGAAGTCCAAACGCCGTGTATTGTTGATCGATGATGCCAATTTTATGAATCAGCAGGCTGCCAACGCACTACTTAAAGGCTTGGAAGAGCCTGCTGAGGGAAGCTTATTGTTGATAGTGTGCCATGATTTGCAACGGCTGCCAGCGACCATTCGTTCACGCTGTATGCTGCAAGCGTGCAGCCCGCTCAATGAAGTGGATATGCAGGCGGTATTGGACATGCAAGGTTTGGATAAGTCGTTACACGAGCTGGCGGTAGCCTTGGGGCAAGGCAGCCCAGGTCGTGTGGCGATATTGTCTGATAGCAAGCAAGCCAAAGCGTTGTTGATATGGCAAGACTTGCTTCATGATATAGGCAAGTCGGATATTGGTGAAATACAAAAGTGGCTGAATAAACATGTACAAGATATTTCTCATGATTTGATTGCAAATGTGGTTCTAAATGAGGCGCATGAAGCGATGGCTGGGCAGACGCAATGGAATACATCCACACAGGTGTATGAGTCTTTGGTTGCGGTGGCTTCATGGCCCAAAGCTGTGGTTCGCCATAGCTTGCGCCCTGCTCCTTCCTTGATGGCATATATTTTGCAGTTAAGAAATGCTTTGAAAACAAGTGTCTGATAAGACTGCTGAAGTTTTTTCTTGTGTTTTTTGTATCTTGCCGCTATAAATCGCCGCCCTTCAAAGGGTAGGCTCTTTTAAGGGTCAAAACAGGAGTTGTTAAAGTGAAAGCAGAAATTCACCCAGAATATATAGTTTCCAAAGTGGTTTGCTCTTGTGGTAACACTTTTGAAACACGCTCGACTAAGGGCGATTTGCATGTTGAA
>Ga0256839_1002285_pt1 | contig 21541 bp, 10 predicted proteins | sample 354166metaG_FD_185968 | JGI IMG/M metagenome (GOLD analysis project Ga0256839, IMG submission 185968) | Hydrothermal vent microbial communities from Mid Atlantic Ridge, Atlantic Ocean - 354-166 | ecosystem: Environmental > Aquatic > Marine > Hydrothermal vents | place: Atlantic Ocean: Mid... | reverse complement strand
TCACCTTCAAGTACGACAGCGGCCGCGCCGACCCCATGGCCCTCATCGAGGCGGACCTGAACCTGGACCTGGGGCCGGGGGTGCAGGTGGGAGATTACGTCCAGGCGGAGCTGTACATCGAGGGGCAAAAGACGGCGGAGTACACCTTCAAGGTGGCGAACCTGTCTCAGGGCGGCAGCATCGGGCGCTTCCGCTTCCTGTGGGACGGCAAGGACGCCCAAGGAAACCGGCTGCCGCCGGGCATCTACCGCTACGCCCTGCGGGTGCGCCTCCCCTATCGGGCGCAGTACTACGCCTCGTCCAACGGCCGTTTCGGCGGCCCGCCGGATTACAACCGTCCGCTGGGGGTGTGGACCACGGCCACGGCGGACCGCTGGCTGTACGGCTCGGTGACACTGGACGCGGACCCCGGTGGCCCCTTCGGCATGGGCTGGAGCCTGGTGGGCCAGCAGCGGCTGTACCAGGACGAGGCGGGACGCATCATGATCGACGACGGGAACAACAACGTGGTGGAGTTCTACTTCCCCGGCAAGAACCTGTTGCGCGCCGGCGCCACCCGGCTGGCCCTCCATGAAGTGACGGGCTTGCACGGGATGTATGTGGAAGAGATCGGAGAATGGCGCTTGGATGGGGAGCGGGGCAGTGGCAGTCTGTGGTCGGCCGGTGGTAGTCAGCCGTCGGCCGCTGGCGAGCAGCCCACGGTCGTTGAGGAGGAGCCGGCTGCGGCGGAGGACACGGCGGCCGGCGGTCAGTCGTCGGCCGCTGGCGAGCAGCCCACAGTCGTTGAGGAGGAGCCGGCTGCGGCGGAGGGCGCGGCGGTCGGCGGCGACGCCCTGAGCCTGTCGAAGGGTCAGCCGTCGGCGGCCAGCGAACAGCCCACGGCCGACGAATCTCCAATCCTCCAATCTTCAATCTCCCTCCTCAGCACCAACGTCAGCGGCGTCATCGACACCAACACCACCTGGACCAAGGCCAACAGCCCCTACATCCTGACGGGCGACGTGGTGGTGACCCGGGGTGTGACCCTGACGATTGAGCCCGGGGTGGAGGTGAAGGGGAACGATGACACCGAGTTGAAGATCTTGGGCCACCTGGAGGCGGTGGGGACGGCGACGAAGCCCATCACCTTCACTTCGGCCCAGGAGAATATCTTTGATCCGCCGCTGGGCTGGTGGAAAGGGCTCTTCTTCGACGGGGGCACGGGGAACCTGAAGCACGTGACGGTGAGCAAGTGGTGGGGAGGTCACTACAATCATCCCGCCGGTGACCGGGAGGTCAGTGCCGGCATCGCCGTGCGCAACGTGCTGACAGGGCAGGTGCGCATCGAATCCAGCGCCCTTCGGGATGCACGGGCGCCGAATAACTATGCCAGCAGTGACTACGGCCTCTTCGTGGATAACAGCCACGTGGTGGTGAGTGATACCCTCTTCGCCAACATCGGCGCGAACAATGTCGCCAAACAGGCGGCCATCCGGGCCTACGGCAATCAGACGGTAATCACCGTCACCAACAGCACGATTCGGGACAACATTGCCGGCGCCTGGGAGGTGGCCGGCATCTACGCCGAGTCCGGTGCGGATGTGCGGGTACGCAACACCACCTTCCAGAACAACCAGGGGTTGCCCATTTGGGTGGAGGCCTACCGGTTGCAGAATGCGCTGAACGGCACCAACACCTACAGGGGCAACAATCCCAACCGGATGCGCATCCACCCCGGACAGATGGTCGCCGATGTGACCTTCTACGACAACGGCCTGGAAGGGTATGAACTCAACGGCGATCTGGTTGTAACACGGGGCCTCACCCTCACGGTGCAGCCGGGCCTGATGGTGCTGGGGCGAAAAGAGGCGGAACTGAAGGTGCTGGGCCACCTGGAGGCGGTGGGCACGGTGACGGAGCCTATTACTTTCACCTCGGCCCAGGAGCACTGGTCTGATCCACCGCTGGATTGGTGGCGAGGGCTCTTCTTCGACGGGGGCACGGGGAACCTGAAGCACGTGACGGTGAGCAAGTGGTGGCGGGCTCACTATGGGGACGTGAACGCCGGTATCGCCGTGCGCAACGTGCTGACAGGGCAGGTGCGCATCGAATCCAGCGCCCTTCGGGATGCACGGGCGCCGAATAACTATGCCAGCAGTGACTACGGCCTCTTCGTGGATAACAGCCACGTGGTGGTGAGTGATACCCTCTTTGCCAACATCGGCGCGAACAATGTCGCCAAACAGGCGGCCATCCGGGCCTACGGTGACCAGACGGTGGTCACAGTCACCAACAGCACGATTCGGGACAACATTGCCGGCAACTGGGAGGTGGCCGGGATCTTTGCCGAGTACGCTGCCGAGGTATGGCTGAGCAACACTACCTTCCAGAACAACCAGGGGTACCCCATCCGGGTGGATGGAAACACCCTGCCCTACATCCTGAACGGCACCAACGTCTACAACGGCAACAACCCCAACCGGATGCTCATCTGGGGCACCAGCATGACGGAGGATGCCACCCTCTACGGCACCAACGGGCTGGAGGGATATGAGTTCGAGAACAGCCACACCATCCCCCAGGGCGTCACCCTCACTGTGCAGCCGGGTGTAGCCATACTGGGGCGCAACAACACGGGCGTCATCGTCCGGGGCACCCTGCGCGCGGTGGGCACCGAGGACGAAGGCATCCTGTTCACCTCGGTTCAGAACAGCGACCGCAACCAGTGGAACGGCATCCAGGTGGACGGCGGCCGACTCGAGATGGTCTACGCCACGGTGCGCTACGCCGGGACGGGGGTGCAGGTGAGCAACAACGGCTCGGCCGGGATCGTGGCCTCCGCCATCGTCACCAACAGCACCGGCGTCCACGTCACCGGCAGCGAGGTCAACGTCCACTTCAGTTCCATCCAGGGCAACAGCGACTACGGTGTGCGCAACGATACCTCCACACAAGTAGACGCCCGCTACAACTGGTGGGGCAACGCCACCGGGCCGCGCCACCCCAGCAACCCTGACGGCACCGGCGACCGGGTCAGCGACAACGTGCTCTTCGACCCCTGGCTCCAGCAGAAGGGCGAGACCCTGGGCATCATCAACAACACGCCCTGGGATGTCACCTCCCTCACCTACGACCCGGCCACCGGCACCTACACCCGCCACTACCCCGACGGCACCGTGGTCCACTTCAACGCCGACGGCAGCCACGACTACACCATGGACCCCCTGGGCAACAAGACCCGCTACGTCTACAACGCCGACGGCACCCTGGCCCGCGTCGAGTTCATCCCCGCCGGCTGGAGCGGTGACGCCCCTTGGAAGTGGACCTTCACCTATCAGCAGGCTTCATCTGCGGGCAGGGTGAGTCTCTTGAGCGCTGCCCGCACTGTGGTCGTCACCGACCCTGCCGGGCGCACCACCACCTTTACCCTGAATGGGCACGGTGACCTGGTCAGCCTGCAACAGCCGGGCTGGGACCAGGCCATGACCTTCGCCTACGACGCCCGCCACCGCATGACCCAGAAGCAGGACGAGCGGGGCTACGTGACCACCTACGAGTACAACGCCCGCGGGCGGCTCTCCAAAGTGATCCTGCCGCCGCGGGAGATCTACGATCCCGCCGCCGACACCTTCCGGGTGGAGCAGGAAGTGCGGCAGTACGCGCCCAGCGACGTCTCCGGCCAGTTGGTGAACGACCTGGCGCCGGGCAACCCGGTGACGCCCACCGTTGCCCTGGTGAAGCCCGAGGCGGTGACGGACACGGTGACGGCCGGCGGTGTGCAGCAGGTGGGCCGCACCGACCGCTGGGGCAACCCCGTCGAGGCCACCGACGCCCTGGGCCGCCGCATCCGCATGGAACGTGACGCGGCCGGCCGCGTCACCCGCGTCGTCCAGCCGGACGGCACCTGCGTGGAGTTCACCTACGATGAGCGGGGGAACGTGCTGACCCGCACCAGGATGCCGGCCGCCGAGTGCGCCAAACCGGCGGACCAGCGGGACCCGGCGAAGCTCCAGGTGACCCGCTACACCTACGAGCCGCGCTTCAACCTGCTGCAATCCACGACAGACGCCCTGGGGAACGTGACGCGGTACACCTACGATGACAAAGGACAACTGCTCCAGATCACCTTCCCGCCCATCACCGACCCCAACGGCGCGCTCATCACGCCCACGCACACCTTCGAGTACAACGCCTGGGGCCAGGTGACCAAAGCGACCAACGCCCGCGGCGTGGCCACCTGCTACGTCTACACCCGGGGCACGGTGGACGAGGCGGCCAACGGCAGCAACCCCCTCTTCGCGCTAGGCGTGAGCCCCGTGCCGGGCCTGCTCACCCAGATCGTGGAGGACTGCGGCGGGCCGCAGGAACGGGTGACGGTCTACAAAGGGTTTGATGCCGCGGGGGCGCCGCAGGTCATGCTCCTGCCGGCGCCCACGGGGCAAACCCGGCAGCGGCGAATCGCCTACGACGGCCGCGGCCGGATCATCTCCGAAACCAATCCCATCGGCGTGGTCACCCGCTACGAGTACGACAACGCCGACAACCTGGTGCGCATGGTCGAAGACGCCACGGGGACGCCGCGCACCTGGGATTACGTCTACGATCCGCTCGGCCTGCTGGTGGAGACGCGCATCAGCGGCGGCGGGGAAACGATCCAGAGCCGCTTCGGCTACGACCTGCAGCGCAACCGCACGCTGGAGCAGGATGGTCGCGGCTACCGCTACCGCCACTTCTACGATGCGGCGCGCCAGTTGGTGAAGAGCGTGGACCCCCTGGGCAACACCATCACCTACACCTACGATGCCAACGCCCGCCTGATCGCGGAGACCGATCCGCGCGGCGTCGTCACCCGTTACGAATACGACGAGCTGGGGCGGCGGTCCCGTGTGATCCGCGACGCCGGGGGGCTCAACATCACCACCGCCTTCGAGTACGACCTGCTGGACCGGCTGGTGAAGGAGACCGATCCGCGCGGGGTGAAGACCTGCTACACCTACAACGCCCTCGACTTCATGCTCACCAGGACCCGCGACTGCGGCGGGTTGAACGCCACCACCCGCTTCGCCTACGACGCCAACGGCAACCTGGTGGCGGAGACCGACCCCCGGGGCAACACCACCCGCTACGGCTACGACCGCCTGGACCAGCTCACGGTGATCACGGACGCCCTGGGCAACACCACCACTCACACGTACGACGTTGTGGGCAACCTCACGGCCATCACCGACCCGCTGGGCAACACCACCCGCTATGGGTACGACGCGGCCCGCCGCCGCACCTCCATCACGGACCCGTTGGGCCACACGGCCACCTTTGCCTACAACGCCTTCGACCAGTTGACGGCCTACACGGATCGGTTGGGCAACACCACCCGCTACGTGTACGACGCCTTGGGGCGCCGTTCGCAGGTGATCAACCCGCTGGGCGGGATGACGCGCTACGCCTTCGACGCCAACGGAAACGTCATCGAAGAGACCAACGCCTTGGGGTGGACCACGCGGTACACCTACGACCCGTTGAACCGTCGCGTGGCGGCCGTTGACCCGACCGGTGAAGTCTTCACCTACACCTACGACGCCGGCGGCAACCTGATCGCCACCACCGATGCCCTCAACCGCACGGGCCGCTACCAGTACGATGCGCTGAACCGCCTGACGGTGGTGACGGACGCCCTGGGGAACACGCTCACCTACGCCTACGACGCCAACGGGAACCTGGTGCAGTTCACCGACCAGAACGGGAAGACGCGGCGTACCGCCTACGATGCCCTAAACCGGCGCACCGTGGTCACCTATCCCAACGGCACCACGCTGCAGATGACCTACGACCTGGCCGGCAACCTGACGGCGGTCACCGACCCCAACGGCAACACCACCACCTACACCTACGACGCCTTGAACCGCCTGGTCAGCGAGACCGATGCGTTGGGCAAGAGCCGCACCTACACCTACGACGCCGTGGGCAATCCGATCTCCCTCAAGGACCGCAACGGGCGGGAGATCCGGCTCACCTACGACGCGCTGGGCAATCTGATCAAAGAGGAGTGGGTGGGGGCCGGACGGGTGATCACCTACACCTACGACGCCATGTCCAACCTGACGGCGGCCCGTGACCCCGACTCGTTCTACCAGATGAGCTACAACGGGATGGGGCAGCTCACCTCCGTGAGCAACGCGGGAACCCCCAACATGCCCGACGTGACCCTCAACTACGCCTACGACCTGTTCGGCAACATGACCGCGCTCAGCGAGGTGATCAACGGCCAGGCCAGGGGGGTGACCGAGTACACGTATGACGCGTTCAGCGCCGTCACGCGCATCGTGCAGTACGGCAACGGCGTGGACGAGAAGCGGGTGGACCTGGCCTACGATGCGGCGCGGCGTCTGACGGCCATCTCCCGCTACCGGGACCGGGCCGGCACCCAACTGGTGGCGCGCACCGCGGTGGCCTACGACGCGGCCTCCCGCCCGACCACGGTGGAGCACACTCTGGGCGCCACCACCTCCCGCCCGGCCTCGGCCGGTCTGAACGCCGCGACGCGAACGTACAACTTTACCTTCGACGGAGTCGGTCGCCCGGTGCAGCGCACGTCGCCCGACGGCAGCAGCACCTTCGCGTACGATGACTTCGGCCAGCTCACCGCGGCCACGTACACTTTCCAGGATGACGAGGCGTACAGCTACGACAACGCCGGCAACCGCACCGGCAGCGGCTACACCGTGGGCGCGGGCAACCGCCTCCTCTCCGACGGCACCTACGACTACGCCTACGACGACGAGGGGAACCTGATCCGGCGCACGGAGAAGGCCACCGGCGCGGTGACCGAGTACACCTGGGACTACCGCAACCGGCTGACCCACGTGGTCTTCAAGGACAGCAGCGGCGCGGTGACCAGGGCCATCACCTACACCTACGACGTGTTCAGCCGGCGCATCGCCAGGGAGGTGGACCCGGACGGCGCCGGGCCGCAAGGGGCCACCGTGGAGCGCTTCGTCTACGACGGCACAGACATCCTCCTGGCCTTCGACGGCAGCGGCAACCTGACCCACCGTTACCTCTACGGCCCCGCGACCGACTGGCCGCTGGCCGAGGAGCGGGTCGGCGGAGACACGTTGTGGCTCCTGCAAGAGAGCGTGCGGGGCAACGTGGTGGACGTGCTGGACGACAACGGCGCCCTGAAGAATCACCTCACCTACGACGCCTTCGGCAACATCACCGGCCAGACGGACCCCGCCTACACGCCGCGCTTCACCTACGCCGGCCGGGAGTGGGATGCGGCGGCCGGGCTCTACTACTACCGCGCCCGCTACTACGACCCGCGCGTCGGGCGCTTCATCGGCGAGGACCCGCTGGCGATTCAGAGCGGCGATTACAATTTCTACCGCTACGTGCTCAACGCGCCGACGCAATACACAGACCCGGACGGGTTTGGCCCCTTCTACTACTACTTCCAGAAAGCGCTCAACGCCGTGGACAAGTGCGTGGCCGGTTTTGCCGATGCGCTCACCTGTGGGCTGACCACCAAGGTGCGGGAGATGGTCTACGGCGATACGGCGAAACGGAACCACAAGGGCACCCTCTTCAACATCGGTCAGGGCCTGGGTATTGGCGCCAGTCTCTTCATCCCTGCGGGACAGATCTTGAAGGGCGCCAAGCTGGCGAAGCTGGCAAAGGCGATCAAGGAGTCCAAGCGGGGCGGGGCCGTTGCCGCCAAGATGGCCCGACAGGCGCTCACCAAAGCGCGCGAGTTCGAGAAGATGGCCAAGACGGCCCTGCAACTAGGGGCCAAGAAGACGGCCCAGAAGTACCTGAGGAAGGCGGCCATCGCGCGGGCCAACGCAAAAACCTTGACCCAAATGGCAAAGAACCTCGCCAAGACCTCGGTGGACGATTTGGCCAAAGTGAAGAGTCTTGAAAGGGCGATCAAGACAGGCGTCGCGTTCAACACGTTCCAGGGCCTCGCCGGGCTTACAGAGACCGGCTGGCGGGCCCTGGCCAACGACCCATGTGACCCGTTGACCTGGTGGGATGCCCTGATCCTGTTGGATGCCGTCCCTGCAGCGCACAGCCTGCGGGCGCTGAAGAAAGCCAACCAGCCGCTCTTTGTTAGACTTCACAAAGGGACGGGATTCGACACGCTGGAGGAGTACGACAGATGGCTGAGAGCGCATAGTAAGGAAGGACTTGATCAGGCGCTGCGGGAGCTGGATGAAAACGAAATAAGGAAGTACGCAGACAAGTTTAATGAAGCGGTGCGGAAAGGAGACATTGACAAGAAGGATGCAGACGAGATGCTTGATCTGATGAGAGAAAAGTCGAAGAAGGCTCCCGGTGCATTTTGGGAAGGCACGGCAGCAGACTCTCCTGAAGACCTCATTGAGCGAATGAAGAGCCAAAAGCTCAGCAGGCAGCTTGACAGTGCCCCTGAGCCAGACGTGGTAGACATACCGAAGCTAGACCTGACACCGGACGACCTGGGGACGGGAAGCATGGGCGACCTGAAGCTGGACCTGCCCAACCTGGACCTGCCCGACCTGGGCGACATGCCCGACCTGAGGCCGCCGGACTGATCGCCGGGCGGTGGGGCGCAGGGGGTAATTCGCCCCAACGCTCCGCCAGCACCGAAGCAATACAAGGATATGCCTGCCGCCGATACTGAGGCAATCGTGCTCACCCACCTCCCGGCCACACGCAGGCTGAGGGCTCACCAGCACCTCTCCCTTTCCTCTCCCTCCACACCCCTTCTCCTCAAACAAGGGGAAGGGGTGCCCCTTTTCAGCACCCCTCCGCGCCCACACGTGCCGTCGAAGATAGGCCCGCTCACAACTCCTCCAGTTCCACCTCCACGCCGCCCACCATGCGGGCCACGACGTTGTAGAAGAAGGCGTAGAGGGCCATGACGAGGCCGGTGAAAACGGCGTAGAAGGCCACGCCGAGCACGTAGAGCACCACGAGGAAAACCAACATCCCCGCGCCGGCGCCGAAAGCGTCGGGGCTCATGCCGGTTTCCTCGAACGCCCCCATGAAAAGGCTGCCTCCTCCCAACAGGCCCGGCAACAGGAGCGTGAAACACCCGAAGACGGCGAACAACAGCCCTCCCACCGCACAGCCCAATTTCATCGATGAGACAACACCCACGCGGCGAATGATGTGCCTGGCGGTCACGGTTTTCCCTCCCTGCGCGTTGTCAGACGTTGGCACACGGGACATCGTTTTTTCAACTGTATGCAATTCTCCCCGAACGTCAAGGTGAAACTGTTGGCCCTTTTTCGCTTTTCGTGTCACAATTCCCCTCGAACAACAACGTGGCGCACGCGCACCACTGCCGGAGAATGCCGTTCACGAAGGTGAAGTTATGTCAAGAATAGGGGTGCGTCAGCAAAATGAGGGTGACGAACGCTCGTCTGTTGTGGACCACGGGGCTCCGGCCGGGCACGCGGGAACGCCTCTGGCCGCACGCATGAGGCCGCGCACGCTGGACGAATTCGTCGGCCAGGAGCACATTGTGGGCCCAGGCCGGCTGTTGCGCCGCGCCATTCAGGCCGACCAGCTCTCCTCCCTGATCTTCTACGGCCCGCCGGGCAGCGGCAAGACCACGCTGGCCCGCATCATCGCCAACACCACCAGCGCCCACTTCATCACCATCAACGCCGTGCTGGCCGGGGTCAAGGAGATTCGCGCCGCCGTGGCCGAAGCCCGTCGCCGGCGCGATCAGCTCGGGCAGCGCACGATTCTCTTCATCGATGAGGTCCACCGCTTCAACAAGGCCCAGCAAGACGCTCTCCTGCCGTGGGTGGAGAACGGCACGGTGATCCTCATTGGGGCCACCACGGAGAACCCCTACTTCGAGGTCAACAAGGCCCTGGTCAGCCGCTCGCGCATCTTCCAGCTCAAGCCCCTCACGGACGATGACCTGCGCGCCATTGCCCGCCGGGCCCTGAGCGACCCGGAGCGGGGCTACGGCCGGCTGAGAGTTCGAGTGGACCCAGAGGCCCTCGATCACCTGGTCAACGTGGCCAACGGGGACGCGCGCGCCCTGCTCAACGCCCTGGAGCTGGCCGTCGAAACCACTCCGCCCGGCGACGACGGGGTGATCCACATCACGCTGGCCGTGGCCGAGGAGTCCATTCAACGCCGCGCCGTGCTCTACGACAAGGAGGGCGACGCCCACTTCGACACCATCAGCGCTTTCATCAAGAGCCTGCGGGGCTCCGACCCGGATGCAGCCCTCTACTGGCTGGCCAAAATGGTCTACGCCGGCGAGGACCCCCGGTTCATCTTCAGGCGCATGTTGATCCTGGCCAGCGAGGACGTGGGCCTGGCCGACCCCAACGCGATCGTGGTGGTCACCGCCTGCGCGGAGGCCTTCGACCGGGTGGGCCTCCCCGAAGGGCAATTCCACTTGGCCCAGGCCGCCCTCTACCTGGCCACGGCGCCCAAGTCCAACAGCGTCATGGGCTACTTCGACGCCCTGAGGGCTGTCGAGCGGGAGCGCGAGGCCACCGTGCCCGCCCACCTCAAGGACCCCAGCCGCGACCGCAAGGGCTTCGGCCACGGCGAGGGGTACCGCTACCCCCACGCCTACCGCGAGCACTGGGTGGCCCAAGCCTATCTGCCGGCCCAACTGCGGGGGCGCATCTTCTACCGCCCCACGGGCCAGGGCCACGAGGCCACCCTGCGCGATCAGGTGGCCCGCCGGCGCGAAGAGCAATTGGCCGCCCTCGACCGGGAGCCGGACCTGGTGCCCCGCGACGTGCTCACCTTTGGCCCGCAGGATCCGGCTGCGGCGCGGTGGCTTCAGCGCACCTTGAGCCAAGTGGGCCGGCGGCTGGGCGACATTCGGGATGCCCTCTTCGAGCGCGCCGGGCCGGAGCGCCACCACGTGGTGTTGGTGCTCAACGCCGGCGACGGGCTCTTAGTCTGGGAGGCCGTCCGCCGCACGCCCGAGGGTGGCGTCTTCGCCACGGTCGCTTCGTCACAAGAGGAAGAGGCTCTCCGCGCCCAGGCGACCATGCTCCCCGAGCTGGAGCGCCCCACCGTCGTGGTCAGCCCACCAGAGCGCATCCCCAACACCCTGGCCCGCGCCTGCCCAGAGGTGCGCTTCGACCGCATCCTGGGGCGCAACGTGCTGCGCTCCCTCCCCCCGGAGCAGTGGCCTGCCCTGTTGCGCGCCCTGTGCGGGCTTCTCCTGCCCGGCGGCCGGCTGATCCTGGCCGAGAGCGTGCCGCGCCGCGGCCAGCGCCTCCACCAGCTTGTTCCCTGGGACACCGTGCCCGAGGAGCTCCGCCGGCGGGCCGTGGAGGCCGAGGAAGCCGTCTACGCCCAGGAACAACACTGGGACGTGGACGCGCTCCGGGCCGTGCCCCACCACCTTGACGTGCTTCGCGCCGAGGTGGAGGTCCAAGAGGTGGTGACCGAAGTCCACGTCACGCCGGCCCTCATGGCGCGCTGGTTCCAACGCCACCGCACGCCGCCCTCCTACGCCGACCACCTGGCCCGCGCCCTCAGCCCGGAGGAAATCAGCCTCGTGGAAGCTCTCTTCGCCCACCACGCGCTCAACCGCACCGTGGCCTGGACCACCACCATCGCCTTCGTTTCCCTGGCAATGCCGGAACACCGGGCACGTTGAGATATCTCGGCCACACGAAAACGCCCCCCGGAGTCGGCTTCCGGGGGGCGTGCGTCAGTTCACGCGCCGGGCGCGAGGGTCACCGGGCGATCAGCGGCAGGAAGCGGAAGAAGTTGTACTCGTTGAAGCGCAGCGTAACCGCCTCCACCCGGGAGTTGCCGTCGGTGCCGGTGTTCATGTGGTGGAAGAGCAACACCTGGGGCGGGTTGGCGGCCGAGTAGCCGGCGTCGGCCAGGCGCGTGCGGTCCACGCTCACGGTGATGTTGCCGCCGTCCACGTAGAACGGTGTGGCGCCTTTCACGTTCGGCACCGTCTTGACGACGGGGTTCACGCCGTTGTAGGAGATCCACGGCGTGGCGTCGACCATGCCCCCGCCGCCCCACGTGACCACCCGGTAGTTGAAGTCCTGGTTCGACTCGGAGAGCCCGATGCTCGACGCCGTCACGGCCATCATGAAGACGTTGGTGTTGTAGGGGGCCGTGTCCACGGCCGGGGAGAGGCCGTAGGCGTAGGCGTCGGCAGTGAAGGTGCCGGCCGCTAGATCGAACACGACGGTGACGAACGTGTCCGTGTCGCCGCGCCCGTTGATCGCGCCCCAGTTCCAGTTGAAGAGGATGTAGTCCGGGCTGCCGTCCTCGTCGTTGTCGATGTAGATGTCGAACTCGACCAGGGCCGGCTGCGGCGTCGTCCAGTTGCCGGCCGTGGCCAGCCCGAAGAAGATCGTGCCGGTCACCACGCCCGTGGCGGGCACGTTGCTGGCCGCGCCCACGGCGGTCAGGTCGGCCATGCGCTGGAGCGGGCTCGTGTAACCCTCATCCGGGCTGAAGGTGCCCAGCTCGAAGGCCGAGACCAGGGGCAACGGGTGGGCCGCGGTGCCGGTGAAGGGAATCGTGGCCGTGACCTCGCCTATCCCGGGCGTGAGGGCGATCTCCGACACGGGGGTGTACATGGCGCTGCCGGGGTAGACGTTGGCGTAGTAGGGCAGGTGGAGCGCCGGCGTGCCGTTGAAGCGGAGCTGTCCGCTGGCCTCGAAGAGGGTGTAGCGCGGCAGCCCGACCTGGATGGCCGGCGTGGTGGGATCGGCCGTGCGGTCGAACAGGGCGGGGTCGGCCACGAGCTGGATGGGCACCGTGCGCTCGCCGTTGGCCGGCACCGTCACCCGAGTGATCACCGGCATGACCATCACGCCCGTCTCCGTCACCGTCTCGGAGACGGTGATCGTGTACGTCACCGGCGTGCTGCCCTTGTTGACGATGCGCACCGCGCGCGTCTTGGTCACCCGCTCGTTGACGAAGATGGAGCCGAAGGAGAGGCCCACGGCGCCGGGGTCATCGGCCGCCATGACGAGCACCTCGGTCTGCGCGGCCTTGTCCACCTGCAAGCGGCCGGCGCCCACGCGGGACTCGGGGTAGAGGACTTTGTTGGCGTCGCGGTTCTCGCCCGCCGTGTTCATCAGGGCCGCCTTGATCTCCTCCACCGAGAAGTTGGGCCGAATTTGCTTCAAGAGCGCGGCCGCGCCGGCCACGTGGGGCGTAGCCATCGAGGTGCCGGCGAAGTCCACGCCCTTGGTGCCCTGGCCCACGGCGGCGGAGTTGATCTGGAAGCCGGGCGCGCTAATTTCGGGCTTGAGCCGGTTGTCGGGCGAACCGGGACCCCGGGAGCTGAAGTCGGTCACCTGGCCGGCCAAGTCAGCGCGCGGGACTTTGATGTCGGCCGACATGACCACCGTGACGCCCCGCGACAGCTCGCCCTTGATGATGTTGCCGTCACTCTTGGAGATCATCACGCCGGGAATGTTGATCGTGGTGGTCGGTGAGCCACCCATCGTGATGGGCGGGCCGTCCACGTTGTTGACCACGATGACAGCGATCGCGCCGGCCGCCTGGGCGTTGATGAACTTGGTGGTGAAGAAGCACGCGCCGCGGTCGATGAGCGCAATGGTGCCGCTGATGGCAGAGGCGTTCGTCAGCGGCGAACAGGCGTTGTTGGGCTCGGCGTAGACCACTGTGGCGGTGATGGGCCCCACCTCCTCGAGGGGCTTGGAGAAGGCCGCCTCGACCGCCTCGTAGCGCTTGGCAATGGAGACGGGCGCGGTCACGCTGATGGCCAAGTTCTGGATACCATCATCTATGCCCGCGGCCACGGAGAGGGCCCATTTGGCGCTGGCCGGATCACCTGTGGCGTAGAAGGTGTTGCCGTCGTTGCCGGCCGCGATGGCCATGAAGGTGCCCAGTTGGGCCAGCAGGTTGGTCATCTGCAGCTCGGTCTCGGAGCCACAGCTAAAGTCACAGCCCAGGGAGAGGTTGAGCACGTCCAGGCGGTCGCTGAAGTCGCCGTCGTCGTTGGGGTCGGCCGCCCACTCGTAGGCTTGGGTCACCAGCTCCGTGCTGCCGGCACACCCGAAGACCTTGAGGGCGTAGAGGTCCGCCTCCGGCGCCACGCCCGGGCCGACGAGGAACTGGGACATGTCGAGCGAGGCCGTGTACGGGCCGGTGTACGTGGTGCCGTTGTTCAGCACGCCGAACCCGGCAGCCGTGCCGGCCACGTGGGTGCCGTGCCCGTTGCAGTCGATGGGGTCCGGGTCGGGGTCGGGAATGGGCGAGCCGGAGCGGCCGCTGGCGTCGTAGTCGTCGCCGGCGAAGTCATACCCGCCCACCACCTTGGCCGTGGGGAAGGTCTCGCTCAGGCCCGGGGTGCTGGTGATCGTGTCGGAGATGTTGTCCTCGTAGTCCGTGATCACGCCGGACCCGCCGAACATGGCGTGGGTGTAGTCGATGCCCGTGTCGATGATGCCAATGCTGATGCCATCTCCGGTGGCGTCGGCGGCGTTGGGTTCCCACACCTGGGGCGCGCCCACGTAGGGCACACTGCTCGTGTTGAGCAGGCGGTAGCGCCCCACCGGGTCAACGCGCACCACGCCGGGCAGGTTCAACAGATCGGCCAGCTTGCCGGCCGGCACGCGCACTTGGATGGCGTTGGCCAGCTTCTTGAAGCTGTACATCTCCTGGGCGCCCAATTGGGCCAACATGGGGCGCAGGGCCGCCTGCTGGGCCTCGATCTCCGCCAGCCGGCGTTGGACGCGCTCCCGCACCGTGCCGGACTGAAGGCTGTACCCGCTGCCCAAGGCCACCTCGGCCGCCGAAGGTCCCTCCAGCACCACGTAGACGGTCACCATCTCGTTGGGATCGCGGTAGCGGAGGGCGGCGGGCAACGAGGTGCCCTCACCTACTTCGTCGAGCACGACGGGCTGGCCGCGCAGCGCCAGGTCATCGTCTGACATGACCAGGGAGGGGCCCTGCGCGGTGGAAATGCGGGGGAGCAACAACACGAGGAGTAAACCGACCAAGAGGACAGTACCGGTCACGACAGGCCACTTTCTGGCAAACATGCACCTCTCCTTTCCTCAAAAGACTCCACCAATGTCCGGCTTTCCCGCGGCACACGGACTCGCCAGCCGGAGCCTGCCTGCTCTCTAGCCGATGAACATGGGCACCTTTGCCTATCTCATGCTCATCACCCCCTTCCGCTATGAACTTGAACCTGTACTAGTGGACGAGGCTGTACAAGTGGAGAACACCACGTGTGGAGACATGGACACACATGCTGGGGTGTGGTAACGTGCAGTGGACGAAACGCTTTTGCCCCTCCGAACACAACCGGCGCCGATTCTACAACGCCCCAGCGCCGCCGTCAAACCTGACGGCAGTCACGGCCCTTGAGGCTTGCTTTTTTGGAAGTCTCGTGTATAGTACCCGCGCACTCGGGCGTTCACAGAACAGCAATTCGGCACGAGGAGGAAAGAACTCATGGAAGTGCTGCTGCTCCAGGATGTCCCCAACTTGGGCAGAGCTGGCGAGATCAAGACCGTCTCCAACGGCTACGCCCGCAACTACCTGATTCCCCAGGGCCTGGCGAAGGTGGCCACGCCGGGCGTGAAGAAGCAGGCCGAACAAATCCGCCGGGCGGCCGAGAAGCGCCGCCAGCGCGAGCGCCAAGATGCCGAAGCCCTGGCCCAGCGCATTGGCGAGCTCCTGCTCCGCTTCGAGGCCAAGGTGGGCGAAACCGGCCGCCTCTACGGCTCGGTCACGGCCGGCGACATCGCCGAGCGCCTCTCCGAGGAACTGGGCGTGGAGATCGACCGCCGCTCCCTCGACTTGGGCCAGCCCATCCGCCAGCTCGGCACCTACGAGGTGCCCGTGCGCCTCATGGCCGATCTAACGGCCACCGTGCGGGTGGAAGTGGTGGGCGAACACGGCGAGACGGCCGAGTCCATCGCGGCCGCACAGGCCGAGGCCCAAGCCGACCAGGAGGAGGCCGAGCAGCCCTCAGAATGAGCGCCGTGCCCCACAGGGCCGCTACAGGAGCCCGCAGAAGGGAAATGGCGGCGTGTATCCCACGAAGGCCCACCAGGCACGGCATCCCACCGGCGTGATGAGCCCTACCAGAAGGCTAGTGCCGGCGAAGCGGTCGAGGAGGATAAGGGCGAAGAAGATGCCCAGCAGGTAGAGCTCAATCCGGGCGCTCAGGAAGAACCACCAGTCGGGGAGGAAGGCCGCCACAATGCGGGAGCCGTCCAGAGGGCCAATGGGGATCAGGTTGAAGGTGGCCAGGGAGATGTTGAGCCAGAAGAAGAGGGCGGCGAACTCCCCCCAGGAGATGAAAAGTGGGCCCACGCGCTGGGGCGTGTAGGGAATGAGCTTGGCCCGCAACGGCAGGGCGACCAGAAGCGCCAGGAGGAAGTTCACCAGTGGCCCGGCCAGGGCCACCAGGCCCATGCCCACCTTGGGCGACAGGCGCCGGAAGCGAAAGGGGTCCACCGGCACCGGCTTGCCCCATCCCAACCCCACCGTCAGGAGCAGCAATGTCCCCGTCGGCGACAGGTGAGCCAGGGGGTTGAGCGTCAGACGGCCTTGGGCCTTGGCGGTGGGATCGCCCAGCCAGAAGGCCACCAGCGCGTGGGCTGCCTCGTGGAAGGTGAAGCTCACCAAGAAGGCCGTGAGCAAGTAGAGCAACAGTTCAGGGGCTTCGAGGCCAATCAGCAACATGGGCAACTCCTGGCGCTGCCTCGTGGAGCCGGGACAGGGCCACACGCACAGCTTGGGCTTGGCTCGGCTTGAGGGCGACCCCCGGGGAAGCAGGGTCCACCCACCGGTAGTCCTTGATCTCCGAGAGCTGGATGACCGGCACGGCGTCGGGAACCCGGCACAAGTAGCAGATCTCCACCCACTCGCCGTCGCCGTCCACCCAGAGCACCCCGAGCACTTCGGGCTGGAGCCCCGTCTCCTCCACCACCTCGCGAACCACACAGGCCAAGGGCGTCTCGCCCCGTTCAAGCCACCCGCCCGGCAGTCCCCACGGGTGCTCGTTGTGAAAGCGGTGCTCGAGCACGAGCACACGCCCACGGGGGTTGACACAGACGGCCGCCACGCCAACCAAAAACTTGGCCGACCCTAGCCAAATCAGCCGGCGCCGCACGTTCAGGGGCGCCCGCTGCCAGAAGGGGAGGATGAGGCGCGTCCACCCGCCGGCGCGCAGCCACCGGATCACGGCTGCACCTCTGAACCCGCACGCTCCTCCGGCGCCGGCGCAGCGCTGCCCGCCCGACCGGAAGCATCGAGGTGGGTCCTTTCCTCCTCGGGCGACGCGCCAAGCTCGTGCGCATCTTCGTCCGAGGGCCACCGGATGACGCGCACCCGGACGATGCGCCGCCCGGACACGGCCTCGACGCGGAAACGAGCGCCGTCCACGGCCACCTCCTCTCCGACCCGGGGCACCCGTCCCAGCTCGCTGTAAATGAGTCCTCCTACCGTGTCGCTGCGGTCCGTGGGCAAGTCCAAGTCCAGCAACCGGTTGAGGTCATCCAAGTCCATTCGCCCACTGCACAGCACTTCATGGGGCCCCACGCGGAGGAAGGATTGGTCGCGGTCGAGGTCACGGTCGTACTCGTCCCAGATCTCGCCCACGATTTCCTCGAGAATATCCTCAATTGTGGCGATGCCGGCCGTGCCCCCGTACTCGTCCACCACGATGGCCAGGTGGATGCGATGGCGCTGAAGCTCCTGGAGCAGCTCGTCCAATTTCTTGCTCTCGGGCACGAAGAGCACAGATCGGACCAGCGACTCCCGCCGGCGGCGTATCGGCTCCTCCAAGTTCCCATCCCGAAGCGCGCTCAACATATCCTTGGCGTAGAGGGCGCCGATAATGTGATCGATGGTGCCCTCGTAGACGGGAATGCGGGAGTAGCCGTACTCCACAATGGTGTTCAGGGCCTGTTCGAGGGAAGCGTCGGCCGGGAGGGCCACGATGTCCAAACGGGGCACCATGATCTCGCGCACTGTCGTCTCGTGCAGCTCGAAGATGCGCGCGATCATCTCGCGCTCTCGGGGGGGCAAATCGTCCGCCGCGTCCTCCTCGCCGACCACGCTGGCGAGAACGCGCAGCTCCTCGTCGCTCAGCCCACCGCCCGTCCCATCCTCCTGGGGGGTAGGCCGGGCCAACCGGCGGCTGACCAGCTCCAGGGGGAAGAGCAAGGGGGTCATCACAATTCGCGCCCCTTCGACCAAAATGGCCACCTTGGCCGCAGTGTGCGCCGACACCCGGCCCGAGACAACCACGAAGGCCACTTGGTCCACCAGGAGCAGGGCCACCACGAGGCCGGCCAACGCCGCCGGCACGGAGATTCCCCCCCTCGTGGCCAAGGCACCGGCGCTGAGCGCCGCGCCTACGGCGCCGACGAGGCGCACTGCCATCAGCGTCGCGCGGCGGCGTTCGGGGGCTGTGATGAGACGTTGGAGCGAGAGGCTGCCGGCCACCTGACCCTCGATCAGCTTTCGCACCTCGTAGCGGCGTGCCGAGCGAATCATGGCCTCGGCGGCCGACGCGCCGGCGAAGAGGAGAAGGTACAGCACACCGGAGAGGAGAAGAGCCGTCCTTGAACTGTCGGGGTCCAGAGGGTCCATCGTTTCACACCCTGTCTTCGTTCACACTGCTCGACTTTTACCGGCACACCCGGCGACCACGCCCTCCCCGTCAGAGCGCCGGCATCTCCTCCGCGCTTCCCTCCCGGCACACGAAGGGCCCCACGTGAGCTCCTGCCGGGACGACGAGGTGGGCGAGGTGGGCTTGGACAACGCGGGCGCCGGCCTCCACGACCACGTGGCGCAACACGCAGTTGGGACCAATGTGACAGCGGGGTCCGACGCGCACCCGGCCCTCCAAGACGACGTTGGGCTCGATCACTGTGTCCCGCCCCACGTGGACATCTGGGCCGACGTAGACCGTGGCCGGGTCCACTAAAGTAACCCCGCCGCGCATCAGCGCCTCACGCCGGCGCCCGAAGAGCACCGCGGAGGCCGCGGCCAATTGCACCCGGTCGTTCACGCCGATGACTTCGCGGGGGTCCGGGGCGACCACGCTGTGGACGGTCCGCCCCTCGGCAACGGCCATGGCCACCAAGTCGGTCAGGTAATACTCTCCCTTGGGTCTCAGGGGCAAGTGCGGCAGGTGGGCCCACAGCCAGGGGGCTTGAAAGGCCAAAATGCCGCTGTTGCACTCGCGAATGGCCCGCTGGGCCTCGGTGGCGTCCCGGTGTTCCACGATGCCGACGATCCGGCCGGCCTCGTCCCGGACGATGCGGCCGTAGCCGGTCGGGTCATCGGGCTCGAAGGTCAACAGGGTGACCGTGGCCTGATGTTGGGCGTGGGCGTCCACGAAGGCGCGCAACGTGGAGGCGCGGATGAGGGGCGTGTCGCCGTACAGCACCAATACCGTGTCAGGCGTCGTGCGGACGTGCGGGGCCGCTTGGGCCACGGCGTGGCCGGTGCCCAACGGCTCCGGCTGGAGCGCGTAGGTCACGCCATCGCCCACCACGGCCTTCACCCGGTCGGCCTTGTGGCCGATCACCACAACGAGCTCGTCGGGGTGCAGTGCGCGCGCCACTTCGATGACTTCGAGGATCATCGGCCGGCCGGCCACAGGGTGAACGACCTTGGGCACGTCGGATTTCATGCGGGTTCCTTGGCCGGCGGCCAACACGATGACGGCGAGCTTCATGGGGTGTTCTCCTGATGTCTCCGTCGCCCTGGGAGCAAGGTTCACGCCTCTTTCTGGGCGGGAACCGAAAAGAGGAGGACCCGGGCGCTGTCCTGCACGTGCTTTGTGGCTTTGGCCCTTGTTGACTTAAGGAAAAAACCCGCACGTGCGTTCCCCCTAGGAAAACGCCTGCGGGCTCTTCAGCAGAAGACAGGTATCCCAAATGCACAGTGGCTTTGAATTGAGCGTCCTAGCCGTGATGTGGCAAACTGTGATTCACCCGCTGCGAAACTGTGCTCCACGAACTCCAATGGATGCCAACCTCACGATACCTCACGGCGATGCCATTGTACCCAGGTGCTCGGCGGCTGTCAACTGGCATTGCCCCCCGGCCCTTCCTGGGCACACAGCGCGGGAAGGGCCGGGGTAGGGCATGCCTTACTCCCCGCCCAGCTCCCCCTTGCGGGGCGCACATATCACCGCAGCCCGTCCCCGCTCGTCCGTGTGGACCTCGTATTGGGCGTCGCCGGCCTGGAAGACGAAGCGGTAGCCGGGTGTGATCACCTGCAAGTAGACCTTGCCCGGCTCGGGGCAGCCCAAGCTGCTGTCCGACCACGTGACCGACTCCCACGCCGTCAGGGTGATAGCCTCGCGGCTCATTTGGCTCTTCTGCTCCACCAGGGCCAGCGCCTTCTCGAACGCCCGGCGGGCCTCATCCGGCAACACAGGCGTGCCCATGCTCTCCTCCTCTCCTTCCTCCGAACTCATGTCGTCCCGCCCGGCGGCCGGCCCGGGCCGACAGAGTCGCACCACCCGGCCGTCGGCGTCCGTGCGGAACTCGTACTCCTCTCCGCCGACGAGCACCACGATGCGGTACCCGGGCGTCACCACCGGCTGGTACATTTGGCCGGGCTCGGGGCACCCGAACGATGTGTCCTGCCACTCCCGCCGCTCAACCGACACCACCCGCACCTCATCCGCCCGCACCTCTTGGCCGAGCAGGGCTGAGAGTCGCGCCGCAATGCTCCCCATAACACGGGGCGGCACGAACTCCTCGACGGTCAGCACGGGCGTGGCTGTGGGCCCGGCGACCGACGACGCGCGGAACTCCTCCTCTTCGGGCGTGGCCGCGGGCTGTGCGCTGGCCGCGCAGGCGGCCAGGAGGAGGGCGAGCGCCAAGGCTACCGGGAGAACGAGCAGGTGAGCACTCCTCCGCTTCTTCATTCCCATCACCTCCTTGACCTCATGTTCGGCCCTGTGAGAAGGGCCTCCTGTCCGCGGACGCGGGCATTCACTCCCCACGTCCACTTCCACAACGCTCACCTGCGGCCTTTGGTTCCCCCGAGGCGGGCTTCCACCTCGGCGAGCGTCACCCCCCGCACGAGCACCTGCTTGCGCCGGCCCGTGTGGCCCCGCACCACGGCCACATCCCGCTTGGGCACGCCGACGAGGCCGGCCAGCAGCTCGACAAGGGCCTCGTTGGCCCGCCCTCTCTCGGGCGGCGCCGTGACCCGCACCTTGAGCGCCCCCCCAACGGGCCCCACCACCTCGGTTCGGCGCGCCCGCGGCTGCACGTGAACGTGAACGATCACGCCGTCTGCGCACTCGCGCCAGGGTTCCACGAAAGCGCCTCCGCTTTCAGTGTGACATGATGTGGAAAGTGTGCTATACTTCCCGGCCACGTGGTGATGAGGACAAGATCAATTTCGGCGAACAGGTGATCTGCTATGGCCGTGCTCGACATTGTGCTCATCGGCGATCCTATTTTACGGGAAAAGGCCGATCCCGTGGAACACTTCGACCCGGAGCTGCGCGCCCTGGTGCGGGACATGATCGAGACCATGCGCCACGCCCAAGGCGTTGGACTGGCCGCCCCCCAGGTGGGCGTGCGCAAGCGCGTCC
>Ga0256839_1002284_pt1 | contig 21543 bp, 22 predicted proteins | sample 354166metaG_FD_185968 | JGI IMG/M metagenome (GOLD analysis project Ga0256839, IMG submission 185968) | Hydrothermal vent microbial communities from Mid Atlantic Ridge, Atlantic Ocean - 354-166 | ecosystem: Environmental > Aquatic > Marine > Hydrothermal vents | place: Atlantic Ocean: Mid... | reverse complement strand
AGGTCGTTGAGGGTGCCGCAGCCGACCGCGATCAGGCAGAGGCCGGGGTGGAGGGCCTCCTCGATGCGGGCGAGGGTGGCTGTGTTCGCGGGCGGGCGCGGTGAATCCAGCACGAGCGCGCGGGCTTCCAGGCGGGCTTGGAGGGTGCGGCCGGCGATCTCCCAGGTGCGGGCGTCGGCGAGAACCAGGTAGGGTGGATGGAGGCCTGCCTCCCGCAGCCAGCGTTCGGGTTCGACCAGCAGATCGGGGGCCACCGCCACATAGGGCGCCGGTGCCGGCAACCGTGCCAGCCTCTTCCGGAAGCGGGCGGCGAGGGTCGGGATCGGCGCCCCGGCGCTCACGCCTCCAGGCTCGGCGTGCGGGCGTAGCCGAGCTCCTTGAGCGCTGCGGTGATCTCGTCCAGGATGGCGGGATCGTCGATGGTGGCGGGCATGCGCCAGGGACGGGAATCGGCGATCTTCTTCATGGTGCCGCGCAGGATCTTGCCCGAGCGGGTCTTGGGCAGCCGGGCGACGATGGCCACCAGGCGGAAGGCGGCGACCGGGCCGATGCCCTCGCGCACCCTCTTCACGAGCTCGGCCTTGATGGCCTCGCGGTCGCGGTCCACGCCCGCCTTGAGCACCACGAAGGCGAGCGGCAGCTCGCCCTTGAGCTCGTCTGCGACGCCGATCACCGCGCATTCGGCGACGTCGGGATGGGCGGCGATGACCTCCTCGAGGGCGCCGGTGGAGAGACGGTGGCCGGCCACGTTGATGACGTCGTCGGTGCGGGTCATGACGTAGAGATAGCCGTCCTCGTCGCGGTAGCCGGCATCGCCGGTGAGGTAGAAGCCGGGATAGCGGGAGAGATAGGCGTCCTTGTAGCGCTGGTCGGCGTTCCACAGGGTGGGCAGGGTGCCGGGCGGCAGCGGCAGCTTGACCACGATGGCGCCGAGCTCGCCGGGTGGGAGCTCGCGGCCGGCGTCGTCGAGCACCCGCACGTCATAGCCGGGCATGGGCACCGAGGGCGAGCCGGGCTTGATGGGCAGCTGTTCGATGCCGATGGGATTGGCGCAGATGGCCCAGCCGGTCTCGGTCTGCCACCAGTGGTCGATCACCGGCACGCCGAGCTTTTCCTGCGCCCACAGCAGGGTGTCGGGATCGCAGCGCTCGCCGGCGAGGAACAGGGTGCGGAAGCCGGACAGATCATAGCGCCGCATGTGGGCGCCTTCGGGGTCTTCGCGTTTGATGGCGCGAAAGGCGGTGGGGGCTGTGAACAGCGCCTTGACGTCGTGCTGGGCGATCACCCGCCAGAAGGCGCCGGGGTCGGGCGTGCCGACCGGCTTGCCCTCGTAGAGGATGGTGGTGTTGCCGTGGAACAGCGGCCCGTAGACGATGTAGCTGTGGCCCACCACCCAGCCGATGTCGGAGGCGGCCCAGAAGGCCTCGCCGGGCTCGACCCCGTAGATGTTCTTCATGGTCCAGAACAGCGCCACCGCATGGCCGCCGTTGTCGCGCACGATGCCCTTGGGCTGGCCGGTGGTGCCGGAGGTGTAGAGGATGTAGAGGGGATCGGTGGCGGCCACCGGCACGCAGTCGACGGGCTCGGCCTCGGCGCGCGCCTCGTACCAGTCACGGTCGCGGCCCGGCACAAGCGGTGCCTCGAGCTCCGGGCGCTGGAGGATGAGGCAGCGCTCGGGCTTGTGGCGGGCGATGGCGATGGCCTCGTCCAAAAGCGGCTTGTAGGCGACGGTCTTGCCGGGCTCGAGGCCGCAGGAGGCGGAGAGGATGAGCTTGGGTCTGGCGTCGTCGATGCGGGTTGCAAGCTCCCTAGCCGCGAAGCCGCCGAACACCACCGAGTGGATGGCGCCGATGCGGGCGCAGGCGAGCATCGCCACCACCGCCTCGGGGACCATGGGCATGTAGATGATCACCCGATCGCCCTGGCCCACGCCCTGGCGGCGCAGCGCGCCGGCGAACAGGGCGACCTCGTCGCGGAGCTCGCGGTAGGTGAGCCGGCGCACCTCGCCGGTCATGGCGGAGTCGTAGACGAGGGCGAGGCGATCGCCGTGCCCGGCCTCCACATGGCGGTCCACCGCATTGTAGCAGCTGTTGAGCCGCCCGCCGACGAACCAGCGGTAGAAGGGTGCGCGGCTCGCATCCAGCACGCGATCCCAGCGCCGCTCCCAGCTGATGCGCTCCGCCGCCGCGGCCCAGAAACCCTCCGGATCCTCGAGCGAGCGACGATAGATGGCCCGATAGCCCCCCATGGCGCCTCCCGAAGCTGCTTGCGGCCGCTCCCACTCTACGCGCGCGGGACAAGGAGGCAACGGTGTGCGTGGCGCCTCCACCTCAAGCTGCGCAGGCGGGCGGCATGCGCCACCAGGCGGCCGCGGCGGCGGCCACCGCGCGCAACAGGCCCCGCGCGCGGATGCGCGTCCATACGGGCGCGGGGGCGGAAGGGGAAGGTCGCAGCATGGTCGACATGGCACGGCCAGGGGCGGCTGGTTGCGAACGCCGCCATGGCAGACTCAAAGGCACGATTTGTCAATGTGTTTTTTACATACACACATAGACACGATGTAAAACTTGCGCCCGACCTCTGCCGGGTGTAGCTGGCGGCTGATCGAGGGGAGCTGGTCATGGAAGGCGACCCAAGCGCCCGGCGTCTGGTGCGGCTTGCGGCGGCGGCCAGCGTGGCCACCGCCGTGGCGATCGGCGTCATCAAGCTGACCGCGGCGGTGGCCACCGGATCGGTGGCGATTCTGGCGTCGCTGGTGGACAGTCTCACCGACCTGCTCGCCTCCAGCATCACCCTGGTCTCGGTGCGCATCGGCCAGCAGCCGCCCGACCATCGCCATCGCTTCGGCCACGGCAAGGCGGAGGCGCTGTCGGCGCTCGGCCAGGCGGTGTTGGTGGGCGGGGCGGCGCTGTTCATCTTCGCCGAGGCGGTCCAGCGCCTGCTCGATCCGCAGCCGGTGCGGGCCGCCGTCGTCGGGGTGGCGGCGTTGCTGCTCGCCATGGCGCTCACCGCCGCCCTGCTCGCCTTCCAGCGCCATGTGGTGCGGCGTTCGGGATCCCAGGCCATCGACGCCGATTCCCTCCACTACAGCTCCGACTTCCTCACCAACGGCGCGGTCATCGCCGGTCTGCTCGCCGCCGATGGTTTCGGCGTGCTGTGGCTCGATCCCGCCCTCGGCATGCTGGTCGCCCTGTATCTCGGGGCCGCCGTGGTGCGGGTGGCGCGGCGGGCTGTCGACGAGCTCATGGACGTCGAGCTGCCGGCCGAGGAGCGGCGGGCGATCGAGGCCATGGTCACCGCCCATCCCCGGGTCGACGGCATGCACGATCTGCGCACCCGTCGCTCGGGATCGGTGGTGTTCATCGAGATGCATCTCGAGCTCGATCCGGAGATGACGGTGGGCGCCGCCCACGCGGTCACCGAGGAGGTGGAGGAGCGGCTGCGGCGCCGCTATCCCGGGGCGGAGGTGGTGATCCACCAGGAGCCGCGCGGCCTGTGCGAGGCGCGGCGGCTCGATCGGGTGATCGCCGGCGAGGAGGATCGGGCCGGCGAAGGGCGCTGAGCCTCAGCTGGATGGAGGGGCGATGGCGGCGGCGCAGCTGTATGTCGGCACCTCGGGATGGAGCTATGCCAACTGGCGCGGCCCCTTCTATCCGCCCGCGCTTTCCCAGCGCGAATGGCTCGCCTATTACGCGCGCCATCTCTCCAGCGTGGAGCTCAACGCGAGCTTCTACCGCCTGCCCGATGCCGCCCGCATCGCCGCCTGGTGCGCCCGCACCCCGCCCGGCTTTCTGTTTGCGGTCAAGGCCTGGCGCGCGATCACCCACCACCGCCGGCTCGGCGACACAGCCGAGCTCGTGCGGAGCTTCTTCGACCGCATCCGGGCCTTCGGCGACCGGCTCGGGCCGGTGCTGTTCCAGCTGCCGCCGCGCTTTCCCGCGGATCCCGCAAGGCTCGGTGCCTTTCTCGATCGGTTGCCGGGGGACTGCCGCTACGCCTTCGAGTTCCGCGATCCGAGCTGGCACCGCGAGGAGGTCTACGCCCTGCTCGCGGCGCACGGTGCGGCCTTTTGTCCCTTCGACCTCGCCGGCCTCACCGCACCGCGCGTGGTGACCGCGGACTTCGTCTATGTGCGCCTGCACGGCCACGAGCGGCGCTACCGCGGCGCCTACGGCGCGCAACAGCTCGCCGACTGGGCGGCCTGGCTCGCCGACCAGCGCGCCCGGGGGCGTGATCTCTACGTCTATTTCGACAACACCGACGAGGCCGCCCACGCCGTCCACGACGCGCTCCGGTTGCGGGCGATGCTCACGGGCGAAGACCAGCCGGCCCGCCGTTAACTTCGGCTTAACGGCCGCGTGCCACAGGCGAGCCGCACCGTGAAGCCGCCCAAAAGGGCGGGCTCAAGAGCAAGGGGGATCATGTTCGCATTCAAGCGTCTATTGCGCTCCCGCCGGGCGGTGCGGCGCATCGTGCGGCCGACCGGACGCGAGCGGCGTTTTCCCGACGACGAGATCATCGTCACCAAGACCGACCTCAAGGGCCGCATCACCTACGCCAACGAGGTGTTCCTTGCGGTGGCGGGCTTTCGGGAGGAGGAGGTGATCGGCCAGCCGCACAGCATCATCCGCCATCCCGACATGCCGCGCTGTCTGTTCCAGGTGATGTGGGAGACCATCCAGCGGGGCGAGGAAATCTTCGCCTATGTGCTCAACCTGTGCAAAAACGGCGACCACTATTGGGTGCTGGCCCACGTCACGCCCACCTTCGACCATCAGGGTCGCATCGAGGCCTATCATTCCAACCGCCGCACCGCCCCGGAGCGGGCGGTGCGGCGCTTCGCCGACCTCTACCGCGAGCTCAAGGCCATCGAGGACCGCCACCGCGACCGCAGGCGGGGGCTCGCCGCCTCGCGCGAGCGGTTCGACGCTCTGGTGGGGCGGCTCGATGTGAGTTTCAACGAGTGGGTGCTCAAGGAGGGGGCCTGAGCCCAGTTCGTCGCGCGGCCTGGCGGGGGCCGGCCTAGCCGAGCCCCCGGATCCGCCCCTCGGCGTCCACCTCGAAGTCCAGCGCCGCCGGCCGGCGCGACAGGCCGGGCATGGTCATGATGTCGCCGCAGATCACCACCACGAACTCGGCACCGCCCGCGAGCCGCACTTCGCGGATCGGCACCACATGGCCGCTCGGAGCGCCCTTGAGGTCGGGATCGGTGGAGAAACTGTACTGGGTCTTGGCCACGCACACCGGCAGCCGGCCGTAGCCCTGGGCGTCCAGTGCCCGAAACCGGTCCCGCACCCGTTTGTCGGCGATGATGTCGGCCGCCCCGTAGATCTCGGTGGCGATGGTGCGCATTTTCGCCCAAAGCGGCAGATCGTCCGGGTACAAGAGCCGGAAGCCGCGCCCGTCCAGCACCTTGGGCCGTTCGGCGAGCTCCACCACCGCCCGCGCGAGCTCCTCGATGCCCGCCGAGCCCTCGGCCCAGTGCTCGCAGACGTGGGCCCCGATGCCGAGCTCCTCGGTGCAGTAGCGGACCACGCAGGCGAGCTCCGCCTCGCTGTCGCCGGTGAAGCGGTTGACGGCCACCACCGCCGGCACGCCGAACTTGCGCACGTTGAGCACGTGGCGCGCGAGGTTGGCGAGCCCCTTCTCGAGCGCGGGCAGGTTCTCCTGTGCGAGGTCCTTGAGCGGCACGCCGCCGTGCATCTTCAAGGCCCGCACCGTGGCCACCAGCACCGCGCAGGCGGGCTCGAAGCCGGCCTTGCGGCAGACGATGTTGAAGAACTTCTCCGCCCCGAGGTCGGCGCCGAAGCCCGCCTCGGTGACCACGAAGTCGGCGAGCCGGAGCGCGGTCTCGGTGGCGATCACCGAGTTGCAGCCATGCGCGATGTTGCCGAAGGGCCCGCCGTGGATGAAGGCGGGGGTGTGCTCCAGGGTCTGCACCAGATTGGGCATCAGCGCATCGCGCAACAGCGCGCTCATCGCCCCCACCGCACCCAGCTCCGCCGCCGTGATCGGCTTCTGGTCGCGGGTGAAGGCCACCACCATCTGGCCGAGCCGGCGCTCGAGATCGGCGCGGTCGCGGGCCAGACACAGCACCGCCATGATCTCCGAGGCGGAGGTGATCTCGAACCCGTCCTCCCTCGGAAAGCCGTTGGCCGGCCCGCCCAGGCCGACCGCGATGCGCCGAAGCGCCCGGTCGTTCATGTCCAGGGTGCGCCGCCACACCACCCGGCGGGCGTCGATGGCGAGCGCATTGCCCCAGTAGAGGTGGTTGTCGATCAACGCCGCAAGCAGATTGTGCGCCGCCGCCACAGCGTGGAAGTCGCCGGTGAAATGCAGGTTGATGCGATCCATCGGCGCCACCTGGGCACGGCCGCCGCCGGTGGCCCCGCCCTTCATGCCGAAACACGGACCGAGGCTCGGCTCGCGCAGGCAGATGGCGGTCCGCTTGCCGAGCCGGCGCAGCCCGTCGCCGAGACCGATGGTGGTGGTGGTCTTGCCTTCCCCGGCCGGGGTGGGGGTGATGGCGGTCACCAGCACCAGCCGCCCCCGGGGCCGCTCGGCCAGCCCCTGGATGAAGCCGAAATCGACCTTGGCCACCTCCCGGCCGTAGGGCTGGAGCGCCTCCTCCGGGATGTCGAGCTCCTCCGCCACCTCCCGGATGGGGCGCAAGCGCACCCCTTCCGCGATCTCCAGATCGCTTGCCATCGCTCTACCTCCCCGAACCTGCGCGAACCTCGAACCGCCCGCCCCTCCTTCGCCGCCGGAGCGCAAGCGGGTGAGGCGGGGCTGCGACATGGTCTTCCCCGCGGCCGACAGGCGGGGCGCGGGTGGCGCCACCATAGGGCAGAGCCGAGGTCCTCGTCCAGGAACGGCGCCGCACCCTCTGGCCCCTTGCGACCATGCGTCCTAGAAGCGGACGGGGAGCTCGGGATGCGGGAGGAGTCGTGAACGTCGCCCACTGGTTCGCCCGAAGCGGCCGCGCCCACGGCGAGCGGCCGGCGCTCGCCTGGGGGCGGGAGGTCTGGTGCGACCACCGCAGCCTGTGCCGGCGGGCGGCGCGCATGGCCGCAAGCCTCAGGCGCCGCTTCGCTCTTAAAGCCGGCGACCGGGTGGCGCTGTTCGCCCCGAACCATCCCTGCTATCTGGAAACGCTGCTCGCCTGCTGGTGGGCCGGCCTCGCGGCGGTGCCCGTGAACCACCGGTTGCATCCCGACGAGCTGGCCTGGATCCTCGAGGACGCCGAGGCGGCGCTGTTGTTCCTCGGCGAGGAGGCGGAGTCGGTGGCCGGCCGGGTTCCGTCCTGTGTGCGCGAGCTGGTGGTGTTCGACGGTCCCGCCTACCGCAGGCTGTGGGAGGAGGGCGAGGAGGAGGACATCCGGGAGGTCGCAGCGGACCATCTCGCCTGGCTGTTCTACACCTCCGGCACCACCGGACGGCCCAAGGGGGCGATGATCACCCATGGCAACCTGCGGGCCATGACCTACGCCTATTTCATCGACGTGGACGGCATCGCCCGCGAGGATGCCATCCTCCACGCCGCACCCATGTCGCACGGCTCGGGGCTCTACATCCTGCCCCATGCCGCCGTAGGCGCCCTGCAGATCGTCCCGCAGAGCGGGCGCTTCGATCCCGAGGAGGTGCTGGCGCTGTTGGATCACTGGCGGGGGGTGACCCTGTTCCTCGCCCCCACCATGGTCAACCGGCTGGTGCGGGCGGCGCGCCCGCGGCCCCGGCCCGCTTCCGGGCTCAAGACCATCGTCTACGGCGGTGCGCCCATGTATCTCGCCGATCTCGACGCCGCCCACCAGGTGTTCGGCTTCCGCCTGGCGCAGATCTACGGCCAGGGCGAGAGCCCGATGACCATCACCGCCCTCGACAAACGCGCCCATGCCGATACGGACCATCCCCGCTGGCGCACCCGGCTCAGCTCGGCGGGCCTGCCCCAGCTGGTGTGCGAGGTGCGGGTGGTGGATGCGGAGGGACGGCCGCTTCCGGTGGAGGCGCCGGGCGAGGTGGTGGTGCGCGGCGCGAGCGTGGTGCCCGGCTACTGGCGCAATGAGGCCGCGAGCCGGCAAGCGTTCCGGGACGGGTGGCTGTTCACCGGCGATATCGGCTTTTTCGACGCCGACGGGTTTCTCTATTTGCGCGACCGCTCCAAGGACCTCATCATCTCGGGCGGCGCCAACATCTATCCGCGCGAGGTGGAGGAGGTGCTGCTCGCCCATCCCCGGGTGCGCGAGGCGGCGGTGGTGGGGGTGCCGGACCGGGAATGGGGCGAGCGGGTGGTGGCCTGGGTGGTGGCGGAGGGCGCGGTGTCCCCAGAGGAGCTGGATGCGCTGTGCCTCGAGCGGATCGCCCGCTACAAGCGCCCGCGGGCGTATCGGTTCGTGCAAGCGCTGCCCAAGAACGCCTACGGCAAGATCCTCAAGCGCGAGCTGCGCCGGCGCTGGAGTTCGGAGGAGGGGGCGGATCCTGCCGGAAATAGCGCGCCGCAAGCTCCTCGAGGGCGCTCCTGACCCCGGGCGCACCGGCCACCACGGCACCGCCCCGCGCGAGCCGGCCCGGCGCCGACAGGTCGGTGGCGAAACCGCCCGCCTCCCGCACCAGCAAAAGGCCCGCCAGCGCGTCCCAGCTGTTCATGTGCGGCTCGAGGTAACCGATCAGCCGTCCGGCCGCGGTCCAGGCCAGGGCCAGCGCCCCCGAGCCGTGGCGGTGGTAGAGCCCGCCGCGTCTGAGCAGCTCCCCGATCAGCGGCGCCACCTCCTCGGGCCGGCTGCGGTGGGAGAAGCCCACGCTCACCGTTCCATCGCCGAGGCTTTGCGCGGATGCCACCCGAAGCGGCCGGCCGTTGAGGGTGGCGCCCAGGCCGCGGGCGGCGGCGAACAGCTCCCCCGCCTCGGCATCGTACACCACCCCGAGCTCCATGCCCGCCTCGTCCACCGCGGCGACGCTCACGCACCAGGCGCGGATGCCGTGCACGAAACACCAGCTGCCGTCGATGGGATCCACCACCCAGATGCGGCCCGAGCGCGCCGGGGCGAACCCGCTCTCCTCGCCGAGAAAACCGTCCTCGGGAAAGAGCGCCGCGAGCCGGCGCCGGATCAACGCCTCCACCACCCGATCCGCGTCGCTGGAAACGTCCTGCGGGCCCTTGCGGTCCACGGCCAGCCCGCCCGCCCGAAAGCGGCTTTGCGCGAAAAGGCCCGCTTCCACCGCCACCGCACAGGCGGCGGCGAGCCTGTGTCCCCGCTGCGGGTCCGGAATCGTCACACCACCTCCTCCCGCCCGAGCCGACCCTAGCCCGCCCGGGCGCGGCGGCCAACCGCCCCTGTGTGGCTGCGGCGAGCGAAGGAGGAGGCGGGCGGGTGCCGGGCTCGCGAAGACGCCCGATCCGCCGCCACGCCCCACGCACCGGTTACAATCCGCCGACATCCCGTCTCCCATTCGGCCCTGCGCGCTCAAGGGCCGAGGCGGCGCCGGCTGCCACCACCGCCCCACCGCCGTGCGCCCGTGCGGGCCGTGGGATCCCGCCGCATGGCCACAACCCAACATATCTCCCCTGTGCGTGCGCTCGTGCGGGCTGTGGGATCCCCCGTCGACGGTCGTGCCCGCCGCCGCCCTCGGGCCGCGCGGCTTGGGATGGGAGGCGGAGCCGCTCGGCCGGAGACGCCGCAAGAGACCACGCCGCTGTGCGGGACGCATGCGCTCGGCCCGCTTTCAGGCCCGCTGCCGAGCGCGCATCCGCCCGCGCCTTCGCGATCCCCAAGGCGACCGTGCCGCCGCGGGCGCTTTCCGCACGGCTGCTCCCGCCATCGTCCGAAGGGTCGGGATCGGGCACCCCATGACGGTGCGGCGGTGTCACGAGCCGCTTGGGCGGCTCCTCCGCCCAGCCGCCGATCGCGCGTTGCGGCTCGGGCGGTGCGGGCCCCCGTGCCCGTCCTGCCGGCTCCGCGCGCCTCGCGCGAGCGGATGCCAACAAGCCGCCCGCCGCCAAGGGGCGAGCGGTTCTGCTCGCGCCTCGCGCAAGGCGGCCCGGCTCCGAACGGGCGGCGGTCCCCGCGCTAGCGGGGCGGTGGGACTGCCGGATCGGGCGCGAGTTCGGGGCGCGGCTTGGATGTGGAGAGGGCGCGGGTGATCTCGCGCGCCCGGTCGGGGTTCATGGCGGCCAGGATCAGCGAGAGCTTGCTCTCCCGCATGCGGGTGACCACCCGCAACAGCACCTCGAGCTCGAGCCGGTCGAAGATCTGGGCCGCCTTTTTGGGTTTCATGTTCTCATAGACCGCAACCAGCCGGGCGAGCCGCTCCTCCTCCTCGCGGTCCAGGGTCTCGATCAGCTCGGCGAGCTCGGCCTTGTAGCGTTCCAGGCGGTCGAGCCTGCGGGCGAGGTCGGCTTCGCGGGCGCGCAGCGCTTCTTCGCGCAGATCCAGCTCGCGCTCCCGCTCGAGCAGCCGCTTGCGCCGGCGTTCGAGCGCGGCGGCGATATCGGCCAGATCCCCCGGGGCTACGACAGGCGGAGCCGTATCCTCCCTCTCGCCGTCGCCGGCGGCCGGCTCCAGCCGCTCGAGCGCCTCCTTAAGGGCGGCCGGCGCCGCCATCTCGAGCTCGGCGAAGGGCACGGCCGGCGGATCGGGCCCGGCCGCCGCCGGCGGGGGCGAATCGGGCTCGGCCGGAGACGAGACCAGCTCGCCTGCAAGCCGCACCGCCACCAACAGCGCCGCGGCAAGGCCGAGCAGGAAGGCCACCGGCGGCAGGCGCGCCGACAGCCATACCATCCGGCTCGGGGCGAGACGAATCCGCTCCGCGAGCCGTTGGCGAAGCCGGGACCAGCCGGGGAGGCGCTGCTTCGCCCGCATGGCGCCCGCCTATCGCAGCCGGGCGAGCAGTTGGACGAGCTGCTCCCGTCCCTTCGCCTGCGGCTCGGGCCGGGGCCGGGCCGCGGTTCCATCGTCGGCAGGCGCTGCCGTGAGGGGGCGGGCGAAGGGGGCGTGGTCGGCGGGCGCCGCCGTGAGCGACATGCGGCCGGATTCCGCAGCCCGCGGGCGGGCGCGTTCCACCTCGCGGCCGAGGCGCCACAACAGCCGTTCGGCGTTGCGGCACAGCCGCGCCAGCTCCGTCTGCCGGCGCTCGAGGCCGAGGCGCTGGCGGCGCGCCGCCTCGTCCAGCCGCCGCGCCTCCTCGCGCAGGCCCGCCACCGTCTCGGCGGCCCGATCCACCGCCCGGTCGAGAGCGCCCACAAGCTCCCTCAGCGCCTCGTCGGGGGCCGCGAGACGGGCGAGCCGGCGCCTGAGGCTGAGCGACCAGAGGGCGTTGAGCAGGAGCCCGAAGGCCAACAGCGCCAGCGCCAAGATCTCAACCATCGCCCTCCTCCGCGATCCGGCGGGTCACGCACACCGCCATGCGGTTGCGCACCCGCCCCACCCGGCCGCGCAAGAGCGGCACGTTACCGCAGCGCAAGGTCACCTCGCTGTCGGGGGAGACGCTGAGCGGCAGGGTGGTGCCGACCCGGAAGTTCAGGGTCTCGGCAAGCGTCATGGTGCATTCCTCGAGCACCGCCTGCAGCTCCACATCGGCGAGCAGGATCTCCTTGGAGAGGTGGTTCTCCCAGATGGAATCGCGGCCGAACTTCTCGCCCAGGAACATCTGCAGCAGCACGTCCCGGGCCGGCTCGAGGGTGGCGTAGGGGAGCACGAACTCAAGCGTGCCGCCCCGGTTCTCGAGCTCCACCCGCATCTTGAACACCACACAGGCGTTGCCCGGCCGGGCGATGGTGGCGAAGCGGGGATTGGTCTCGATGCGCTCGAACTGGAAGCGCACCTTGGCCACCGGCTCGAAGGCGGCGGCGAGGTCGCCGAGCACCAGATGGACGAGGCGCTCGACGAGGCGGGTCTCGATGGTGGTGTAGGGACGGCCCTCGATGCGCATGGGGGCGGTGCCGCGGCGGCCGCCGAGCAAAACATCCACGATGGAGTAGATCATCGGGCTGTCGATGGTGATCAGCCCGTAATTGTCCCATTCCACCGCGCGGAACACCGCGATCATGGCCGGCAGGGGGACCGAGTTGAGATAGTCGCCGAGACGTTGCGCGGTGACGTTTTCGAGGTTGATGTCGACGTTTTCCGAGGTGAAGTTGCGCACGCTCGTGGTCATGATGCGCTCGAGCCGGTCGAACACCACCTCGAGCATCGGCAGGCGCTCGTAGGTGATCTCCCGGGAATTGATGAGCACCTGGATGCCGGAGCGGTCGCCCTGCTTCTCGACGTTGGCGAAGCCGAGCAGACTGTCGATCTCGTCCTGGCTGAGCACCCGCCCCGCGGGCGCGCTGGCCTCCTCGCTGCCCTCGGACCGCTCCTCCTGGAGCTCGTCCTGGCTCATGAGCGCCACCCACTCGGCGGCCAGGGCCTGCTCGTCCACTTCGGAGGAGGCGGACTCCCCTTCCTCCTCCTCGACGCCGGCCATGGCCGCCCATTCGGCCGCCAGCGCCTCCTGATCCGGAGCCTCGCCCTCGCCGGTGGGTTCCTGTTCCTGATCGACCATCACCCGGTCCTTCCGCCCGCAAAGGCGCCGTTATTGCACGAGGATCTCCTTGAACAACACGTCCTCGGCCCGGGCCGGACGCACCACCCGGTTCACCCGCGCAAGCAGCTCCTCCTTGAGCTGCTCCATCCCCACCGCACCGCGCAGCTCGTCCACCGAAAGCGCGCGCAGATAGAGCTGGAAACTGTCGATCACCCGCGGCAACAGGGTCTTGATGCGCTCGGCCTGTTCCTCGTCGGCCACCTCGAGCGCCACCCGCAGCTTGAGATAGCGCATGCGACGGCCGCTCGAGCGGAGGTTGACGAGGAGGTCCGGCAGCTCCACGAACACCACCTCCTCCCCCGCGGCCGCGCCTTTGCCGTCTTTGTCCTTGGCGGCCTTGTCCTTGTCCTTGCCCGGTTCCTTGCCGGTCTCCTCCGCCACCTCTTCGGCCTCGGCCTTGCCCTTGCCGCCGAACCAGCCGAGGAAGAAGCCGGCGGCGCCGCCACCCCCGCCGATCAGCAACAGACCCACGAGCGCAAAGAGGATGAGCTTGGACTTGCCGCCCTTTTTCGCACCCTCTTCCTCCGCCTGGGTCTCCTGGGCCTGGTTTTCGGCCATCACCACCTCCATCGGCCTCGACACCCGCTCCCGATCTAACCCGAGAGGGTTAACCGTCGGTTAGCGGCAGCTTCTGCCTACCTCGGCAAGCCCTGCCGACCCCACGGGGCCGCCGGGACATATCCCGATATGTGGACCGGAGCCTTTCCCCGCGGCCACGGCCGAGCTCGGGAGCGGGATGGCACGAAAGCTGCAAGGGCTTCGGGCGGTTGGTTTCGGGTGCATCGGGTGTGATGGACAACGCCGGCTACATCGCCCTCAGCCGCGCTCTGGCCCTCGAGCATCAGCTCACGGTGGTGGCGGGCAATCTCGCCAACGTCACCACCACCGGTTTCCAGGCCGAGCGGCTTCGGTTCGAGACGGTGCTGGTGCGGGCGGGGGAGGGGGAGCGGCTCGCCTTCGTCCAGGACGTGGGGCGGGTGCGGGACCTGCGCGGCGGTCCCCTCGAGCGCACCGAGGCGCCGCTCGATCTGGCGATCGTCGGGCGTGGTTATTTCACCGTCGCCACCCCGGAGGGGCCGGCCTACACGCGCGCCGGTCATTTCCAGCGCGATGCGGAGGGCCGCATCGTCACCGCCGCCGGCTATCCGCTGTTGGACGAGAACGGGATCGAGATCGTGCTGCCGGATGGTGCGGGCACGCCGGTGGTGAGCGAGGACGGGGTGCTGTCGCTGCCCGGCGCGGGGCCGATCGCCCGCATCCGCCCGGTGGTGTTCGCGGACGAGATGAATCTGCAGCGCGTCGGCGACAGCCTCTACCGCACCGACCAGGCGCCGGAGCCGAGCGAGGATGTGCGGCTGGTGCAGGGGGCCCTCGAGCGATCCAATGTGGAGCCGGTGCAGGAGCTCGTGCGCATGATCGAGACGGTGCGGGCCTTCGAGGCGACCCTCAAGCTCCTCGAAACCCGCCACGAGCTCGAACGCCGCGCCGGCGAGCGCAGTCTCGCCACCCAGGGATGACGGAGTGAGGAGGAGAGCGCATGCGAGCCTTGAGCGTCGCCGCCACCGGCATGATGGCGCAACAGCTGCACGTCGAGGTGATCGCCAACAACATCGCCAATCTCGCCACCACCGGCTACAAGCGCCAGCGCCCGGAGTTCCAGGACCTGCTCTACCAGAGCCAGCGCCGGGTGGGGGCGGTCAACGGCGAGGACGGCAGCATCCTGCCGGCGGGCGTGGAGCTCGGCCTCGGGGTCAAGACCGCCGCCGTCTACCGCATCCACCAGCAGGGCAATCTGGTCAACACCGAGAACCCGCTCGACCTCGCCATCCAGGGCGACGGCTACTTCGTGGTGCAGCTGCCCAACGGCGACGTCGCCTATACCCGCGCCGGCAGTTTCCAGCTCTCGCCCGAGGGCACGCTGGTGACCGCCGAGGGCTATACCGTGAACCCGGGCATCGCCGTGCCGGCGGAGGCGGTGGAGGTGACGGTCAATGCCGAGGGCACGGTGTTCGCCAAGATCCAGGGTCAGGTGTCGCTGCAGCAACTGGGGCGGCTGGAGCTCGCCCGCTTCACCAATCCGAGCGGGCTCGAGGCCTTGGGCGGCGGCCTGTTCGCGGAAACCGACGCCTCCGGGCCCGCCATCCTCGGCAATCCCGGCGTGGACGGTTTCGGCACCGTTCAGCAGGGATTCCTCGAGAGTTCCAACGTCAACGCGGTGCAGGAGCTGACCGCGCTGATCGCCGCCCAGCGGGCCTACGAGCTCAACTCCAGGGTCATCAGCGCCGCCGACAACATGCTCGGCACCATCACCCAGATGCGTTGAGGTGGGCCATGCGGACCCTTGTCGTGCTGTCGCTCGTGCTGTTCGCCGCCGCCACCGCGCGCGGCCAGGGCGCCGAGATCGAGCTCGCGCCGGGCGAGCCGCTCTCGCGCCTTCATATCGAGGAGCTGGTCCGAGACCGGCTGCCGCCGGCCGCGGAGGGGCGCCGGTTCGCGCTCGCCATCACGAGCCCGAGGCTGCCGCTGGCCAACCCGGCGCGGGTGCCGACCCGCGTCAGGCTGCTCGACTACCGCCAGGATCCGGCATCGGATGCGCTTGTCATCGAGCTCTGGGCCCGCACCGCCGATGGGGCCGCGGCCCGGCTGCGGCTTGCGGGGCGTGTGGTGGAGCTGGTGCGCGTGCCCACGCCCCGCACGGCGCTCGGCCGCGGCACCGTGATCGCGGCGGACATGCTGGACGTGCGCTGGGTGCCGCGGGAACGGCTCGACGAGGAGGTGGTGCTGGACGAGGCGCGGCTGATCGGCCGCGAGGTGCGGCGGCGGCTTGCCGCCGGACGTCCGATCCGGAGCGCCGACCTGCAGGAGCCGCGGCTCGTGCGGCGGGGTGCGCTGGTCACCGTGGTCTACCGCCGTCCGGGTCTCGAGCTCACGGCGGTGGCGCGGGCTCTGGAATCGGGCCCGCTCGGGGCGGTGGTGCGGCTGGTCAACGTGGACAGCCGTACCGCCATCAAGGCGCGCGTCATCGGCCCGGGACGCGCCGAGGCGATCGGGAGTGGCATGCCATGACGGGACGACGCCTTGTCGTGGGGCTGGTGCTGGTGCTTGCGGCCTGCGGCGTGCCGGAGCGGCTCGCCCGGGTGGGCAAGGTTCCGGAGCTCCGGCCCATCGAGAATCCCGCCGAGCGTCCGGATTGGCGGCCGGTACAGCTGCCCATGCCGCAGCCGGAGCCGCTCGAGGCGGCGGGCGCCAATTCCCTCTGGCGCTCGGGGGCGCGGGCCTTCTTCCGCGACCAGCGCGCCCGCCGGGTGGGGGACATCGTCACGGTGCAGATCACCATCGCCGACCGCGCCCAGCTGCGCAACGAGACCGTGCGGCGACGGGCGAACGAGGACGATGTCGGCTTCGCGAGCCTCTTCGGCCTCGAACAACGGCTCGCCCGGATGCTGCCGGGGAGCCCCGATCCCGCGTCGCTGCTCGAGGTCAACAGCGGCCTCGCCCAGCGGGGCATCGGCGACATCGACCGCGCCGAACAGGTGCAGCTCGAGATCGCGGCGGTGGTGGTGCAGGAGCTGCCCAACGGCAATCTGGTGATCCAGGGCCGGCAGGAGGTGCGGGTCAACTACGAGGTGCGGGAGATCGTCCTCGCCGGCATCGTGCGGCCGGAGGACATCACCCCCGACAACCGCATCCGGCACGACAAGATCGCCGAGCTGCGGGTGGGATACGGCGGCCGCGGCCTGCTCAGCGACGTCCAACAGCCGCGCTGGGGCGCGCAGGTGCTGGACATCCTGCTGCCCTACTAGGGCCCGGCCATCCCTTCAAGGGGCCCAAACCGCGGCGGGACCGCTTGCGCCCACCACTGTCGCGCCGGCGCAAAGAGGCGATGCCGGGTCCGCATCGAGGCGCGGGCCTGAAGGCGGTTTCGGCCGTCGATCTGGGGGCGATCACGATGGGGGCTGCCGTTGCCGGGCACAGGCACGCCGGCCCTAAGGCGGTTTCGGCCGTCGATCCGGTGTCAATAGAGGCCGCTTACGAGCCGCGCCGCAAGCCGGTCGTCCGGACCATGCTCGCGGCTGTTCGTGATCTGCACCGGATAGCCGCGGCACGCCACCAGTTCGGCATCGACCCGGTACCAGTCCACCTCGCCGGCGCGCGCACCGGCCTTCTCGCGGATGTAGGCGTAGGCATCGGCGGGAGGCGGCTTGGCGGTGAGCGTGTAGCTGGCTTCCAGCTCGTCCAGCTGCTCGAGGTCGGGATGCACCTCGAGCCACAGCTCGCCGGCGTATTCCGCCACCTTGACGCGCTGTTCGAGCACCGTGACCGGGGTTCCGATCGGGATGCGGTCGTAGAGCGCCTCGATGCGCTCCGGATAGAGGCGGATGCAGCCGAGGCTCACCCGGCGGCCGACCCCGTAGGGGTTGTTGGTGCCGTGGATGATGTAGCTCGGCCAGCCGAGATAAAGCGCGCGGGTGCCGAGCGGATTGTCGGGCCCCGGCGGCACCACCCGCGGCAGCTCGGGATTGGCGCGCCGCGCCTCGCGCCCCGGGTACCAGGTCGGATTCTTGCGCTTGCGCACGATCCGGGTGCGCCCCTTGGGGGTCTCGAAGCCGTCGCGGCCGATGCCGATGGCATGGGTCACCACCTCGCCGTCGGGGAAGAACGCATAAAGGCGCAGCTCGGCGAGGTTGACCACAATGCCCTCGCGCGGCGCGTCGGGCAAAAGATGCGCCTTGGGCAGCAGCACCAGCCGTTCGGGACCGGGAACCCAGGGATCGATGCCGGGATTGGCGGCCGAGATCTCGAGGATGCCGAGGTCGTGACGGCGGGCCACCTCGTGGAGGATGGTCTCCCGGTCGGTGAGGAGATATTCGATCCGCCCCACCAGCGCCGGGCCATTGAACGGGGGAGGATCGGCACGCACACCGCGCCGCATCCCAAGCGACCACCCCGCCGCCCCGGCGAGCAGGCCGGTGAGGCATTGACGTCGTGTCCAACCGGTCATCGTCCGTCCCTCCGCCGCACCGGCCCCCACGTCGCGTCTACTTGCGCAGCCCGGCCCGGAAGATCCGATCCGCCTTCTCGCTCGCCGCCTGGGCCTCGGCCCGGGCCGCCGCGGCATCCTCCTGCGCCTGCTGGGCGGCGGCCAACGCCTCGCTCGCCTTGCGGTCGGCGCCCTCGGCCAGCGCCCGAACGGACGCGATCTCGGAGCGCAACGCTTCGATGTCCTGCGGCGACGCACAGGCCGCCAGCAGGGCCACGCCACCCAGGGCTGCAAGCACTTTGGCTCGAATCATCACCTTCCTCTCCACAGCTCGATACCGTCGAACGCTGGTCGCGGGGCGGAGCCATCCCCGCCCGGGGCGCCTATAGCACAGATAGCGATCCGCGCCATGGTTGCAAACCGGGACTAAGGCCGAATCTCGATCGGGGTGCCGATGCGCACCATCCGCCACAGCTCGTCCATCTCCCGATCGGTGACCGCAAGGCAGCCGTCGGTCCAGTTGAACATCCAGTGCACCGGGCGCAGGGCGGGGGGAATGTCGGGATCGAGCCCGTGGATGACGATGTGGTGGCCGGGATCCACGCCGAGCCTGCGGGCCCGGGCGCGGTCCTCGGCGTTCGGATAGGAGATGGAGAGCGCCTTGTAGAACAGGCTCTGAGGAAGCCGCCCGTCGATCACGTAGCGGCCCTCCGGGGTGCGCCCGTCGCCCGCCTGCTGCTTGGGACCGCGGGGATTGCGGCCGAGTGCGACCCGAAAGCTGCGCACCACCCGCCCTGCCGCGAACAGATCCATGCGGCGGGCATGCTTGACCACCAGGATGCGGTCGACCCGCTCGGGGCGGCCTGCCGCCAGCAGGGGAGCGGGCAGCAGCAGGGCCGCGGTGAGCTGGGAGAGGAAGAATCGCCGTCGCAACATCGGCTTGCCGACCGTATTCCGCTATGGTTCCGCCGCGAGCCTAAGCCCCAAGCCGCGTTCCGGGCAAGGGGGCACGTGGCCGGGGGCGGGGGATGCGCCCGGGCCGGTCAGCTCAGGGCGTCGATCTCCTGCTCCGAGAGGCTGCCCGGCACCAGGGTCACCGGCACCTTGAGGCGGGCCAGATTGCGCATGAGATGGCTGACGATCGGGCCGGGGTTGGGGCTCTTTGGGGCGGTGGCCAGCACCAGGAGCGAGATGCTGGGCTCCTCCTCCAGCAGCTTGAGCACCTCGTCCTCGCGCCGGCCCTGGCGGATGTAGAGCACCGGCATCGAGCCGCTCTGCTGGAACACCTCGCCGGCCAGCTCCTGCAGCTTGCGCTCGGCCTCCATGCGGGCTTCCTCCTCCAGCACCCGCCCCACGCCGAGCCAGTGCTGGAACTCCACCGGCTCGAGCACGTACAAGAGCGCCACCCGGCCGCCGGTGTGCTGGGCGCGGCGGCAGGCGAAGCGCAGGGCGTTGGCCATCTCCTGGCTCTCGTCCACCACCACCAGGAACACCCGCTCGCGCGGGCCGCGGGCGGAATCGCGGGCCTGGGTCGAATCGGGCGAGCTCATGGCTCAGCGCCCCCCGAACAAGAGGTTGGCCGTCCAGCCGGCGAGCACGGCGGCCAACAGCGAGCCCAGCCCGTAGAGGAGCGGCCGGTTCTGCGCAAGGTCGAACAGCTGGGCCTCGATCCCCACCTTGGAGACCAGGAGCAGATTGCTCTGGGCGTAGGCCAGCCGGCCGTCGCGGAAGAAGAGGGTGCGGACCTCATAGCGTCCCGGTGGCACATTGGCCGGAAAGGCGAGGGCGACCCGGAACAGGGTGTCTTCGATGCGCCGCACCGCAAGCGGCCGTTCGCTGTAGAGCCCGCGGCGCAGCTTGGCGCGCCTCAGGGCATCGGCGAAGCGGGCGATTTCCTCCGCCCCGCGCGCCCCGGCCGCGACCGGCTCGAAGCGCAGCCGCTCGACGCCCAGCTGGAGGCGCCGCAGCACCTCGGCAGGGGCGAGGGCGGAGAAGGGCGCATCGGTGGCCACCGCATAGAAGCTCGGCACGCTGCGAAAGCGCACCTCCTCGGTGTTCAGCCAGAAGGGCCCGACCCGGGTCTTGCGCCGCACCCGCACCTCCTCCTCCGGGCCCATCACCACCACCGCCACCCGCCCCTCGGGCTCCCGCAGCGCCCCGAACAGCAGCACCTCGGTGCCGGCGAAGGCGGTGGTGATGGCGATGAGCTTCTTGGAGAGATCCACCACCACCGGCTGGCCCCGCACCGCGGAGCCGAGCAGCAGCACCGGCAGCAGCGCCAGCACAAGGGCGGCCGCGCGACGTCTTCGGGCGCGGCCGGACGGGCTCACGCCTCCACCCCCGCGAGCGGCCCGGTGCAGGGATCGGCGCGATGGTTGCAGTAGAGCTCGTAGAGGGTGGCGATCACCGCCTCCGCCTCGGGCGAGGCGATCCGGTAGTAGATGGTCTGGGCCTGCCGCCGGGTGGCCACCAGCCGGTAGTGGCGCAGCTTGGCCAGGTGCTGGGAGAGGGCGGACTGGCTGAGGCCGATCAGCGTCACCAGCTCGCCCACCGAGCGCTCGCCGTGGAGCAGCTGGCAGAGGATCATGAGCCGGTGCGGGTTGCTCATCACCTTCAACAGCGCACAGGCCTGATCGGCGGCCCCGCGGAGTTTGTCGAGGTCCAGCTGTCGCGGGGAGGCGACGGTTCCCATGGGCATCCTCATCCTCCTTCTCAAGCACCCGGGGCCGGATGCGGCTACCCCGCCGCGGAGGAATCGGTCTCCGCCGGCGCCGACCGTGCGGCGAAAGGCGGCCACAACCGTCCCCGTTCCAGATAGGCCACACCCCAAACTCCGCCCGCCATCATGGCCAGGGTGGCGAGCCAGGCGGTGGGCGCGAGCGCCGCCGCACCGGCCAGCGCCACGCCGAGGGTGCAGCCGCCCGCAAGCGCGCCTCCGATCCCCATGAGCAGACCGCCCTGCACATGACGCACCAGATCGGCGCCGGCGAGACCTTCGAGACGGATCGCGCGCGGGCCTGCGGCGAGCGCGGCACCGGCCAGGGTCCCCAGCAGCAGCGCGGCCATGAAGGCGAACAGGGGGCCTCCGGCACCCGATCCCAGCGCGACCAGCGCGCGCAGATAATTGACCGAGGTGGCCGGGATCCGCTCGCCGGTTCCGCCGCCCGAAACCAGACCGACGAGCGCGAAACCCGCCGCCACCAGAAGCCCGAGGGCGAGGGCGGCCTTGAGCTCCGGCCCGAAGCGGCGCAACGCCGGATCGCGCAGGGCATAGCCGGCCAGCACAGCGGCCAATGCGAACGCGAGGGCGAGCGCCCAGCCCGGCCGTTGCTGCCAAACCTCCGCGAGCCGGCCGAGCAACCCCGGCGAGGAAGGCGCCCACACATCGAGCAAAGCGGAGGTCAACATACCGCTCGCCCCCGCCAGCAGCAGCACCAGCCAAGCCTTGAGACTGCCGGTCGCGGCCCGGGTGAGGGCGCGGCTGAGACAGCCTCCGGCGAGCACCATGCCGAAGCCGAAGGCGAGCCCGCCCGCCAAGGCGCCCAACCCGTAGAGCGGGGCGGTGAAATAGGGGGTCTGGGGCCAGGCGAACGGGGTCGCCGCCGCCGCCAGCTGGCTGCCGACCAGGGCCACCGCCAGCGCCAACGCATAGGAGCGCAGACGCCTGCGGCTGCCGAAGAGGCGCAGATCGGCCAGCGCCCCCATGAAACAGTAATGGGTGCGCCGCAACACCGCGCCCACCGCCCCGCCGAGCAGCAGGCCGAAGACCACGAGCAGGGTGCTGCCTTCCCCCACGGCTCCGCTCCGGGGCCGAAGCCCCCTTCATCAGCCAACGTGAATATTATAAATACGGCGGGAGGTGCGTCAATGAATATTTGTACTTCTTCACTTGGTAAAAAAGGTCGCCCACAGCCGCCCGCAGCCGGCGGCGATGGCGTCATCCCCCGTTGTGCCCGGAGGGCGGTTCGAAGTAGCGCGCCACC
>Ga0256839_1002283_pt1 | contig 21544 bp, 24 predicted proteins | sample 354166metaG_FD_185968 | JGI IMG/M metagenome (GOLD analysis project Ga0256839, IMG submission 185968) | Hydrothermal vent microbial communities from Mid Atlantic Ridge, Atlantic Ocean - 354-166 | ecosystem: Environmental > Aquatic > Marine > Hydrothermal vents | place: Atlantic Ocean: Mid... | reverse complement strand
TAATTGTTGCATAAGCCTGCAGGAGAATCCGGCGGGCGGTATTTTTATACCACTGCAAGGTAATGAATGATAAAAACCGGCATCATAGGAGCAGGATACTGGGGTCCGAATCTGATCCGCAATTTTGCAGCCGTCCCGGAAGTCAGCATTAAATATATCGCCGATAAACTGCCGGGGAGAAGGAAGTTTGCGGAAGATAATTTCCCGGGTATTCAGGCGGTTGATAATGCAGGCGTTATATTTAATGACGATGATATATCGCTGGTTGTAATAGCCACCCCTGTGGATACCCATTTCCGTCTGGCCAGGGAAGCCCTCTTGTCCGGAAAGCATATCTTTGTTGAAAAGCCTTTCACGGATTCGACCCGCGACGCCGGGGAACTTCTTGATCTGGCCGGCGCCGGTTCCCTGAAAATCGGTGTCGGACACCTGTTCACCTTTCATCCGGCTGTCGAGCATATTCACGGATTCATCAGCACCACCGGGGATTTCAGGCCGTACTATCTGGTCTCCAACAGGGCCAACCTCCGTCCTCCGGAGTCGAAAAACAACGTTATCTGGGACCTTGCCGTGCATGACTTTTCCATAATCAACTACCTGTTCAATGAATTTCCCCTTTCCGTTTACGCCGTTGCGCATGATTACAGCGGCAGGGGATTAAGCGACATGGCCGTTATCCAACTGTCTTACCCCGATAACAAAAGGGCCGTTGTGCATGTGGGCTGGCATACCCCGAACAAGATCAGGAAATTTGAATTGTATGGGGCAAAATGGTCGGTCTTTTTTGATGATATGGCCCAGCAGAAGGTGAAGATATTTGACGAAGGCATTGACACCAGGATCGGGGCGGACAAACAGTCATCGCAGAAATTCGAGTACAGGCCGGGGGTTGTGCTGGAGCCGGAGATCGGAAATGCACAGCCTTTGCTCAGCGAGTGCCGGTCCTTCATTGATCATATCGTAAACGGAACTCCGTACAGAAACAACGGGATGCAGGGCATATGGGCGGTCAGGATGTGCGAGCTGTCCGAAGAATCCGCCAGGAAGGGCAGGGAGATGTACTTTGAATGATCAGTTCTACAAGCATCCCAATGCGATAGTCGAGTCCTCCAGGATCGGCAGAGGAACAAAAGTATGGGCGTTTTCACATGTGCTGAAAGGCGCGGTGATAGGAGACAACTGCAACATCGGGGAGGGATGCTTTATAGAGAACGACGTTGTCATCGGCAGCAACGTGGTTGTCAAAAACAATATTTCCGTCTGGGACGGAATCACGATAGAAAATAATGTCTTCCTCGGCCCGAACGTGGTGTTGACGAATGATTTTCTCCCGCGGGCGAAAAAGCCTTTCACCCCCGGGAAGATACTCATAAAACAGGGGGCGAGCATCGGGGCGAATGCAACGATCATCTGCGGCGTTACAATCGGTGAATATGCGATGGTCGGGGCCGGTTCCGTTGTAACGAAAGACGTGCCTTCCTATTCGCTCGTCTACGGCAACCCCGCAAGGTTCATATCGTGGATATGTGAATGCACGAACAAACTGGATTTTGATGACGAGACCGAATGCGGGTGCGGGAGAAAGTACAGGAAAGTCAGTGACAACACAATAAGGCGGATATAGGAATTTGAATATGAAAATTCTCGTAACAGGCGGTGCAGGCTTCATAGGTTCGCATACAGTGGACAGGCTGCTCCGGGAAGGTTATAAAGTCAGAATCCTCGATAACCTCCAGAAGCCCGTTCATTTAAAAGGCAGGCCCGATTATATTCCTGACGGGGTGGAATTCATCCTTGGGGACGTAAGGGACAGGGCCGTCCTTGAGAATGCGCTGGAGGATGTGGATGCCGTTTATCATTTCGCGGCATACCAGGACTATCTCCCGGATTTCAGCACCTACTTTCATGTAAACTGTGTCGGCACAGCGCTTATTTACGAGATCATTGTTGAAAAAAAACTGCCCGTAAGGAAGGTCATAGTCGCATCATCACAGGCAGTGCTGGGAGAGGGCCTGTACAGGTGCCCGGATCACGGGGAGATGATACCCGATATCCGCCTCGAGGAACAGCTTGCAAAGGGTGACTGGGAGCATCACTGTCCTCACTGCGGTAAATACATGAAACACCTGCCCACACCGGAGTCAGGGACCAATCCACAGAACCAGTACGCAATGTCCAAGCATACCCAGGAAATGACGGCAATCAACCTGGGGAAGAGATACGGTATACCATCTGTTGCCATGCGTTATTCCATTGTCCAGGGGCCCAGGCAGTCTTTTTATAATGCATATTCCGGCGCAATGAGGATATTCGCCCTCCATCTGTATTTCGGCAAACCGCCGGTTATCTATGAAGACGGGATGCAGTTGAGGGACTATGTGAACTATCGTGACGTTGTCGAGGCGAACATAAAGGTGCTGCATGACGACAGGGCGAATTATCAGGGCTTTAACGTGGGAGGCGGCAGGGAGTATACGGTGGTCGACTTCTACAGGAAGATGGAGCAGGTGACCGGCAAACACATGGAGCCGGTTATTGCGCAGTATTACCGCTACGGCGACACGAGGCACATATTCTCGGATATAGGCAGACTCAAATCGCTCGGGTGGAAACCGGCATTTTCCGTTGAGGACAGTATAGGGGAGTACTGGGAGTATCTCAGCAGCCGTACCGACATAGAGGACATTCTGGATTATGCGGAAAAGACCATGAAGACCATGGGTGTCGTGAGGCGGGTGAGGAAATGAAGGCGTTTCTGCTTGCCGCCGGTAAAGGCACGCGCTTGCGGCCGCTGACACTGCATACCCCGAAATGCCTCGTGCCTGTCGGCGGGAGACCGCTGATCGAGTACTGGTTTGATCTTTTCGAGATCCACGGAATAGACGAGATACTGATAAACACCTCGCATCTGGCTGGAAAAGTCAGGGACTATATAGCTGAAAACTCAAGAGGTATCAAAATAAAACTTACGTTCGAGGAGACTCTTCTCGGGAGCGGTGGTACAATAAAGAAGAACTGGGACTTTGTCAGTGCAGAGGAGTCTTTTTTCATCTTTTATGCCGACAACCTCACAAACATTGACCTGGACAAGATGGCCGGATTCCATGATGAAAAGAAAATGGACGTTACACTGGCGCTTTTCAAGGTGCCCAATCCCCGGGAATGCGGGATTGTTGAACTGGATGAAGATTCAACGGTTGTTTCGTTTGCCGAGAAACCGGAAAATCCTGTTTCGGACACCGCGTTTGCGGGTATTATGCTGAGCACGCGGGCACTGGCCGGTTTTTTCCCCGATAAAGACATATTCGACCTCGGTTATGATGTGCTTCCGCGCCTCGCCGGCCGTGCAGCGGGATATATTACAGGCGACTATCTGCTTGATATAGGGACACGCGAAAAACTGCACCGGGCGGAGGAAGACATCAAAAACAATAGATTCCGCGTAATGATGAACGGAGCGGCACGATAAAATGATTATTTCACAGACACCTTTGAGAATAAGCTTTGTGGGCGGCGGTACGGACCTGAAGTCTTTCTATCACCGGGAAGCCGGAATGGTTATCAGCGCGGCAATAGATAAATATGTTTACGTGATAGTCAAGGAAAGGTTTGATGACAGGATATACATCAATTATACCCGCAAAGAGAGGGTTGATGATGTCTCGGAGATAAAACACGACCTGGTCAGGGAGGCAATGAAAAAGGCGGGTGTGACAAGGGGTATCGAGATAACGACCCTTGCGGACATCCCGTCCGAGGGTTCCGGCCTGGGCTCTTCAAGCAGTATAGCGGTGGGTCTTTTAAACGCCCTGTACATTTTTGCCGGCAATCAGGTCACGCCGGAACAGATAGCAAGGGAGGCATGCGAGATCGAGATCGACATCTGCAAAAAACCCATCGGCAAGCAGGACCAGTATATAGCGGCATACGGCGGTCTGAACAAGATAACGTTTTACCCGGATGAGTCCGTGACTGTATCAAGACTGCCGATCTTCAACAGCGACCTTCTGAAATTCGGCTCCCACCTTCTGCTTTTCTATACGAACAAGACGAGAAAGGCGGACCTGATACTCACAAAACAGAAAAAAGGGACGGAGAACAAACGCGAAACCCTGAGGGCCATGAGAGACCTTGTCCCGGGCCTGGAGAACTTCCTTGTGCGCGGCAAATTCGACAAGCTCGGCAGCCTTCTCCATGAAAACTGGCTCCTGAAAAAAACCCTGGTTGATACCATCTCGAATCCTGATATCGATGATATGTATGAAAGGGCGATGGATGCCGGCGCGCTGGGGGGCAAAGTATGCGGGGCGGGTGGCGGAGGTTTTCTCCTGTTGTATGTGAAGAAGGGCAGGCAGGATGCGGTCAGGGCGGCGTTGAAGGACTACCGCGAGCTTCCCTTTATGCTGGATTCATACGGAACAAGGATAATCTTCAATGTGAGGAGCTATTCGACGAAGTAAGCGCTTGATTTGTATAAACCTTAATGTGGCATAAACGTGCAGGGGAGTCCGCCGTAAAACCTCCGGACTCCCCTGCTCCGCCGCGGGTGTTTTTACGCCACTGCAAGGTAAAGTAAACCTTAATGTTGCATAAAGCTGGCAGGAGAGTCCGCCGTAAAACCTTTATAAAGCGATAGGATATCGGAAATATGTCTCTGTTGCAGGACATAACGGAGAGTGAAATTCCAAAAGACGGCAATATGCCGTGCGGGATATGTCCTGAAGGTATCGCAGATAAAGCTTTTCCGCCGGACTCCCCTGCCGGCGGGCGGCATTTTTATGCCACTGTAAGGTAAACGCCAAGTGATAACATGAAACAGAAATTCAGCCTGCAATACCTGGCGCAGTTGAAAGACCTGCTGGACGTCTTTCCGCATGAACGCTTCGAGGAAATCGCACAGGCGCTGCTGTCCGCATATCATGATGAAAGGCAGGTATTCATAATGGGCAACGGCGGCAGCGGGGCCACGGCGTCGCATTTTGTCTGTGACATAAACAAGGGAAGCTGCCTGGACCTGGAGAAGCGCTTCAGGGTCATCTGCCTGAACGACAACATGCCGAGCATCCTGGCCTATGCCAATGACCTGTCCTATGACAGGATTTTCGTGGAGCCCCTGAAAAATTTTCTCCGTCCCCGGGATGTCGTCATCGGCATCTCCGGCAGCGGCAATTCGGAAAACGTGCTCCTTGCGGTTTCTTATGCAAAGGAAAAGGGCGCACTGACCATCGGCCTGTCCGGCTTTGACGGAGGCAGGCTGGCCCGGATAGTGGATATCCCCCTTGTGGCTGCCGTCAGTGACATGCAGAAAGTCGAGGATGTTCATATGATAGTGGTTCACATGCTGATGCAGTATCTCTGCGGCGCCCTGGATGCGGGCTAACCCTGATGTTGCATAAACGGGCGGGAGAGTCCGCCGTAAAACCTTTATAGAGCGATGGGATATCGGAAATATGTCCCTGTTGCAGGACTTAACGGAGAGTGAAATTCCAAAAGACGTTGATATGCCCTGCGGGATATGTCCTGGATGTATCGCAGATAAAGCTTTTCCTCCGGACTCTCCTGCCCGCAGGCGGTGTTTTTATGCAACTGTAAGGTTACTGCACCTGTGAAAGGTTGAAATACAATTACATGACGGATGACATGAATTTATTGATGGTCAGGCATGGGGAGATTCTTTCCAATGTAAAGAAAATATACGCCGGAAGGAGCGGGGAGGGCTTGACCGCAAAGGGGCTCGCACAGGCACGGGAAGTCGCGGAAAGATTGAGCCGCCGTGATGTGCATGCCCTGTATTCAAGCCCGATCCGGAGGGCGGTCCAGACAGCGCAGATAATAGGGGAGGCGATCGGCCTGGAGCCCGTGACGGAGTATGCATTCCGGGAAATGGAGATGGGCCCGTGGGAGGGGATGTCCGAGGATGATATTGCCAGGCTGTATCCCGAAGAGTGGCGCATGTGGCGGGACAGGCCTGCTGAACTGAAGCTGCCGGGAAGGGAAACGCTGGATGAACTCCTGAAACGGGTTCTGACGGGGGTTCAGGGCATAGGCCGGAGCATGGCGGGACGCACAGTCGTGGTCGTCACGCATGTGGCGGTGATAAGGGTGTTGCTGCTCCGGCACGAAGGGAAGAGCCTTAATCTCTATAAAAAGATACACGTGCCCAACGCGGGGATTTTTGAAATAAGTTTACCTTGATCTTGCATAAACGTGCAGGGGAGTCCGCCGTCGGTGTTTTCATGCAGCTGTAAGGTTACGGATGGATGTGTTATTCCGGCCGGAAGGAAAATCCTGCAAGTCCTTGTTTATAACGAAAAATCAAGTATTCCACTCACGTCGAAACGGCATCCCGGATTGTTTATTAACACCCGTAACCGGGGGGTGCCCGAATTGCAGATTCTGCTTGCAATTATTTTTCAAATCAGGCATAATTTGAAGCTATTTGATTATAAGATGTTTTTATCTGAAGAGGACGAGAGTGAATTCCGCCGGATTTATTAAATTTGAAAACAGAAATGAAGGGTTCAGCCGGCTCGGCCTTGCCCTTCTCCTGCCGTTTGTCATTCTTGTGGGGGCTTACGTGGTTTATCAACTGTTCCTTATTCCCGGGCCCGTGGTCCGGGGGATAGAGGCCTTTGATTATCTGCCCCTTGATAAAACCGTTAAGCTTCAGACCGGGAACGTGGTCTCCATAGACATATCGGTGTACCAGGACGGCAGAAAGGTTGAATTGTTGAAGGATGCCCCTGATGCGGCCGAGAAGTCATACACACTGCGGATAAGGCCGAAAGACCTGAAATTGAAAGACGGCCGGGCAATCACTGTTATAACAGCCGGGTCGGGCATCCTGAAAAAGGCTGAATATAACATCACATCTTTGATCGATACGGTTCCGCCGGATCTTCAGGTGGCAAGGGCCCCTTCGGTTATTTACCAGGGCGGCGGAGGATTTGCTGTGCTGAGGGCCGCGGATGCCGATTCCGTGTTTATTGAGATTGCGGGCAGGACACCCTCGGGGGAGGAACAGGCTTTCAGGAGATTCAGGGCATATGCGGTGGCGGACTCACGGCCTGAACAGGCTGATGAGGAGCCGGGGCAGGCGGCGGGCGGTTACCTTGAAAAAGAGGAATCGACCTACTGCGTGTTTTTCCCCGCGCCTTTTGACATCAAAAGAGACAGTGTTTTTTATGCCGTGGCAGAGGACCCTGCCGGCAACCGCTCTGTAAAGGCGCTCCCGACGAGACTGATAATGAAGAAATACAGGTCTTCATCAATTCGTATCAATGATAATTTCATCAGGACCGTTATTGCGCCTTTGTTAAATGAGACGGATATAACGGATCCTGAGGCATCTTTCAGGATGGTAAATGAAGAATGGAGAAAAAACAGCGAAAAGAGGCTTATCGAAATTGCCGGCAGGACGGAACCGGAAATTCTCTGGGATGGCCCTTTCCTGCAGTTGAAGAACAGCAAGGTAATGGCTGTGTACGGAGACAGGAGAACATATTATTATAATAAAAAAGCCGTCAGCAAAAGCGTACATCTCGGCTATGACCTTGCCTCATTCGCCCGTGCGCCGGTTGAGGCCGCCAATACGGGTGTTGTAAGGTTTGCCGGGAAGCTCGGTATCTTCGGCAATGCCGTAATAATCGACCACGGGCTTGGGCTCATGAGCCTGTACGGGCACATGTCGGAGATAATGGCTCATGAAGGCCAGGCGGTCAGGAAAGGTGATATAATAGGAAAGACCGGCGCTACAGGGCTTGCAGGCGGCGATCATCTTCATTTCGGAGTGCTCATAGGCGGTTATGAGGTCTCTCCCCTTTACTGGTGGGACCCCCGGTGGATAAAGACGAATGTAACGGACTATCTGCCTTAAAGTTGCATGCACGGGCAGGGGAATCAGCCGGAAAAAGCTTTGCCCCCCAGAGGCGGGAGAGTAAGGAAACACGATTTATGCTGCTGTTATTCCCAACAGGATTTATAAAGCGACCGGACGCTGGAAATAGGTCTTTGCTGCAAATGAAAACGCAACTATACCTTGTTTGCATGAACCGGGCGGATTTTCATGCCCGCCGGCGATATTCTATGCCACGGCAAGGCATAACCAGATAAAATTAAAGAGACAGAGGTGAGGTAAGTAAACAATGGACAGACAGGTAACAAAACACGAAGTGCCTTCCTATGATATTGTGGAAGAGAAAATCAAAGAGATAGACGGCTCTATCATCGTGCTTCGTATTTTCTATATCTTTATGCATATTGCCTTTAAATTCCAACTGATAAAGAACGACAAGCTGTGTTCGGTTGTGATTCCCAGGAAACTGCTTGAGGGCCTGAAGGCCAGGAACTCCATGCTTGAGGATGAACTCAACAGGATACTGGATTCATCCCTGCAGCAGGCCGACTGCTGGAATAAAGTATGATTAAACCGGTTTTCCGCCCGGAGGCATAATTGCCCTTGTTATGACTTAAATCATGGATTTAGGTCGTATCGTCATGTAGTATATAAATAAAAGCTGCAAAGATCCGGCCCGGAGGCCCGTCTGTGTCCCTCCCACGGGCCAACGCGCAACGGGGGAGGGCATTTATACAAATCCGGAGGGTATCCCCTTGCAGACAATAACCCTTTAATGTTGCATAAGCCGGCAGGGGAGTCCGGCGGGCGGTGTTTTTTATGCGGCTTGTAAGCTAACGATAAAGGGGTGATTATGTTCAAGAACGAATGCCCGGGCAGCAATGAAATAAAACAGCCGAAGCCCGAGGACATAAAGTGCCGTTACTGCGGGGCCGACATAGAGATATGGAGCGATGAGACGGAGACCAAGTGCAGGTCGTGCGGAAAGGTCAATACACGCGAGATGGGCCCCTCGTGTCTGGACTGGTGCGCCTTTGCAAAGGAATGCATAGGCGAGGAAAAGCTCAGGAGGATTAAGGCCGGCATTAAAAGCCTCAATTAATCTCTTTCTTCCGGTTTCTCATCCTCGGGTTGTTCCTGTTTCCGCTCATCCTGAGGCTTCTTCCTGCTGAGGAGCCTTGATGCCCATATTCCAGCCTCGTAGAGTATGATTATCGGAACAGCCATGAGTGTCTGGTTGAACGCATCGGGCGTGGGGGTCAGCACCGCAGCGACAACGAATGCTATGAGCACGGCGTATTTCCTGTTTTCCGCGAGGAACCCGGGTGTTACAATCCCCATCTTTGTAAGAAAGACCACAACAACCGGCAGTTCGAAGATGGCCCCGAATGCCAGGATGAATTTCAGGGAGAAGTCTATATACTTGCCGACCGAAATCATCGGCTGAAGGTTTTCCGTCTTGTATGTAAGCAGGAAGTTCATTGCGAACGGAAGGATTATAATAAAACAGAAAAGCGCGCCTGCCGAAAAGAGCACGCTTGTCGTAAGGACAAACGGCAGGGCGTACTTCCTTTCATGCTCCAGGAGGCCGGGGGCTATGAATCTCCATGTCTCATAAAAAACCAGCGGTGAGCTGATTATGAATGCGCTGATGAAAGATATCTTTATGTGCATCCACAACGCCTCAGCCGGAGCAAGAAACACGAGACTGATGTCAGGATTTTTTGTTGGAATCATGGTTACATAAGGACTCTCGAAGGAGAATTTCAGCGTGCTGTGCAGCGGCGAGGTCAGCAGGCGGAAGATATATTCGGAGAAATAGAAGGAGGCGCCGAAGGCTATGATTATAAAAGTGAGGGATACCAGCATCCTGCTTCTTAATTCACTGAGATGTTCCGTAATGGGCGCCTTATCCATCCCTGTCCGTTTCTTTGTCTTTTTTGCCTGTTTTCCCGTCGCCCCCTGAACTCTTGCGGCCTGATTCATCACCGCCGGTTTCCCCGGTGTTTTCCTCCTCTATCCTGCCGAGATTGCTCTCAATGGACTTGTATATGCTTTCCTCAAGGGATGCCTTTGTCTTTTTTATTTCTTCCGCTGCATCCGCTGCCCCGGCTTCCTCGAAGGACTCTTTGACGCCGCGCATGGCCGCCTTCAGCTCTCTCATCCCCTTTCCGAGCGTCCTGCCGAGTTCGGGAAGCTTTTTGGGACCGAATACCAGGAAGGCGACAATGAAGATCAGGATCAGCTCCTGTGTTCCGAGATCAAACATGTTTAAAGTCCATCACAGGCTATTTGCATTATTTGCCGTACAGCGGTTGAAAATTACCGGCAGGCTCCCTGCATGTTCATGCAGCCTCAATGTTAAAACAATTACTTGTTTGAGTGTTTTCAGTCACTCTGTATCGACAGCGCCGAACTGTTGCTTTGAAACCTGTTTTACATTGAAAATATCAGAAAGACTCTCAAGGTGTCAATTTAGGAGACTTTGTGCCCGGAATCCAATGCCGAATTTTACTCTTGACCTTAGTTCAGGGTTTGCCATAAACTTTATAATCCGTAAATAAATCTGAATCTCACGGGAGGAGATCATGTTTGAAGGTTCGATAGTTGCAATAGTGACACCGTTTAAAGGCAATAAACTGGATGAAAAGGCCCTGGCGGACCTCATAGAGTGGCATATCGCCTCGGGCACAAATGCCATAGTGCCGTGCGGCACGACCGGCGAGTCCGCCACCCTTGAATACGAGGAACACTACAGGGTGATAGAGCTTACCATACAGGCTGTCGGGGGCAGGGTTCCCGTCATTGCCGGCACAGGGGCCAATTCAACGCAGGAGACCATTGTAATGACCCGCAGGGCGAAAGAGCTGGGGGCGGACGGCGCGCTCCTTGTGGTACCCTATTACAACAAGCCCACCCAGGAAGGTCTCTACAGACATTACAGGGCGGTTGCCGAGGCCGTGGACATCCCCATAGTCCTTTATAATGTGCCGGGCCGCACGGCACTGAACATGTCGCCCGCGACGGTTGAAAGGCTCGCTGATATAAAAAATATAGTCGCCATCAAGGAAGCCAGCGGGAACATGGCGCAGGCAGGAGAGATAATACGCCTCTGCGGCGACAGGATAACCGTGCTCTCCGGCGATGATTTCACGACCTTCCCGTTAATGGCCCTCGGGGGAAAGGGGGCCATATCCGTTTCAGCCAATGTTGCGCCCGCGGATGTATCCGCCATGTGCAGGGCGATGCTGCAGGGCGATATGGAAGAGGCCAGGAGACTGCATTTCAGGCTTGAGCCGTTGAACAGGGGTATGTTCATCGAGACCAATCCCATACCCGTGAAGACGGCTCTCGCCATGATGGGAAAGATACATGAGGAACTGAGGCTGCCCCTGTGCCCGATGGACAGCGGCAACAGGGAGAAACTGAGGAAAATCCTTACGGATTACGGGTTGGAAGTGAAGTCGGGCTGATTCCCGCAGCTTGATTAATAAACTTCTTTTTGTTATAAAATAAAAGAAAAGAAGGAGTGCCTGCCTTGTTTGTGATAAGAATAAAAACTTATTCCGACATTCGAGAATCAGGGAGCCAGCGAAAGACAAGTGTTGTGCGCCCGTAAGGGAATATGCCTGATCTTTCTTTCAAGGCGCCCACCTGTTTGCACAGGGATTCAAGTTTTATTCTACACGGCAAGGTGGGTATTTTTATATCGCAGATGCGGGACCGGAACCGATTTTTATCACCCGCTTTGACAGTTAAAACTTGACAAGGTATGGAAAACCATAAAGATAACACACAGATTTCAGGACTTCACAGAAAACGCTTAACTTCTCCGGCTGCCTTTAAAACCGGTATGTTACGGGAGAATTCCGGCGGGGTTAATCTCAAATTTTCAAAGATGTCTCGCGAGTTTGTCATGCCGTCCTTGTAAGATTCCTTTCTGTCATAAGCCGTTCAAGGTTGCCGCACTCTGCGTCGGGGGGGACCAGGTAATAACCCTGGTAATGAAATGGAACTATTCAAATCAGACAGAAGGGCGCCCCTTGCCTGGAGGATGCAGCCTGAGAATCTGGACGAGTTTGTCGGTCAGACACATATCCTGGGCCCCGGAAAGCCGCTGAGGGAGGCCATTGAAAGAGACTCCATCGTCTCTCTCATACTCTACGGGCCGCCCGGCACCGGAAAGACCGCCCTCGCCCGTATAATAGCCGGAAAAACCGGGGCATTTTTCATATCGTTAAATGCCGTTACATCAGGAATAGCCGATATTAAGGCGGCGCTGAAAAATGCGGGGAAAAGGGACAGGACCATCCTGTTTATTGATGAAATCCACAGGTTCAACAAGCTCCAGCAGGACGCCCTGCTGCCCGATGTGGAAAGCGGCAGTGTAACGCTTATCGGGGCCTCGACACACAACCCGTTTTTCTCCATTATACCCGCTCTGTCTTCAAGGTCCATGATATTCCAGTTTTTCCCTTTAAGCGGGGATGACATAAAACTCCTGCTTGAAAGGGCTCTGCACGACAGGGAAAGGGGAATCGGAGGATACGGTATAAGGGCGGAGCCGGATGCCCTTGACTTTATCGCCGCTGTTTCGGAAGGGGATGCGAGAAAGGCATTGAATACCCTTGAAATGGGTGTTTTTATCATAAAAAGCAGGAACCTGCCGTGCTATGATGTGGCTCTGGCAAAAGAGGTGCTGCAGAAAAAATCGCTTTATTACAGCGAGGACGAACGTTATGACACCATATCAGCCTTTATAAAGAGCATGCGCGGCGGAGACCCCGACGCGGTCCTGTACTGGCTGGCAAAGATGATAGAGGCGGGTGAAGACCCCCTTTACATAGCCCGGAGGATTATCATCTGCGCCTCCGAGGACGTCGGCAATGCAGACCCCCGCGCGCTCCAGGTGGCGGTTGCGGCAATGCATGCAGTGGAATCAATCGGTATGCCAGAGGGCCGCATCCCGCTGTCGCAGGCGGCGATATACACAGCAATGGCGCCCAAGAGCAATGCCTCGTACACAGGCATTGAAAACGCCCTCTCCAGCGTCAGGCAGGAGAAGCTTACGCCCGTACCCGCCCATTTAAAGAGCGCTGGGTACAAGGGAGCGTCGCGCTTGGGGGCGGGCATCGGATACAAGTATCCGCATGATTATAAAGGACAAAGTATAAACCAGCAATACATGACAGAGGACAAGACTTTCTTTTTTCCGTCCGAGGAAGGCTACGAAAAAATCTTCAAGAAAAGGCTATGTGAAAGGAGGAGCAGATAATGAATGGCACAGTGAATATCCTTGTTATTCTGATAGCAGGGCTCGTTGTCGGTTTTGTTTCGTCGCTCATGTACTATAAAGTAAGTTCGAGTAAAAAATTGAAAGAAGTGGAGGAAAAGGCCAGGAATGTCTTACTGGAAGCCGAGAGAGAGGCGAATTCCATTAAAAAAGAGTCACTGCTTGAAGCCAAGGATACAAACCTTCGTTTGAAGACAGAGGCCGAGAGAGAGCTGAAAGAACGCCGTGCGGAGTTGAACCAGCTTGACAGGAGGCTCAGGCAGAGGGAGGAGATGTTCGACCGCAAGCTTGAACAGCTTGACAAGAGGGAGTACCACTTCAGCAGAAAGGAACGGGAACTTAACAACAGGGAAAAGGCGATACAGGAGAAAGAACGCAGCTGTGAGGCGATTCTGAACAAACAGAAAGAGGTGCTGGCACGCATATCGGGCATGAGTGTGGAGGATGCAAGAAAGGAGCTTTTCAGGAGGGTTGAGGAGGAATCGAAATTTGAAGCCGCAAAGATTGCAAAACGGATCCAGGACGAGGCCCTCGAGGCCGCGGACAGAAAGTCCAAGGAGATACTGAGCCTTGCCGTTCAGAGGTATGCGGGTGAATATGTGAGCGACAATACCATCTCCACTGTGAGCCTTCCCGGTGACGAGATGAAGGGAAGAATCATAGGAAGAGAGGGGAGAAATATAAGGGCGCTTGAAGCCGCGACAGGGGTTGAGTTCATTATAGACGACACCCCGGAGACGGTCCTGCTGTCGTGTTTCGACCCTGTAAGGAGGGAGATAGGCAGGATAGCGCTGGAGCGGCTTATAAGCGACGGGAGAATACATCCCACCCGTATCGAGGAGGTCGTGGCGAAAGTCACCAGGGAAATCAACGCAACCATAAAAGAGGAAGGCGAAAAGGCGGTCTTCGACCTCGGCCTGCACGGCATACACCCCGAGCTGGTGAAGCTGATCGGAAGGCTTAAGTACAGGACATCGTACGGCCAGAATGTGCTTCAGCATTCCAGGGAGGTCGCCTATCTTGCAAGCATAATGGCCGGCGAGTTGCGGGTGGATATAAGGCTTGCAAAGAGGGCCGGCATCCTTCACGACATAGGCAAGGCCGTGGACCATGAGATTGAAGGCTCGCACCAGGCGATAGGCGCGGATATGGCCAAGAAATACGGGGAAAACTTTAAAGTGGTCAACGCCATCCGGGTCCACCACGGCGAAGGCGACCCTGCCACGGTGGAGGCATCGCTTGTGGCGGCGGCTGATGCGCTTTCCGCAGCGAGGCCGGGTGCAAGAAAAGAGACCCTTGTGGATTACCTGAAACGTGTCGAGAAGCTGGAGGAGATAGCCACGTCATTCGACGGGGTGAACAAGTCCTATGCAATCCAGGCGGGCAGGGAAGTGAGGATCATTGTAAAACCCGAGACCGTTAATGATGAACTTTCCGCCCAGATATCGCGGGACCTGGCCAAGAAGATCGAGGAGGAGCTTACCTATCCGGGCCAGATCAAGGTCACGGTGATCAGGGAGTCCAGGTACGTGGAGTATGCAAAGTAAACCTTTACCTTAATGTTGCACAAGCCGGCAGGGGAGTCCGGCGTAAAACCTTTATAAAGCGATGGGATATCGGAAATATGTCTTTATTGCAGGACGTAACGGAGAGTGAAATTCCATAAGGATGTCGATAAGCCGTGCGGAATATGTCCTGAAGGTATCGCAGATAAAGCTTTTCCGCCGGACTCCCCTGCCCGCGGGCGGCATTTTTATGCAACTGTAAGGTTAATGCAGACGTAAAAACCGGCGGCTTCAATCTCATTGTAAGGCTGACCCGGTACCGGTGATGCATATACCATGGAAGTAATCGTTGCAATGAGCGGCGGGGTTGATTCATCCGTTGCCGCATATCTGCTTAAACAGCAGGGATACAGGGTAACCGGCCTGAGTTTCGAGCTGTGGGACAGGAGGGATACGGCAAACTCAAATACATGCTGTTCCGTCAGGACGATAGGCATTGCAAAATCAGTGGCGAAGAAACTCGGCATCGAGCATTACACGGTGGATGTAAGGGATTCCTTCTACCGTCATGTAATCGAGGATTTCTGCACATCGTATATCAGTGGAACGACCCCGAATCCCTGCATCCTGTGCAACAAGCACATAAAATTCGATTTCCTCCTCAGGAAGGCCGCCGAAACCGGCGCCGGATATATTGCCACGGGTCATTACGCCCGGACCGAGTCGGCGCCGGGCGCTGACATGGAAGAGCGCATGTCCCTGCTTAAAAAGGGCATTGACGAGAGGAAGGACCAGTCCTACGTGTTGTACGTGATGAAGCAGGAGGAGCTTTCCAGGGCCATTTTCCCCCTCGGGGGGATGAAGAAGCAGGAGACGCGCCGGATCGCCCGGCAGCTCGGCCTTTCAACGGCCCTGAGGGCCGAAAGCCAGGAGATATGCTTTGTCGGCGGCGACAACTACGCGGATTTCATAAAGAGTTTTTCACCCGAGGCCCTCAGGCCGGGTCCGGTAGTGGATACGTCCGGCAAAGTCCTCGGTGAACACAGGGGGATTGCATTTTATACCATTGGGCAGAGAAAAGGCCTGGGGACGGCATCGCTTCAGCCCCGTTATGTGACTGCAATCGACAGGGAAAGCAACACTGTTATTGTTGGGTCAAGGGAGGATGCCATGAGAAGCAAGTTTAAAGTAAAGGAACTGAACTGGATATCCATGCCCCCGCCCGCGGAACCGTTCAGGGCACATGTCAGGATACGTTCAACCATGAGGGAGATGCCGGCAACCGTAACTCCTGATAACGGCGCCGTGGTTACCGTTGAATATGATGAGCCGCAGTGGGCGCCCGCACCGGGACAAAGCGCTGTTTTTTATCATGGAGACGTGGTGATCGGCGGCGGGATAATCGAGTATGTTCCGCCGGATGCCTGAGTCCCGGCGTGGGTGATTTCCTATTTAATTTTTTGCCGTTTCAGTGTATACTTATGGAGAAATGCCCAGGTACAGGATAGGATGCAGCGGATTTTTATATGATTCATGGAAGGGACCGTTTTATCCTGAGGACCTTCCGCATAAGAAATGGCTGTCTTTCTACATGGAAAAGTTCAACACTGTTGAACTGAATGTCACCTTCTACAGACTGCTGAAAAAAGAGGCGTTTGAACGGTGGTATAAAGAGACCCCGCATGACTTCACTTTCTGCCTGAAAGGCAGCCGCTTTATATCACATGTCAAGAAACTCAAGGATGTTGAGCTTCCCCTGGCGACATTTTTCAATGCCACGGCCCCCCTCCTGGAAAAGCTGGAAGTCGTTCTCTGGCAACTGCCCCCGAACCTGAAGCTGAACATGAAGAACCTTGAGGAATTCGTGGAGAACCTCAAGCAGTATCCTGTCCGCCATGTCTTTGAATTCAGGCACAAAAGCTGGCTTTCCAAGAAGGTCTTCAGCCTGCTGTCAGCCTCCAACATCGCCGTATGCATGGCGGACTGGCCCCACTTCATCGACGAATTGCCCCTGACCGCGGACTTTGTATACATGCGCAGGCACGGCGAGGGCGGCAGCTATGCGACAAACTACACGACGGAGCAGTTGAAGAAAGACGCAAAAAGAATAAAGGAATACCTGAAGATAGGCAAAGACGTATATATTTATTTTAATAACGATACATTTGCATATGCCCCGAAAAATGCACTGGAGTTAAAGGCGATTCTCGAGAGCACCATCCCCAGGAGCCTGATGCAGCAGATAGAGGCTGACACCGCCGTGCATGCGAAGGTCACATCCAGAAAAACTAAAAGCACGGGGAAAGTCGCCGCATCACGGGCCGCCAAGACAAAGACAAAAAAAACGTCCGGGAAAAAGAAATCATAACCCCCCGCTAAGATTTGCCTTTCCACATTATCAGGAACTTTCCTTATCTGAAATCAGGAATATCCCTATTTATAAAAATTCCAAATTGGTGGATAATTATTACGAATACTTAATGTTGCATAAAGCCGGCAGGAGAGTCCGGCGTAAAATCTTTATAAAGCGATGGGAGATGGGGAATATGCCGCTGTTGCGGGACTTAACGGAAGGCGAAGTTCAAAAAGACGTCGATATGCCGTGCGGAATATTCCCCGGAGGAATCGCGGAGAAAGCTTTCCCTGCGGACTCCTCTGCCCCGCCGCCGGTATTTTATGCAACTGCAAGGTTAAGCTTGATGATGTGTGAGGCTGTCGGATTCAGATGACTGCGGCCATGTTACCGGCTGCACTTGCGGTGGGGCCTGCGGAGAGTTATGGAAAAAAGATCATGTAAGAGAATACCGGTCAGCTTCGAGGTGAACTTTTACTGCGAGAATACGGAGTGCCGGGGGACCGTGACAAACCTTTCGGAGAGCGGGATGTTTATCAATACAAAAATAGAATTTCCCTTTGATCTGAATTTTGAACTTCATATGAGGCTGAACGGAAAGGTGTTAAAGACACCTGTTAAAATAAGCAGGATAGAGAGGAGGGACAACACTTACGGCGGCATAGGCGTCAGGCTTTTGGATACGCCCGAAAACTATCTGAAATTTCTGGAGAGGCTCAGATGCCGCAAGGAGGAATAAAGGGTGCAAAAGGAAACCGCTAAGGGATTAAAAGATTCCGGTCCGCAGTTCGGACGAATTGCGCTTATGAAGGGTTTCATAACAGAGGAACATCTCAGAAAGGCCCTTGCTGAACAGATGAACAGCAGGATTCCCGGCGGTGGAGGGCGCCGGCTTATAGGCGAGATTCTGTTTGAAAAGGGCTGGATAAAAGACAGGCAGATACGGATTGTTCTTGACGAACAGCGGAGGAGTGCTGCATCCCCTGAAGCCGGCAGAAAAAGGGCATTGCACACCCGTAATAAAGGAGAGACTGCAGGCTCAAAGGGCGAGATCCTAGCCGGCATGACCAAACGGCAGGTGCGGGAGATACTGTCTTCATCCCAGCCGAGAATATGGTATACGCCGGGAGAGCAGGAAGTATGGTTTTACAGGATTCCGCGCAAACAAAACATTTATTTTACTGATGACAAGGTAGAGAGTGTCAAATATCTCCATTAGGAAAATCAGAAATTTCTAAAAAAAATCCCCTGCCTATTGACAAATTTTTCCTGCCCTGATAAACTCCTAAGGTTTCCCCTCTGAGGGAAAAAACACCAACTGAATAAAGAATATAAATATTGATATTGGAGGAAAGTTGCCGACGGTCGCTCAATTAGTAAAAAACGGCAGGAAACGGATAGTCAACAAGACAAAGAGTCCTGCGCTCTCGAGATGTCCCCAGCGGAGGGGAGTGTGTACGAGGGTTTATACGACCACTCCCAAAAAACCGAACTCCGCGCTCAGGAAAGTGGCGAGGATAAGGTTGACCAACAAGATGGAAGTCACCGCATATATTCCTGGTGTCGGACACAATCTCCAGGAACATTCGATAGTTCTCATAAGAGGTGGCAGAGTAAAAGACCTCCCAGGTGTCAGGTACCATATCGTCAGAGGTGCCCTCGATACCCTTGGCGTGGCGGACCGCAGACAGGGACGGTCCAAGTACGGCGCCAAGAAACCAAAATAATTAACGGGTAAACAATTATGCCGAGAAGACGAGTAGCAGCAAAGAGAGAGATATTGCCGGATCCTATTTACAACAGCAAACTGGTGAGTAAATTCATCAACTCGATAATGAAAGACGGCGAGAAATCCGTGGCGGCCAGGATATGCTACGGCGCGTTCGATATCATAAAGGCAAAGACGGGCAACGATCCGCTGAAGGTCTTCAAGACGGCGCTGGATAATGTCAAGCCCGTGCTGGAGGTGAAATCGAGACGTGTCGGCGGCGCCACTTACCAGGTGCCCGTTGATATAAGACCGCAGAGAAGAATAGCGCTGGCGTTCAGGTGGATTATAGGCTTTGCGCAGAAACGCGGAGAGCGGACAATGAAAGAGAAGCTGGCCGGCGAACTGATGGACGCGGCCAATAAGACGGGCGCATCCATAAAGAAGAGGGAAGACACCCACAGGATGGCCGAGGCAAACAAGGCATTTGCCCATTACAGGTGGTAAAGAGAAAAGATGACGGATATTTCACTGAAAAATACAAGAAACATAGGCATTATGGCCCATATTGATGCGGGAAAGACCACGGTGACGGAGCGCATCCTCTATTACACCGGTGTTACGTACAAGATGGGCGAGGTGCATGAAGGCACGGCCGTCATGGACTGGATGGTGCAGGAGCAGGAAAGGGGTATCACTATCACGTCGGCCGCCACCACGTGCTTCTGGAAAGGCAACCGTATCAACATAATCGACACGCCCGGCCATGTTGACTTTACAATTGAGGTTGAACGCTCCCTCAGGGTGCTTGACGGTGCCGTGGCCCTGTTTGACGCCGTTGCAGGGGTGGAGCCCCAGTCGGAGACCGTCTGGAGGCAGGCGGACAAATACAAGGTCCCCAGGATAGCCTTCATAAACAAAATGGACAGGATGGGCGCCGATTTCGTCATGTGCGTCAATTCCATGATCGAAAGACTCGGTGCAACGCCGGTTCCCGTGCAGATCCCGATAGGCAAGGAGGACGCCTTCAGGGGTCCCGTCGACCTTGTCGACATGAAGGCATACCTGTATGACGATGAAACCCTCGGGGCGAAATTTGTCGAGGCGGACATCCCCCGGGAATTTCTGCCGCAGGCCCTTGAATACAGGGAGAAGATGCTGGAGGCGCTTGCCGATTTCGACGACGTTATAATGGAAAAGTATCTCGCCGGGGAGGAGATCGGGGCGGATATCATAAATGCCGCCCTGAGAAAAGGGACGATCGAGCTCAGGATAACGCCCGTCCTCTGCGGTTCCGCATTCAAGAACAAGGGCGTGCAGCAGCTCCTTGACGCCATAGTCGAATACCTCCCGTGTCCCACGGACGTCCCCCCGGTGCGCGGGATAGAGCCGGATACAGGCAGGGAGACCGTAAGAAAGGTATCCGACAGCGAGCCCTTCTCAGCAATAGCATTCAAGATAATGACCGATCCGTTTGTCGGGCAGCTGACCTTTCTCAGGGTCTATTCAGGCACGATATCGGCAGGCTCGTATGCATATAACTCAACCAAGGATGTAAAGGAGCGCATAGGCAGGCTGCTCCAGATGCATGCCAACAAGAGAGAAGACATCAAGGAAGCGGGGGCGGGAAATATCGTTGCCGCCGTTGGTCTGAAGAACACCCTTACGGGTGATACGCTCTGTGACGCTAACCATCCCATTATCCTCGAATCCATGGAATTCCCCGAACCCGTCATATCTGTTGCGATAGAGCCGAAGACAAAGGCCGACCAGGAGAAACTCTCGGTCTCGCTCGGCAAGCTCGCACAGGAGGACCCCTCCTTCAAGGTTTCATATGATGAAGAGACGGGACAGACGATAATCTCGGGCATGGGAGAACTCCACCTTGACATAATAGTCGACCGCCTCCTGAGGGAGTTTAAAGTGGGTGCAAACGTGGGCAAGCCCCAGGTTGCCTTCAGGGAGACGATCAGGCAGAAGGCCACGGCAGAGGGCAAGTTCGTAAGGCAGTCCGGCGGCCGCGGCCAGTACGGCCATGTCTGGATCGAGCTGGAGCCGCTGGAGCCCGGAGCCGGTTTTGAATTCGTCAATAAAATCGTCGGCGGCGTCATCCCCAGGGAATATATATCCGCGGTTGAAAAGGGCGTCAGGGAAGCGCTTGAAAGCGGCGTGCTCGCGGGATATCCGGTTGTTGATGTCAGGGTTACACTGTACGACGGTTCGTACCACGAGGTCGACTCATCAGAGATGGCCTTCAAGATAGCCGGTTCAATGGCGGTAAAAAACGCGGCTGCAAAAGCAAAGGCCGTGCTCCTGGAGCCGATTATGGGAATAGAAGTCGTCACCCCCGAGGAATACATGGGGGAGGTTATAAGCGACCTGAATTCCAGAAGGGGCCGGATACAGACCATGAACCAGAGGGCCAAGGTGCGGGTAATCACTGCGCAGGTCCCGCTTTCCTCAATGTTCGGTTATGCCACCGACCTGAGGTCGAAGACACAGGGCCGCGCCACCTATACAATGCAGTTTTCGCACTATGAAGAAGTGCCGAAGAATATTTCCGAGGAGATTGTAACAAAGGTACGGGGAGGATAGAACACGGTTATTGAGTGATTAAGTAATCGGGTCAACAAGGCCGGTATGAACCGCAACGGAAAATTTTCTCAGTGATTCGATGACTTATTTAACTTAAGCTCTAAAAAGCAGGAGGCAGAGATGGCGAAGGCAAAATTTGAGAGAGTAAAGCCGCATGTAAACATAGGGACGATAGGGCACGTGGATCATGGGAAGACGACGCTGACGGCAGCGATCACGAAGTACTTGGCGTTGA